>ENA-OBLH01000467-OBLH01000467.1-metagenomes-genome-assembly--contig:-NODE-467-length-13451-cov-4.75381_pt1 | contig 13451 bp, 9 predicted proteins | sample MGYA00153382_OBLH01 | MGnify analysis MGYA00153382 | reverse complement strand
ACCGAGCCCCACACCGTTAACGATCCTCCACCCACATTGAGCATCAACGACGTGTCTGTGACCGAGGGCAACGCGGGCACTGCAACGATGACATTCACCGTCACCCGCACCGGAACCACGCCAAACGTCGTGTCGTTTAACTACGCCACCGCCGACAATACCGCGACCGCACCCAGCGACTATGTTTCCGCTTCAGGCACCGGCACCATTCCCAGTGGCGGCACGACGGGCACCACCACCATCAGCGTTACGATCAAGGGTGACACGCTTTTTGAGGCGAATGAGACGTTCTTCGTAAATCTTTCTTCGCCGGTCAACGCCATCATCGCCGATGCGCAGGGCATCGGCACCATCACCAACGATGATGTGGCGGTGTCGATCACTACCGTGACGCTCCCGAACCCGAGCGTCGGCGTTTTGTACGGCCAATCGGTGGCTGCCACGGGTGGCAGCGGGTCGTACACTTTTTCGCTCAGTGCAGGCACGCTGCCCACGGGTATTTTTCTGTCAACCGGTGGCGTGCTTTCGGGCACCACTAACCAAGTTGGAAGCTTCTTCAGCACCATCGCCGCCACGGACGCCAACAGCCAAACCGCCAGTCGCGCCTACACTTTGACCGTCGCCGCGCCAACCCTGACGCTCACGCCCCCAGCCGGTGCATTGACGGCCACCTTTGGCATCGCCTACAGCCAAACTTTCACCGCAGGCGGCAGCGCTGGGCCGTTTAATTACGCGCTGACCGGCGCGCTGCCCGGCGGGCTGAGTTTCGCAGGCGGAACGCTGTCGGGCCCACCCACCGCAGCAGGCAGTTTTCCAATCATGGTGACCGCTACCGACACGCTGCTCACCGGAACCGGTGCGCCGTTCTCAGTGGCTCGAAATTACACCTTGACCGTGAACGCCACTGCCCCCGGTGCACCCACCATTGGTGCGGCCACGCCCGGCAGCGGCCAAGCGAGCATCGCCTTCACCGCACCTGTGTCGAACGGCGGCAACGGGATTATTAGCTTCACCGTGACGTGTAACGCAGGCGGCTTCACGGGAACGGGGCCGACCTCGCCGATCACCGTCACGGGGCTGACCAACGGCAACACCTATAACTGCTCTGTGGTTGCCACCAACGGTGTCGGCCCCGGCGGCGCATCGGCCACGGTAGCGGTAACGCCGGTTGCCCCGACCTGTGCGGCGGGCACATACTCGGTGACCGGCGCGGCACCCTGCACGGCAGCTGCACCAGGCTACTTTGTTGCAAACGCGGGGGCCATGATGCAGACCGCCTGCGTGCCCGGAACCTACCAACCCGCAAGCGGACAGACCGCCTGCGTTCTCGCACAAGCGGGGTTCTACGCCACGGGACCTGCGGCCACCGCGCAGCTGCCCTGCGCATTGGGCAGTACGTCAGGGGCGGGTGCAGCGGTCTGCACGCGGCTGCCACTGCTCAACATTGACGACAGCGACGCGCCCGATATTTACAGCCCAAGCACCGACGGCACCCTGTTGTTGCGCTACCTGTTTGGTCTGCGTGGCACTGCGTTAACCGCAGGCGCATTGGGCACCAACGCCCGGCGCAATGCAGGGCAAATCGATACCCATATCGCAACGTATATCACGGTGTTTGACGTAGATGGCGACGCGCAAACGCGCGCGTTGACCGACGGCGTGATGATCCTGCGCCGCATGCTTGGACTCTCAGGCAGCGCGCTCACGGCAGGTGCAAAAAATTCATCGCTTACTGATGATGCGGTGCGTGATGCCATTGATGCATTAAAGCCATAGCGTTCATTGCCCACCGAGCGCGCGGTAGCATGATCGTTTGATTACCGCAGGGAGCAGTCATGCACGCATTGTTTGATCTATCGGGAAAGCGCGCGCTCATCACCGGGTCGTCACAGGGCATCGGCCTGGCGCTCGCGCAGGCGCTGGCGAGCTCGGGCGCGCACGTAATCATCAATGGTCGCGACGCCGCGAAATGCGAGCGCGTGGCGGCGGAATTTACGGCGCGCGGCGAGACGGCGTCAGTGCGTGCGTTCGACGTTACGGATCACGCGGCAACGCAGGCCAACATCGACGGGATCGAACGCGACATCGGCGCGATTGACATTCTGGTCAACAACACAGGCATCCAGATTCGCAACGCGTTCATTGAATTTCCGCTCGGCGATTTTCAGCGTTTGTTCGACACCAATGTCACCAGCGCCTTTGCCGTGAGTCAGGCGGTCGTGCGCCACATGCTATTGCGCGGTCGCGGCAAGATCATCAACGTGTGTTCGGTAAATAGTGAACTGGGGCGCGCCAATATCGCGCCCTACGTCGCGACCAAAGGCGCGCTGAAAATGCTGACCAAAAGCATGTGCGTAGAGCTGGCGAAATATGGCATTCAGGTCAATGGACTAGGGCCGGGCTATTTCGATACGGAACTGACGCAAGCGCTGGTGCAAAACCCGGAATTCACAGCGTGGCTCAAACAGCGCACGCCTGCGGGCCGCTGGGGCCGCGTCGAAGAGCTAATGGGCGCGATCATCTTCCTCGCCGCGCCCGCGTCCGACTTTGTAAATGGGCACATCCTTTATGTGGATGGCGGGATGACGGCGGGCGTTTAAGCGCGTGGTGGGAGCGGCGAAAGCCGCGAAATCTTTGGCTTTCGCCGCTCCTACAAACCGTCTGGCTTCATGCGTTCGATTTGCGCGATCCGCTCTCGCCAAGCATCTGGAATCGCCACTGATTTCTTCGCGTGGCTGTCGGCGTAAACGTAGATCAGTTCACCATCAATCAAATGCTCGTCACCGCGAAAGATCGCGATGGCGATGGTCATGCTGCTGCGGCCCAGCTTCGCGCAGCGCACGCCAATGTCGAGCTCATCATCAAACCCGGCTGAGCCGTGATATTCAATTTGGGCTTTGCGTACGAAAAGCTCCTTGCCTTCTTTCTGTTGCCCAAGCGGATCGCGTAGTCGCGTCGCTCGCCAGTATTCGGTGAAGGCGACATCGAAATAGAGCAGGTAATTGCCGTTGAACACGACGCGCTGCAAGTCCACCTCGGCCCAGCGCACGCGCAGTCGATGGAAGAACGCGAAATCGGTTTTTTGAGTCATGGCGTGATGCTAGCTACGCAGCGCAAACCGTGTCGTTAGGCTGCTCAGTTTGAAATACAGCTTTTTGCTGAAAGCCTTATTTCAATTGGGCTTGGATCGGTAAAACGTCAAATATCGATAATTGAATAAATGCGGTTCTATGCCCAGTGATAATGAGGAATTAGCAGTAAAGTTGATGACAAATTCAGACATGAAACAGGGTGCGCTCCGAGCACCATAACGTCAAGAATCGACATTTCTTTGATCCGGCAGACTTGGTGCGCTGAGCGCACCCTATGCAACGTTGACGTACTTACGGCCACCGCAATTCGATCGATTTCGTGCAGACAAATGTCCCGGAAACGGGTAAATTTCGGGTATTGCAAAAAGGTCAACAAAATTGACCTAATTACCCAATTTCGCCAAGCGGCCAACCCGCAACGCTACCCAAAAATCAAGGAGTGCCCCATGTCCCAAGAACCCCTCGCCACCACGTCGCTGCCGGAGGCTGTTCAACAGGCCATTGCGAGCGTGGCCCTTGATGATCGCTTCACGCTGCCCTCGGGCCGCGTGTACATGAACGGCTCGCACGCGTTGTTGCGGCTGATGATGTTGCAGCGGCAAATCGACGAGCAGGCGGGCTTGAACACGGGGGGATTTCTCTCTGGTTATCGCGGCTCGCCGCTCGGCGCGATTGATCAGAACGCGTGGAAAGCGAAAAAGCATCTCGCCAAGTCACACATCACGTTCGTGCCCGGTGTTAACGAAGAGCTCGCCGCCACGTCGGTGTGGGGTACGCAGCAACTCAATTTGTATCCGCAGGCCAAGTACGACGGCGTGTTCGCCATGTGGTACGGCAAGGGGCCGGGCGTTGATCGTTGCGGCGACGTATTCAAGCACGCGAATCACGCGGGCACCAGTAAACATGGCGGCGTGCTGCTAATCGCGGGCGATGACCACGGCGCAAAGTCGTCCACGCTGCCGCATCAGTCCGACCACGAATTTATCAGCGCTGTGATCCCGGTTTTGTATCCGGCCGGTGTGCAGGAATATCTCGATCTCGGCGTGCATGGCTATGCGATGAGCCGCTATTCCGGCTGCTACGTTGGTATGAAGGCGGTGACCGATACGGTCGAGTCGACGGCCAGCGTGATTGTCGATCCGGATCGCATCAAGCCGATCATTCCCGATGACTTTCCGCTGCCTGAAGGCGGCGTGAACATTCGCTGGCCGCACACGCCGCTTGAGCAGGAAAAGCTCATGCACGACTACAAAATCTACATGGCGATTCACTATGCGCGAGTGAACAAGCTCAATCACATCGTGATTGACTCGCCGCGTCCGCGTCTGGGCATCATGGCCGCAGGCAAGGCGTACCTCGACGTGCGTCAGGCTCTCGAAGATCTTGGCATCGACGACGAGTTGGCACGCGCGATTGGTTTGCGTGTTTACAAAATCGGCATGGTGTGGCCACTGGAGCCGGAAGGCGTTCATGAGTTCGCTTCTGGGCTTGAAGAAATTCTGGTCGTTGAAGAGAAGCGCCAGGTTCTTGAGTATCAGTTGAAAGAACAACTCTACAACTGGTCCGAGGCGGTGCGCCCGCAGGTCGTCGGCAAATTCGACGCTAAAGGTGAATGGGTGCGTCCGCATGGCGACTGGCTACTGCCCGCGCCGTCCGAACTGACGCCCGCCATGATCGCGCGCGTGATCGCGGGGCGAATCGCAAAGTTCTATGTCAGCGACAAGGTGAAGCAACGCGTCGACTGGATTAACGAAAAAGAACGCGCGCTCGCCAGGAACGTCATCACCATCGCACGCGCGCCATATTTTTGCTCTGGCTGTCCGCACAACACCAGCACCAATGTGCCCGAAGGATCGCGTGCGGTCGCAGGTATCGGTTGTCACTACATGGCGGTGTGGATGGATCGGGCAAGCACCTTCACGCAGATGGGCGGCGAGGGTGTGCCGTGGATCGGGCAGGCACCGTTCACCGACGAGAAGCACATCTTCGCGAACTTGGGCGACGGCACGTATTACCACTCCGGCTTGCTCGCGATTCGCGCGAGTGTGGCCGCGAAAGTAAACATTACTTACAAGATTTTGTACAACGACGCGGTCGCGATGACTGGCGGACAACCGCATGACGGACCGCTGTCACCGCTGACCATCCTCACGCAAGTGATCGCCGAGGGCGTGAACAAAGTGTGTGTCATCACCGATGAGCCGGAGAAGTACGAACGCGTCGCGCTGCCCGCCAACTGCCCCGTGTATCACCGCGAACGGCTCGACGAAATTCAGCGCGAGTTCCGCGATGCGCCGGGCTGCACGGTCATCGTGTACGACCAGACCTGCGCCGCAGAAAAACGCCGCCGTCGCAAGATCGGCAAATTCCCGGATCCGGCAAAACGCGTCGTGATCAATGAAGCCGTGTGCGAAGGTTGCGGCGATTGCGGCGTCAAATCGAACTGCGTTTCGGTGATGCCGCTCGAAACAGAATTCGGTCGCAAGCGCACCATCGATCAGAGCAGTTGCAATAAGGATTACTCCTGCGTCAACGGCTTCTGCCCGAGCTTCGTCACGGTTGAAGGCGGCGCGCTCAGGAAGCCCGCGAAAGTGGGCGCCATTGAGTTCGGTGACATCCCGACGCCAACCATTCCCGCACTCACCAAGCCGTACAACATCCTCGCAACAGGCATCGGCGGTACGGGCGTGCTGACGGTCGGCCAGGTGCTCGGCATGGCCGCCTTCCTGGAAGGTAAGGGCCTGACCATTCTCGACATGTCGGGTCTCGCGCAAAAGAATGGCTCGGTGATGAGCCACATCCGAATTGCACCGACGCAGGCCATGTTGCACGCCACGCGCGTGGCCGCAGGCGAAGCGCAACTCGTGCTCGGCTGCGACGTGCTGACGACGACCGCGGAAGACTCGCTTGCGAAGATGGCTGTTGGCGTCACCAAGGCCGTGATCAACTCGGCCATCGTCATGCCCGCAACTTTCACCCACAGCGCCGACCTTAAATTCCCGCTCGGCAGCATGGAGCGTGAAATCATCGAGGCCTGCGGTGCAGATTCGGCATGGTTCATGGACGCGACCAAAGTCGCGACACGACTGATGGGCGACTCCATCGCGACCAATCTGTTCGTGCTCGGCTACGCATGGCAAAAGGGCCTGATCCCATTGCTAGAGGCCACGATCCTGCGCGCGATTGAATTGAACGGCGCGGCGATTGAAATGAACAAGAACGCGTTCCTGTGGGGACGCCGCGCGGCGGTCGACATGAAGCGCGTCGAAGAAATTGCGATGCCAAAAGTCGCCGCGCCAATCTCGATGAAGCTCAGCGAATCGCTGGAAGAAACCATAGAGCGCCGCGTGAAATTCCTGACCGATTATCAGGACGATAAGTACGCAAAAACGTACTCTGATTTCGTTGCATTTGTGCGTCAGGCGGAAACCGCAAAACTGCCGGGAAAAACCGCGCTGACTGAAGCTGTCGCCCGTTACTACTTCAAGCTGCTTGCGGTGAAGGATGAGTTCGAAGTCGCCCGCTTGCACAGCAACGGGGACTTCGAGCGCCGCATCGCGGGCCAGTTTGAAGGCGACTACAAGCTCAACTTCCATCTCGCCCCACCGATTTTTTCGCGAAAAGACCCGGTAACAGGCGAACTCAAGAAGCGTCAATTCGGCCCGTGGATGATGAGCGCGTTCCGCTTTCTTGCATCACGCAAAGGATTACGCGGCACCGCGCTCGACATCTTCAAGAACACCGACGAACGCCGCATGGAGCAGCAGCTCAAAGTGGACTATCGCCGCCTAATCGAAGAAGTCGTCGCCAAACTCGCGCCGCACAATCAAACGCTGGCCGTACAACTCGCGCAAATCCCTGAAGACATTCGCGGATACGGTCATGTTAAGGAGCGTCACTTCAAGGCTGCGAAGGCGAAAGAGGCGAAGCTGAAGGCGGACTTTGATGCGTCGAAAGCAGTGATCAAAATCGTCGCCAGCGAAAGTGCAATGGCGGCCTGACGAAGCAGCGCTCACATGTTCAAAGGGGGTTCAATCTTTCGTTTACGCATCGGCGTTATTGATCCGCTCGCCGACGTGATCTACGCGTTGCAGCGACGCAATGGCGACCTGGATGCGCCTGTCAAGAAAATGACCGGTGCGCTTTGGTTCGAGATCGTGCTGCGACTCGGCGCGTCGCTAGCGAATGGTCAGTTGAATTTCCTGGGCGATAGTGCCTGTGGGCCGCCATCGGATCGTTTCCTGTACATCAATTCTGGTCAGCGAGCGGGGCAAGCACAGTCAATCTGGAATCGTCGTGCCAAGATCAAACTAGCGTCGCTTCCAGCGACGCTAGTTTGATCGTGCCGTATTGATTGAAGGCGGCGGCCTTCAAGTCAAGATTTCTGGCACTAACGCGGACGGCGGCCCCTGTTGTGCAACGGTTGGACTCCTCGGCCCAGGCTGGGAATTGGTGGACGTACCAACTTAGACATTCATCTTGTTTGCTATGGTTTAAGTGTCCGCCGCACGTGTTCCAGATGTACGCGCGCAGACTCCACATCGCGCCCAAATTCAGCAAGATAACGTGCCCGCTCTTCGCTGTCCCATTCGGCCTCTGAAAATGCCGTCAACGGATAGACGCGCGACACCAGCACCTTGCCCGGCAATCGTGGCATCAACGCGCGGTCCGGCGTGGTGTCTTCCTTCAGCAGAAAGCCATCCACATCGCGCAGCGTCAGCGGGAACGCGGGCTTCTCATCAACTAGCAACTTGCCGAACAGGTTGAGCTTGATCTCCCTCGGCCCTGCGCTGAGTTCGTTGTTGAAGCTGATGAGCGCAAACGGTTGTCCCTTCGCGTCATCAATTCGCCCGGTGACAACATAGCGACCGGCGTCGCGCACCTGTGCTTTGAGATAGAAGTTGAGCGAGCCCGCTTCGACTGCCTCGCGCACGCCACCGACCCATACTGCGGGTGGATCAGGCGTGTAGAAGATGTCGAAGAAGGTGAAGCCGGTTTGCTCGTTCACCTTCAAATTCAGCTCGACGCGGATCATGCCTGCGTGGCCCGCGAAGCCTTGTGTGGCGGGTGCTAGACGTGCGCCCCACACATTGTCGCTAGCGGCCTGATCTCCGTTTGCGCCTTCGTCATTGAATGGCATCGCGATGGAGTTGCGCTTTGATGGTTTGCCGTCGAGTGGCGGGTCGTGTGCGATGGCGCGCGTCAATTGCATCGGCAACGGGTTGCCTTCCATGTCAACGGCGTTCACGGTGAACAACACGGTCTCTTCGCCTGCTACGTACACGCGCTCTTGCGACGTGCGGATGCGAATGCCCTGAGCGGGTTTCTGACCTGGATTAGCGAGCTTGCCTTCTTCACGAACTGGGCGGTTGGGATACATCTGGTCTGCGTTTTCGCGGGCCGGTCGTGAATCGAAGGGGTACTTCGTGCTGTTGCGATAGCTTTCGAGCAGTTCTTCAGCGCGCTCAAGGCGCTGCGACCAGAGCGCGAGTTGCGCTTGCGGATTGTTGGCGGCCTCCGCTTCTGCACGGGCGTCTGCGTTTGCGTCGCGTAGCGCGGTCGCACCGGGTTGGCGGGGTTGAAGCTGTACGCCAGAGTTGGTTGCGGATGTGCTGCCACCAGTCGACGCGTTACGAGTTGAGGCCGCCATGTGTGCGACGCTTTGGCTGTCTGCGATGAGCCACGATCCGCCAGCGCCGACGGCTAGCAGTAGCAGCAGCACACCTACGAGCCAGCGGCTGCGTCCTGACGGTCTGCGGGAGTCATTATTCATTGAAGGCGGCACGGTTTTGCGGCGGGCAGATTGGCGGTTGCGCCATCGCCCTTACCCCAACTCCAGCGCAACCTTGCGCCAGTAGGCGCTGGCGCGCTGCGGGAGAGGGGGCAAAGCCTACCTTGCGATTGAGCTACTGCGCGTTCGCCACCATGTCGGCGACTATGCGTGACACGATGCCGCCCCAGTTGCCGTTGGTGTAATGGTTGTACGACTCGTTGTTGTCGCGGAACTTCACGTTGTGGTTGCTCCACTTGGTGCTGCCGCCTTCGTTGGCTGCGGTGCCGAGCGCCAAGTCATTGCAGAACCGGTCCGATGCGTTGCAATAACTGCCGCCAGAACTGCCCGATACGCCGCCGCTGGAGTGGTACGCAATCGCCTCGTCGTCCTGTCCTGGAAGCACGCCCGAATACAACGTGCCTTTCGATCCCGCGTACATGTAGAACATTGCGCCGCGTGTGGTGTTGTGGTTGTACATCGCGCGTGATGTTGCTGTCTTCAGGTCACCCACGAGTGGCTCCGACAGCGCCCAACTTCCTGCATTGGCAAGCTCCGAGCCTCCAGCCGCGCCACCTGCAACATCAACAAACTTAATGTTCCATCCGGTTTGTGTGCCGGTTCCAGCGCTGCCGCACACGCCTCCCGAATTCGGGATCGCGTTCCTCTTCGTGCGCGCTGAGCCGCCGTATAGTGACAGTGCATAGCCCACTTGCAAATTGCCTGCGCTGTGCGCCGCAACGTAGCACCAGTTGTTGCCGGTGCAATAGCAATCGAGCGCATCACGCACCAGAAAGTTTTGCGATGCGACCGTGTTGTAGCCGTCCCAATTTACTGATTTTTTGTTGACGCCAGCCGCCGTGGATGCAGGCCCCCAATAGCTGAAATCGGCGTGATTGCCGAGTTGTCCGCCGCCGGTGCGACCGTTGACCCACAGCGAATAATTGGTCGCATGCGCGAGTGCCGCAATGCCCGCTCCGCAGGCCGCCATGACCGCGACACCCAACGCCGCTCGGCGTAATGTTGATGTTTTGAACTTCATAACTTCTCCTCCTTAAGATTTCCGTGATGAGACAAACGACGCGATCACACTTGTGTAAAGCGCGGTCATCGTGCGAGTACAGAGAAGCCTTCACTGCGACGAACTTCGCGTGAAAAATGATTACAGCGCAAATTCACATCCCCCTCGGCGTGACCTGCGCAGCGACGACGATTTGTTGAAATCGCCGTCTCCCCCACCCAAGCGGCGGACTATATATCGCAGTTGTTTCAATAGTCAATTTCAAACGTGGTGCTATTTTTTTTTTGAGGATAAAGGATCGTTCTCGGCTACGCTACGTTCCTGTCCAAAAGCCGCGCTAACGAATGACTGATGCCCCTGTAGGTACGCTGCCCGCACACGACACCCCCGTTAATGCGGCTCACGGCAGAGAGACCAATCCTGAGTTAAACCTCATGACGCTTGCACCTGCCGCGCGGTCGGGCGAGACAGTGGAGGCGTTCAAATTCACCGGCGAGGCGAGCGAATACTTTCGTATTTGGGTCGTCAACACGTTTCTTACGATCATTACGCTTGGCCTGTGGTCGCCGTGGGCGAAGATTCGCAAGCGCCGGTTTTTGCTGCGGCACACGTGGGTGGCCGGGGCGAACTTTGAATATCACGCGCGACCGTGGCCGATTTTTCGTGGTCGTTTGATCGCCAGCGTGGCGTTCATCGTGTACTGGTTCACAGGTGAAATTAATCCAAGCTACGCGCCGTGGATTGCGCTCCTGATTGCCGTTGTCGCGCCATGGCTGGTGGTGAGTTCGTTGCGTTTTAATTTGAGCAACACGAGTTATCGCAACCTGCGATTTGCGTTTGACGGTACGCTGATGGACGGCGTGAAAGCGTTGTGGCCGTTGGCGCTGATTGCTGCGTTGACGGTGGCGTATCCGCCAGTTTTTGATCCCGCCGATTTTGATCGCGTTGACTGGAAAATGATTCTGCCGTCGTTAGTGCTAGTGGCGCTGTATCCGTATCTGCACGGCTCATTTCGCTTGCTGCTGCTCAACCATTCGCGCTTCGGCAGCGCGCCGATTGCTTGCACTACGCGGATCAAAACGTTCTACGCGATTCACTTTCGCGGACTGCTGGTCGGAGCGGGTTTGGCGCTGGTTGCAGGTGTGCTGTCGGCGTTGCTTTTCGGCTCTGTTTTCAGTGCGTGGATGACTGAGCTGACTGCACGCAGCAAGTGGTTGATGGTGGTCTTGTCTGTGCTGATGGCACTGCCGGTGGCGTTTGCAACGCTGCTTTGGTACGCGTTCACGCAGACGCGATTTATCAATGCGACATTCAATTTGACCACGGTGTCGACTAACGTGCGCGTATTCAGCCAGATCAGGACGATGCCGATGGCGAAGCTCTATATGGTCAACACGTTGGGCATCATTTTTTCGCTCGGGCTTTTGATCCCATGGGCGGTGGTGCGAACGGCAAAGCAGCGGGTCGAGACCACAGCGCTTGCCATTGGCGGCGACCTTGACGACATCATCGCGGATGCAGTGGCGCCTGCGAGTGCAGCGGCTGATGCTGCGTCCGAATTCTTCTCGTTTGATGTTGCGCTATGAGTGCTGATCTCCCCATGAAAGTGAGCGCAATGTGGTTTGACGGGCAGACGGCGCGACGCACCGAGGTTGCGCTGCTGGTCACGGGCCGCACCGTGCAGGTCACGCGTGCGAGCGCGGACGGCGGAGACTCCATTGATACAGGCAACAGCGCGATTGCTCACGTTCCGCGCGACAGTGTTGAGGTCAGCGAGCGCATCGGCGACACGCCATATCGGTTGACGTTTCCGGGCGGTGGGCTGGCGGTAACGAGCGATCACGCGGGCGTCGAGTCTGCGTTTGGTTTGTCGCCGTCCGAGCATTGGTTGTCGCGCATGGAGCGTGCGCGGTGGGCAGTGGTGGCTGCGATGGTGGGCCTTGCGGCAGCGGTGTTTTTTGCTTATCGAACGCTGATTCCGCTAGCCGCTGATGCGGTCGCGCAGCGCATTCCGCGTGAGGCGGAGAAGACGCTGGGCACAGTTGCGCTTCAGGGGCTGGATCGCTGGATGTTGAAGACGTCGAAGTTGGAGGCGAACGAGTTGTCAGCAGTGCGCGCACTGTTTGCCTCGCTTGCGGATAAGGCGGGACTCACCGGCGTGGTTGAGTTGCAGTTTCGTGACACCGCGCCGAACGCGCTGGCCTTGCCCGGCGGCACCGTGATCGTGACCGATGGGCTGGTGCGATTGTTCAAGGCCGATGAGCGCCTGCTTGCTGGCGTGATCGCGCATGAGCTGGGGCATGTGCATCATCGTCATTCGCTGCGGCATCTGCTGGCGGGCTCGGCGAGCGCTTTGATGGTCGGCGCGCTGCTCGGGGATGTGTCCGGCGTTTCGGCACTGGTGACGAGTGCGCCGCTTATTTTGTCGACCCTGCATTACACGCGCGAGGCGGAGATGGAGGCCGATCAGTACGCGTTCGATCTGTTGAAAAAATCGGGTCGATCACCCAAAGATTTTGCCGATGCGATGCGACGATTTGAGGCGATGGAATTGTGCATGGAGTTTCGCAGCAATTCTCGCGAAGAGGCCATAAAGCGGACTGAAGCGGCACGCGATTCCTCAAATGATCGCGAGGCCGCGTCTGCCCGGACGCAAGACATCTGTGCCGACGAACCTGAGCAATACATTGTTGGTCGCGAAAAAGAAATCGCCGAGCTGCGCAAAGATGATCGCGAGACCGGCTACATGCACACCCATCCGGTCACGCAGGAGCGCATCCGTGCAGCCGAAGCGGCGGCTCGATAGCGAAATTGCCAAGCGCACCCGATCCACGCCCATAAAACCGACGAATCCAGCAATCCACCAAAGAACGAAACAACTCGCGAAAAAATCTGTTGCGCTACGTGATGACGATGGCATATAAATGCTTCTGTCATACCGGATTAACTGCGGCAAGTAGTCGGCGCAGCGTCACAGCGCGGCTACACAAAATTAGGGCAGAAAATTTGCCGATTGCCTGTGCACAAGGAGTTTCAGGCGATGCATCACGACTCACATCAAATCAAAATTCTCGGGCTCGGCGTTGCGCTAATCGTAGCGACGGTGCTGGCGCTGGTGTCGATGCATGACGACCAGTCCGGCGACGGGCGAGCGCTTCGCGTGCGCGATGAGACGGTGGTGATCGTCGACACCTCGCCTGCATTGCGTGCGGCATCCAAACCTGTTTCGTCGCTCACCGCCGGTAACCGCACGCCGATTCAAGATCTGCGTTGATCGGTACGTTAAACCCGAGCGCAAGCCGAACGCGGCGACGCTGCGAGGGCTTTCAGATCGTTCAGCGCGGCGCTCCATTCCGAGGTGTAGCGCGTTGGTATGTCGACGTGGCGCGCGCCCTCCACGAGTAACCAGCGCTTCGGTTCTGGCGCGGCGGCAAAGAGCTTTTTTGCGATGGTGATCGGGATTCGATAGTCCGCGCTGCCGTGGATGAATAGCGTTGGCATACACAGCTTCGGCGCTTTGGCTAACGAGTCGAAATACTGCGTTTGCACCACGCCGAGCGGAATCCAT
>ENA-OBLH01000466-OBLH01000466.1-metagenomes-genome-assembly--contig:-NODE-466-length-13453-cov-2.75444_pt1 | contig 13453 bp, 14 predicted proteins | sample MGYA00153382_OBLH01 | MGnify analysis MGYA00153382 | reverse complement strand
CGTTCCAGGACAGGCCGAAGTCCTTGCGGTTGATCTCGGTGGTGGCCTCGAAGCCGGCGCGGGTGCCGCCCCACGGGTCGGCGCTGACGCCGCCGAAGTCCAGGTCGAAGCTGACCGGCTTGCTGACACCCTTGATGGTGAGCAGGCCCTCGAGGGCGCTGTCAGTCACCGTGGTGGACGCGAAGGTCATGGTGGGGTTGTTCTCGACGTCGAAGAAGTCGGGGGACTTCACATGGGTGTCGCGGTCTGCGCTGTTGGTGTCGATCGAGGCCATCTGCACGGTGGCCTCGACGGTGGACAGCTCGAACGGCTGGGCAACCGTCACGACCGCGGCGAAGTTTTTGAACTGGCCACGGACCTTGCTCACCATGAGGTGGCGAGCGGTGAAACCGACCTCGCTGTGGGAAGCATCGACGTTCCAGATGCCAGGCTTGAGGTCAGAGAGGTTGGTCATGTGATGCTCCTTGTGTGTGCGGGTTTGGCCCGTCAGGTGTGGTGGTGTCCGAGGTCGGCGCTAGCGGTATGAAGTTTACTGTTCAATCAAAAACCGTAGCAGGATTAAGTTTAGTTTTCAACAAGAACCGGTTAGGATCCATCTCATGAACACAGACACACCCCAGCCGCGGTGGCTCGACGCGCAGGAACAGCAGGTCTGGCGCGAGTACCTGCGCGCGAGCCGGTTGCTGGAGGCCACCCTGGATCGTGACCTCCAGGCTCACGGGCTGCAGCTGTCCGAGTACGAGATCCTCTCCATGCTCTCCGAGCAGCCGGACCGGCGACTTCGGATGTCGGTCATCGCCGAGCTGGTGGTGCAGTCCCGGAGCCGGCTGACTCATACGGCGGGGCGCCTGGAAAGCCGTGGATGGGTCCGCCGAGAGCCCTGCGCCGGGGACCGGCGTGGTGTTGAGCTGGTGCTGACCGACACCGGCTTCGCCGAGATCACCCGGATGGCACCGACCCACGTCGGCAGCGTCCGCGACAACCTGCTGGCGCATCTCTGCCGCAAGGATCTGCTTGCCCTCGGCCGCGCGATGGCGGCCGTCAGCAACGGCATCGAGAGCACGGGGGTCTGCGACCAGGTGCGTGAGGCGCAGGAACAGCGCGCCTGACCGGGGCTGCTGCCCGACCGCGGTCCAGCGGGCGGACGGCCCGGCAGAGGAATCAGCCCGGAGACTGAGATAATGGTAGGTATGACCACTCCCCAGACGCCATACCCGTATGACGCGCCGGCCTCCAAGGCGCTGCTGTCCCGCGCCACCGCGGTGACGCCAGGTGGGGTCAACAGTCCCGTGCGCGCCTTTCGAGCGGTCGGCGGGACGCCCCGGTTCATGGCCAGTGCCAGCGGTCCGTACCTCACCGATGTCGATGGCCGTGAGTATGTCGACCTGGTCTGCTCGTGGGGTCCGATGATCCTGGGCCACACACACCCGGACGTGCTGGCCGCGGTCCAGGGTGCAGTGCTCAAGGGCTTCAGCTACGGGACGCCGAGCGAGAACGAGGTCGCGCTCGCCGAGGAGATCGTGGCCAGGGTTGCCCCGGTCGAGCAGGTGCGCCTTGTCAGCAGCGGCACCGAGGCGACGATGAGCGCCCTGCGGGTGGCCAGGGGTTTCACCGGCCGGTCCGCGGTGGTGAAGTTCGCCGGCTGCTACCACGGGCACGTCGACGCGCTCCTGGCCTCTGCCGGCAGCGGCCTGGCCACGTTCGCCCTGCCGGACTCTGCCGGGGTCCCCGCCTCCAGCGCCGGCGAGACGATCGTCCTGCCCTACAACGACGTTCCGGCCCTGGAGGCTGCCTTCGCCGAGCACGGCCACCGGATCGCCGCCGTGATCACCGAGGCCTCCCCGGGCAACATGGGGATCGTGCCGCCACTGCCCGGCTTCACGCAGGCCCTGCGCCGGGTGACCACGGCGCACGGCGCCCTGCTGATCTCCGACGAGGTGATGACCGGGTTCCGCTGCAGCGCCTCGGGCTGGTATGGCCTGGAGGGTCCGTATGCCGGTGGCCCGCCTGACCTTTTCACCTTCGGCAAGGTGATGGGCGGCGGATTCCCGGCGGCGGCCTTCGGCGGGCGCGCTGACATCATGGCGATGCTCGCGCCGGACGGGCCGGTCTATCAGGCCGGGACGCTCTCGGGCAACCCGGTGGCCACGGCGGCCGGCCTGGCCACGCTGAAGGGCTGCACCCCGCAGGTGTACGACCGGCTCCAGGTGGTCAGCGCGGCGATCGCGGACGCGACGTCCGAAGAGCTCTCCCGGCACGGCATACCGCACGTGGTGCAGCGGGCCGGGAGCATGTTCAGCATCTTCTTCCGGGAGGGGGCGGTGACCAACTACGACGAGGCGAGGGCCCAGCAGGTGCCGGCTTTCTCGGCATTCTTCCAGTCCATGCTCAGCCAGGGGGTGCACCTGCCCCCGAGCGCGTTCGAGTGCTGGTTCGTCAGCGCAGCCCATGATGACGCGGCGGTCGACCGGGTGCTGGCCGCTCTGCCCCTGGCGGCCCGGGCGGTCATGGACTCGTTTGCGGCGTCCTCATGAGCGCCGCCGCCGGCAGGCCCGAGCGCACCGTGGTGCACCTGATGCGCCACGGTGAGGTGCACAACCCCACCGGGGTGCTGTACGGCCGGCTGCCCGACTTCCATCTCTCGGATCTGGGTCGCGAGATGGCCGAGACGGTCGGCGCCCATCTGGGCGGGCACGACGTGACGGTGGTCGTGGCCTCATCGCTGGACCGGGCGCAGGAGACGGCCAGACCGATCGCCGCTCCGCACGCTGTCGCGATCACCACCGACGACAGGGTGATCGAGGCGGGCAACTACTTCGAGGGCAAGGCCTTCGGGGTCGGTGACGGGTCGTTGAGATACCCGAAGCACTGGCCCAAGCTGGTCAACCCGTTCAGGCCTTCCTGGGGGGAGCCCTACCAGGAGATCGCCGACCGGATGCTCGCAGCGGTTGCCGATGCCCGCGGCCTGGCCCGGGGTCACGAGGCCGTGATCGTCTCCCACCAGCTTCCGGTGTGGACCGTGCGCTCCCAGCTGGAGGGCCGGCGCCTGTGGCACGACCCCCGCAAGCGTGAGTGCTCGCTCGCCTCCCTGACCTCCCTGACCTTCGTGGGTGACGAGCTCGAGTCGATCGACTACAGCGAGCCGGCGGGTGCCCTGCTGCCGGGGGCCCGCAATATTGCAGGTGCATGAGGATGGCCATGTCGCTGTTCCATGAGGCCGCGGCCGTCGTCGCCGCGGGGGCGCTCTGCCTGGGTCTGTCGGCGTGCGGGGCTGACCCGAACTCCCTTGCTGCGCAGGCCCGGTCCGGCGATGGCAAGGGCTATGTCTCCGGTGACGGCAGTATCGAGCGGGTGGCCACCGGTGAGCGTTCGGCGCCGCTGACCTTGAGCGGTGCCACCTTGGAGGGCGGCCCCTGGAAGGTCGCCGACGCCCGGGGCAAGGTCCTGGTCCTGAACGTGTGGGGCCAGTGGTGCGGGCCGTGCGTGGCCGAGATGCCGCACCTGCAACAGGTCTGGTCTGCTCTGTCCAAGGCTGAGAAACCGGTGCAGTTCATGGGGATCAACTCCCGCGACGGCGTCGAGACGGCAAAGTCCTTCCTGAGCGCCAACAAGATCACCTACCCCTCGCTGCGGGACGATGGCGGCGCCGCCCTTCTGGCCCTGCGCGGCAAGGCGAACACCACGCCCACGACGCTGGTTCTGGACCCTCAGGGGCGCCTGGCGGCCCGCGTCTCGGGCCCGGTCACGGCCGCGACGCTGAGCGGATTGGTGAACGACGTGCTCGGCGAGAAGAGGTGAGCGCCGACGCCGCGGGCGCCATCACGTCCGGTGCCCTTCCCCTGGCGATTCTCGTGGCCCTTGCAGCCGGCTTCGTCTCCTTTGCCTCCCCGTGCGTCCTGCCCCTGGTGCCGGGCTTCCTCGGGTACGTGACCGGGCTCTCGGGGGTCACCCTCGAGCAGCGCAGCCGGGGTCGGCTCATGCTAGGGGCGCTGCTGTTCGTCCTCGGGTTCACCGTCGTCTTCATCGCCGTCGCGGTGACGGTGTCCACCGCCGGCACGCTGCTCGTGGAGCATCAGAGCCTGCTGATGAGACTCGGCGGTGTCGTGGTGATCCTCATGGCCCTGGTCTTTCTTGGCAGCGAGAGGCTGGGCGGTCAGGGAACGTGGAGGCCCGGGTGGAAGCCGGCCGCCGGCCTGGCCGGGGCACCGCTGCTCGGCATGGTGTTCGGCCTCGGCTGGGCTCCCTGCACCGGGCCGACCTTCGGGGCGATCATCGCGCTCTCGACGGCGCTCTCGGGCGAGCAGCATGTCGTCGCCCGGGGCATCGGGCTCGCCGCGGCCTACTCGGTGGGCCTGGGTCTGCCCTTTCTGCTGATCGCCGGTGGCTACGCGCGGGCAGGTCAGGCCTCGCGCTGGCTGCGGGAGCACTACCGTGGCATCCAGATCACCGGAGGGGTGCTCCTGCTGATCGTCGGGGTCCTCCTGGTGACCGGCTTGTGGGAGGTCGCGACCACCTCGGTGCAGTCACGCCTGGTCGACGAGTTCCGGACAGTGCTGTGAGACGCGGTCGGCGATGACACGGGTGGGCAAGAATTATGGGTGCTGTGATGGCGGGCTTGGCGGCAGCTCACGAGCATGCGCACGGCGCTTTTCCTGCTGCTGCTGCTGGCCATCGGCGCGGTGCCCGGCTCGATCTGGCCGCAGCGCAATATCGATGCCGGACGGGTGGCCGACTACCTGGCGCGTCACCGGAGCACGGGTCCGTGGCTGGATCGCCTGGGGTTCTTCGACGTCTACTCCTCACCCTGGTTCGCCGCCATCTACCTGCTGCTGTTCGTCTCGCTGGTGGGCTGTGTCGCTCCCCGGTCCAAGATCCACTGGCGGGCGATGCGGGCCCAGCCCCCACCGGCTCCCCAGCACCTTGAGCGGCTCCCCGAACACGGCCAGGTCGAGGTCGACGGCACGCCCGAGGAGGCGCTGGCGGTCGCCCGGGAGGTCCTTCGGGGCCGGGGGCTGGCGAGCAGGCTCCGGCCGGGCGGGCGCTATCGTCTGCGAAGCGAGGGCCTGTCGCTGAGCGCGGAGAGCGGCTACCTACGTGAGAGCGGCAACCTGCTCTTCCACACCGCGTTGATCGTGGTCATCATCGCGATCGCCGTCGGACACCTCTTCGGCTGGCGCGGCGACCGGATCCTGGTCACCGGCAAGAGCTTCGCGAACACCATCTCGGCCTATGACACCTTTGACCCCGGCCCCTGGGTCGACACCGAGGGCCTGTCGCCGTTCACGGTCGCCGTCGACAGGCTCGACGTCACCTTCGAGGAGCGCAGTACCGGCGCGCAGCGCGGCGCCCCGCGCGACTTCACGGCATACACCCGGACGCAGGCCAGCCCGGATGCCCCCAGGGTCAGCCAGATCCTGAAGGTGAACGGGCCGCTGAAGTTCGGCGGGACGTCGGTCTTCCTGCTTGGTAACGGCTACGCGCCTGTGATCACCGTCCGTGACGGCGCCGGCCGGGTGCTCATGCACGAGGCCACGCCCTTCCTGCCCCAGGATGCCAACTACAAGTCGGTGGGCGCGATCAAGGTCACATCAGCGAGTCCGAAACAGCTGGGGCTGTTCGGGTTCTTCCTGCCCTCGGAGTACATCGACGAGGCGTCCGGGCCCTCGTCGTTCTTTCCCGGCCTGAAGAACCCCGCCCTGGCGCTCGGGGTCTATGAGGGTGAGCTGTATCCCCAGGGGCGACCCCAGTCGGTCTACACCCTCAGCACCGAGAAGATGGCCCAGCTCAAGAACTCCAAGGGTGATCCGTTGCGGCTGCTGCTCAGACCGGGCCAGAGCACTCAGCTTCCCGGTGGCCGGGGGAGCGTCACCTTCGACGGGGTCCAGCGTTGGGCCGGGCTGTCAATTCGTTACGATCCGGGCAAGGCCCTGGCGCTGGGCGGAGCGGTTGCCGCGCTGGCCGGGCTGATCGCCTCACTGATGATCCGCCGCCGCCGGGTGTTCATCCGCGTCCGGCCGCTGCAGGGACGTACCGTTGTCTCGATCGGCGGACTGGCCAAGGGTGAGGACCCCGGCCTGGGGTCAATCCTCGAAGACCTGCTCACGACCATCGCACAGCTCAGTGACACCAAGCCCAGCAGAACTGAGTCCAGCAGAACTGAGTCCAGCAGAAATGGGTCCAGTGAAACTGAGTCCAGCAGGAACTAGCTTCGCAAAACTCGGACCCGGTAAAATTGGGTCCAGTACCAAGTCCAGCGGCACCGAGGAGACCGGGACCACAGTATGACGAACGAGACTCTAGCCCTTTACGCCAACCTGGCGGTCTACTCGGCCATGGCGGTGTTCACCGTCGCCATGATCGCCTTCGCGTCCGACCTGGCCGGAGCGGCGCCCGCCAGCCTGGCATCAGCCTCGGGGGCCCAGAAAGCGGCGGCGCTGGTCGGCGCCGGGCCTTCGGCGACAGGCCCTGCTCCTCTGGTCCGGGGCGAGGACCCGGCGCCGCGCAGGCGCAAGGCAGCTGGCATCGCGATGATGCTCACCGGGCTTGGCGGTCTCCTGCTCATCGCCGCAGCCGCCATGCGGGGTCTGTCCGTTCACCGGGCACCGCTGGGCAACATGTTCGAGTTCGCCCTCGTGGGATCCATGTTCGTCGTCCTCGTCTTCATCGCCATCAGCCTGCGGCGGGACGTCCGGTGGCTGGGGCTCTTCGTCGTCGGGCCGGTGCTGCTCACCCTCGGACTGGCGATCACGGTGTTCTACACCGACGCCAGCGAGCTGCTGCCCTCCCTCAAGAGCGTCTGGCTGGTCATCCACGTCACCGTCGCCACGTTCTCGGTCGCCCTGTTCACGATCGCCTTCAGCGTGGTGATCCTGCACCTGGTCAAGACGTGGCTGGAGGTTCAGGACCCCTTGTCCATGTCCCGCCTCAAGACCGTCGTCAACGCAGCCCTTCCGCCGTCCCGGTCTCTGGACCGGACGGCATACGGGATCCACGCGGTGGCCTTCCCGCTGTGGACCTTCACCCTGATCGCCGGTGCCATCTGGGCTGAGCAGGCGTGGGGTCACTACTGGAACTGGGATCCCAAAGAGGTCTGGACGTTCGTCATCTGGGTCATCTACGCGGCCTACCTGCACGCCCGCGCCACCACGGGGTGGTCGGCCCGTTCGGCGAACTACCTTGCGATCGTGGGCTTTGGTGCCATTCTGGTCAACTACATGGTCGTCAACGTCTTCTTCGTCGGCCAGCACTCTTATTCGGGGATGTGAGCATGGCGCGCTACTCAGTGTTGCGGTTGATGATCTTCTTCGGGCTCCTCTGCGCCCTGTGGCTTCTGGGGCTGCGTGATCCCAGCCAGCGCTGGTGGCTGCTCGGTCTTTCGGCAGTGGGCTCGATGGTGGTGTCCTTCTTCGTCCTGCGCGAGCCGCGGGCGCAGTTCAGCGCCAGCATCGTGCAGCATCTCGATGATCGTGCCGAGCGCGCCGGGCAGGCGCGCGCCCACGAGATCGACGAGCATGCCGAGGACGCGGAGGCCAGCGGGGGGTCGCGGTCGTGACCGCGTTTCCCCGGACCTGAGCACGGCCATCCAGCCCGAGTGACGCCACCAGCGGGATCGTCTGCCTCCACATGTAGCCGAACGTTCCAGCGGTGGCACTCAGGCAGGGTTTGAGCCCGATTCACCCGGCGTGCTGACTCAGGTCAGATGGGACGCCGCCGCCAGGCCGAGTCCCAGCAGCACGCCGTAGACCAGCTCGAAGCGGCCTGTCCCGGACAGCGCCGGGACGAGGTCTTTGCCCAGCGCGCCGCCGAGGACTCTTCTCAGCAACGGGATCGCCAGAGCGAAGGACAGCAGGGCGAACAGGGCGGTCGGGTGGATCGCGCCGGCCACCAGGACGCAGGCGAGCGCGACGGCCAGCAGCCCGGAGTACAGCGCGCGTGTCCGGGTCTGGCCCAGGCGCACGGCCAGCGTCCGCTTGCCGTGCTCCTGATCAGTCGGTATGTCGCGAAGGTTGTTGGCTACCAGGATCGCCGAGGCGACGGCGCCGACCCCGACCGCGCCGGCGGCGGCGTCAGGGCTGACGGAGAGTGCCTGGGTGTAGGTCGTGCCCAGGGTGGCCACCAGACCGAAGAACACGAACACAAAGACCTCGCCCAGCCCGGAATACCCATACGGCCGCTTCCCTCCGGTGTAGTACCAGGCGGCGGCGATCGAGGTTGCCCCGACCAGCAGCATCAGGTAGGCACCGCTGAGTGCCACCAGGATCACACCGAAGACGGCTGCGACGGCGAACGAGAGCATCGCCGCCAGCCTGACGGCGCGGGGGTTTGCCAGGCCCTGACCCACCAGCCGCACCGGGCCCACCCGGTCCGCATCGGTGCCCCGGATGCCGTCGGAGTAGTCGTTGGCATAGTTCACCCCGACCTGCAGCGCCAGCGAGACGAGCAGGGCGAGAACGGCAAAGGCCACGTTGCCCGCACCGAGGGCGAAGGCGGCGCCGGTACCGACCAGAACGGGCGCGACAGCGGCAGGAAGGGTGCGGGGGCGGGCGCCCTCGACCCACTGGGACGACGTGGCCATGGAGTTGCTTCTCGCTCAGCTTTCTGTCAGGTCCGGTGGTGGCGAGTCACAGCCGGCGAGGCCGTCCGTGAGGACAGCCGTTGCGGATGGCCGAGGCAGTTGCAGGCGACGGGGGATGTCATAGGTTGCGCAGGAAGTCAGGGTCGTCGTCCGGCCCACGGGGTGCCGCCGGGTAGCTGGGTCCCCGCCGTCCGCTCTGCGGGCCTCGCTGCCTGCCCGTCACCAGCCAGGCGATGCCGCCAATCGGGGTGAAGAGAAGGATGAGCACGATCCAGATCAGCTTGGGCAGATACAGAACACGGGCGTTCTCGGTCTGGATCGCATCGATCACCGCATAGATCGTGATGGCGAGTGGAACGACGACGAGCAGTACCTTGGCCATCCTGACCTCCCTGCCTGATTGTCTGATGTGGTCTCTGCTGATTTTGTCACGGCTCAGGCGCTGTGGTCGAACAATGTCCGAACCGCGGCCCGATCCGGCTTGCCCGGGCCTCGCAGAGGGAGCTCAGCAACGGTCGCCAGCCGCCGGGGCAGGGCATGACCAGGCAGCATGCCGCGCAGCTTGTCGCGCACCTCGTCAAGGTTCGGCGGCGAATACCCCTGCCTGACAACGACTGCAGCACAGATGACCTGGCCCCACTCGGGGTCAGGTCTGCCGACCACGATCGCCTCGGTGACGCAGTCGAGCTGGCCGAGCGCCGCTTCGACCAGATGCGGAACCACCTTCAGGCCACCGGTATTGATCAGGTCGTCGATGCGGCCATCCACCACCAGAGAGCCCTGGTCGTCGAAGTGGCCGACGTCGTCCGTGAGGAACCAGGGAACGCCGTCGGGGTCTTCGCTGAAGGACTCTGCGCTGAGCGCCGGCTCGCCGAGGTAGCCCTGGGCCAGCGTGGCCCCGCCAAGCCGGATCCGGCCGTCGTCCTCGAGGCACACCTGGCTGACATCCAGGGCACGACCGTCGTAGACGCAGCCCCCGGCGGTCTCGCTCATGCCGTACGTGGTCACCACTTTGACCCCGAAGCCGCGGGCCTGCGCGAGCAGGCTGGCGGGTGCGGCCGCGCCGCCCAGCAGAACGGCCGAGAACCGGGTGAGGGCCTCGCACCCCTCGGCGGAGACGAGCAGCCGGACCAGCTGGGTGGGCACGACGGCGGTGTAGGCCCTGGTGCCTCGGCTGATCTCGGCGGCGGCGCGGGCGAAGGCGGCGGCGCTGAAGCCTCCCGCCAGATCCATGCAGACCGGCGTCGTGCCCGCGACTACTGACCGGACTAGGACCTGGAGCCCGGCGATGTGGTGGGCGGGCAGGGCCATCAGCCACTGGCCGGGGCCGCCGAGGCGTTGATGGGTGGAGTGGGCCGAGGCGCGCAGGGCGGCGCCGGTCAGCATGGCGATCTTGGGGCGCCCGGTTGAGCCGGAGGTGCCGATGGTGAGAGCCAGGCCCGCGGGGAGGCCGTCCTGGTCGTCCGGGATCGGCGGCGGTGTGCTGCTCACGGCGTGCGGGGCCACGGCGGGGCCGGAACCGTCAAGCGCTCTCCTCAGGTCCGTCAGGACGCTCAGCGCCTCAGTGCCGGAGGGGACGGGCAAGGCGCGTAGCCGGTTCTTCGAGCTTGTCATCACGGCCTCGCTCAGTAGTAGTACGGGTAGGGGGACCAGTCCGGGTCGCGCTTCTCCAGGAAGGAGTCCCGGCCCTCCACCGCCTCGTCGGTCATGTACGCCAGCCGGGTCGCCTCACCGGCGAACACCTGCTGGCCCATCAGCCCGTCATCTGTCAGGTTCAGCGCGAACTTGAGCATCCGCTGGGCGGTGGGGCTCTTGCCGTTGATCTCCGCGGCCATCTGCAGCGCCTCGGCCTCGAGGTCGCCGTGGTCGGCAACGATGTTGACCGCGCCCATCCGCTGCATGTCCTGCGCCGAGTAGGTGCGTCCGAGGAAGAAGATCTCGCGGGCGAGCTTCTGCCCGACCATCTTGGCGAGGTACGCCGAGCCGTAGCCTGCGTCGAACGAGCCGACGTCGGCATCGGTCTGCTTGAACTTGGCGTGCTCTCGGCTGGCGATCGTCAGGTCACACACGACGTGCAGGGAGTGGCCACCGCCTGCCGCCCATCCGTTGACCACGGCGATGACGACCTTGGGCATGGTGCGGATGAGTCGCTGCACCTCCAGGATGTGCAGCCGCCCGCCTTCGGCCCGAACCCGGGCGGCGTCAACCGTGCCGGCGGTCTCGCCGTCGGCATACTGGTATCCGCTTCGCCCCCGGATCCGCTGGTCCCCGCCGGAGCAGAAGGCCCGGCCGCCATCCTTGGCGCTGGGACCGTTGCCGGTCAGCAGCACGGTGCCGACGTCGGCGGACATCCGCGCGTGGTCCAGGGCGCGGTACAGCTCGTCGACCGTGTGCGGGCGGAAGGCGTTGCGCACCTCCGGGCGGTTGAAGGCGATGCGCACGGTTCCGTTCGCGGGCCCGTCCAGGATGCACCGGTGGTAGGTGACGTCTGTCAGGTCGAAGCCGTCCACGACGGTCCAGGCGCTCGGGTCGAAGGTCTCGCTCACGCTCTTTTCGCTCACCTCAGCGAGAATAGGACTCATGACATTGCCGCCGACGCCCGCCCTCGCTGAAGTGCTCGCCACGCTGTCCGTGGTACAGATCCCGATGCGGGTCAGGTTCAGGAACGTGATGGTGCGCGAGGCGGCGCTGATCCGCGGACCGAAGGGCTGGGGCGAGTTCGCGCCGTTCCCTGAGTACGACGATCCTGAGTCCTCCCGCTGGCTCGCGGCTGCCATCGAGGCCGGGTGGCTCGGCTGGCCGGACCCGGTACGCGGGTCGGTGCCGGTCAACGCGACGGTGCCCGCGGTCCCAGCCAGTGAGGTCGCCGGCATCCTGGCCCGGTATGACGGGTGCGCGACGGCCAAGGTCAAGGTCGCCGAGGCGGGCCAGCGATCCCAGGACGATGTCGACCGCGTCGCCGCGGTACGCGCCGTGATGGGGTCACAGGCGCGGATCCGGGTGGACGCCAACGGAGGCTGGGCGGTCGACGAGGCGGTGGACGCGCTGCGCCGGCTATCTGCCTACAACCTGGAGTATGCCGAGCAGCCCTGTGCCACTGTCGAAGACCTGGCGGCTCTGCGAGTTGCCCTGGCACACAACGGCATTGGCGTCCTCGTGGCGGCTGACGAGTCGATCCGGCGGTCTTCCGACCCGATGCGGGTCGTCCGGCAGGAGGCCGCTGATGTCATCGTGGTGAAGGTGGCGCCGCTGGGGGGAGTGCGTTCCGCGCTCGCGATCGCCCAGGAGTGTGGGCTGCCGACGGTGGTCTCCAGCGCCCTGGACACCAGCGCCGGCATCCGCGCCGGTCTCGCGCTGGCCGCGGTCCTTCCCGAGCTGCCGTTCGCCTGCGGTCTCGGCACGGTGGAGCTGCTGGCCGGCGATGTCACCGATGACTCTCTGGTTCCGCTGGCCGGCTCGATCGCCTTGCGTGACCTGGACGTTGACGGGGACCTGCTGGAGCGCTGGCGGGCCCCCGCCAGCCGGGAGCAGTGGTGGCGTGAGCGGATCGTTCGCTGCCACGCTCTCCTGGCTCGGTGACAGCTCAGACCGGGCGGACGACCAGGCATACCTGCTGGTTCTTCACCCGGGTCAGTACCAGGGTCATCTCGATCGACCCGGACAGCCGAAGCTGACGGCGCAGCTCCTCGGCGTTCAGCACCACCCCGCGCTTCTTGATCGTCACCCGGCCGACGTCGCGGTCCCGCAGCCATGCCCGCAGCGCCTTGACGTTCAGCGGCATGGACTCGGTCACGGCGAACCGCCGGGCGTAGCCGACGTCGACGCAACGCTCCGAGGTCACGTACCCCACGCCGGAGTCGAGCTCGAAGCCGTCCACCGCGGAGGTCAGCGCCCCGGTCAGCCCGGCCCGGATGACGGCCCGGTCGGGCTCGTACAGCCAGGAGCCGATCTGCCCCAGCGATGACGCCACCGGAGCCGCGCCCCCACCCTTGTCATCCTTGTTATTGCTGCCATTTTCGGTGTCGGCCTCGCGCACGGTCCACGACTTTCCCTGGGAACCGATCACCAGGGCAGAGCGCCCGGCGCGGCTCACCAGCGGTCCCCACCAGATTGCGCACTCCAGGACCTCGCCGCCCAATGACGTCCACTGTGCCTCGGTGCCTGCCGGAATCGCCGCGTGAGGGAAGGATGGAGAGAGCTTGGCCCCGGTGGCCGGCAGCGACTGCGCGATGGACTGCACCGTGGACCACGACGGCGAGATGGCGTCCAGCCTGAACACGCGCCGGGTCTTGCCGCGGGCATCGGTGACGCCGGGGGTGCGCCGGGCTGGGTCGAGCCAAGCTCCGGCATGCCGGGCACCCTCCCCGGCGGGCAGCTGGGTTCCTTCGGCGGTGCCGATGAACGCAGAGGCCCCCGGCCAGTGGCGCAGGTTGACCCCGGCCACCGTCGCGGTGACCTCGTCCGCCTCGATGGCGGTCACCGCCATGTCCAGACCCGCGATGGCCATGGCGTCGGAGCCGATACCGCAGGTGAGGTCGAACACCTGACGGACCCCGGCCCCACGGAAGCGCTGGGCATGCCTGGCCGCGATCTCCAGCCTGGTGGCCTGCTCCAGGCCGTCGGCGGTGAACAGCATCCCGTCCGCGAACTCCCCGAACTTCTCACGTCCCTTGGCCCGCAGGCGGGACTGGGTCAGGGCCGCCGCGACCAGGTCGGTGTCGAACCCGGCCGCCCGCAGCCCCTCGCCCAGCGACAGGACAGTCGACTCGTCATACGGGGGAAGAGACTGCAGCAGACCCCAGCCCTCGCCAGAGATCAGCTTGGTCATCGAGGCGAGGTCCATGGTGGACATCCTCCCCTACGACCTTCGCGGGGGGG
>ENA-OBLH01000464-OBLH01000464.1-metagenomes-genome-assembly--contig:-NODE-464-length-13457-cov-5.67878_pt1 | contig 13457 bp, 12 predicted proteins | sample MGYA00153382_OBLH01 | MGnify analysis MGYA00153382 | reverse complement strand
GCCGGTCATCATCAACGCCATCATTCAAAACGCAGGCCAGACTTGCAGCGCCGGATCACGGTTGTTGATTGAAGCAAGCGCGTATGAGCGAGTGCTCGCGGCGGTGGGCGAACGGATCAAGGCGTTGAAGGTCGGGCCTGCCGCGATGGACTGCGATGTGGGGCCGTTAATTCGCGCCAATCAATTGGAGCGAGTCAACGGATTTCTCTCCGCCATTCGCCCTGAGCGAAGCGTCCTTCGACAGGCTCAGGATGATCGGGGGTTTGACTCACATAACGCATCCATCGTCGCACAAGGCACCATCATCTCCGAAGCCCCCGCCACGGGCTTTTACGCTAAACCCACGCTGATCGCCGACGTTGCCGCCGACGCATCGCTCGCGCAAGACGAAGTGTTCGGCCCCGTCCTCGCGGCCATGTCGTTCAAGGACGAAGCCGATGCAATCCGCCTAGCCAACTCTACCGCCTACGGTCTCGTCGCAGGCGTCTGGACAGAAAACGGCGGACGCGCAATGCGCATGGCTCGTGCGGTGAAAAGCGGGCAAGTATTCATCAACAACTATGGCGCAGGCGGTGGCGTCGAACTGCCATTCGGTGGTGTGAAGTCGTCAGGTTACGGGCGGGAGAAGGGATTCGAAGCGCTGTATGGATTTAGCGTGATGAAGACGGTGGTGGTCAAACACGGGTGAGAATTTTCGAAGCGATCACTGCCTCCCTGCCGTCATCCTCGCGCAAGCGGGGATCCAGCGCGTGAGCCGACGCGAAGCGCAAACATGGCGCGATGAATGCCGCTAGTTTCGAGGCAAGTTGAGTACGCTGGCGAGGGATTTTCCCGCATCAGCTTTTTAGTCAAAGCCTTATTTAATTTGGGCTTAGAGGCTCAAACGGTATAAAGCTGACTTATGCATAAATCCGTAGTAATGCCCAATTAGATCGGTGATCTAGCGGGAAAGCTATTGCATCGCTAAGGCGATTGACCAAGGATCAGCATCAACTCTATGGAAAGGTCGGGCTTTCAGTACAACTTACTTACAGGTCTATCGGCTTTCAGGTTCGGTAATGAAATAAGCGCAGAACACAACGGCATGCATAAACTGCGAGTCGTGCGGTATTACTGACGGCCATCTGCGGGCTTCATCTTCAAAGTCAACACTGACCAATAGCCGTTCAAACCGCTTCCGAACTTCGTTGTTTGAGCGGATCACGTAATCAAACCAAGACTCGTTTTCTTTTTGATCGTCCGAGTCAGCGTTCAACCATTGCATTTCACATACTGCGTCGGAAAATAGGAACTGGAATTGTCCTACAAGACATGCCAATGAGTTTGTTGCAGCGACATCTAGAGCATTTGCAAATGCGTCGATTGGCCACGCATACTCATCGCCGGATCGGCGTGCAGTACTTGTGAGTGCTTGGGGAAGCTCAGCCATTGGCTGCATCAACCATCCAAGTGATTCGCGGAGAGCTAAGCATCACAGTCGAATTGTCGTCGATTCACCTACGAGTGGCACGCACTCAAACGTGGCGATTGATTATGCCAACCACCGCTTCCGCCGTCGATAGCTTTTCACATCGCGAAAACTGGTGCGTTCGCCTGAGGAGATGCCGAGGTAGAACTCTTTGACGTCTTCGTTGCTGGCGAGGCTGGCGGCTTCGCCGTCCATGACCACGCGGCCGCTCTCCAGGATGTAGCCGTAGTCAGCGTATTTCAGTGCGACGTTGGTGTTTTGTTCGGCGAGCAGAAAGCTCACGCCTTCCTTGGTGTTGAGGTCTTTGACGATCTCGAAGATCTCAGCAACGATTTGCGGCGCGAGTCCCATGCTCGGCTCGTCGAGCAGAATCATGGAAGGTTTTGCCATCAGCGCACGACCTACCGCCGTCATTTGCTGTTCACCGCCCGATGTGTAGCCCGATTGTGATGTGCGACGCGTTTTTAGGCGCGGGAAGTAGTGATAGACACGCTCCAGTTCGTCCTTGATCTCGGCGCGCGACAGCTTGCGGGTGTAAGCGCCCGTGAGCAGGTTTTCTTCGACCGTCAAATGCGCGAAGCAGTGACGACCTTCCATCACCTGACACACGCCCATGCGCACGAGGTCGTTCGTCGTGAGCTTGTCGGTGCGCTTGCCGTCGAATTCGATAGAGCCTTTGGTCACCTCGCCGCGCTCGGTGCGCAGCAGGTTCGACACCGCCTTGAGCGTCGTACTTTTGCCGGCACCGTTAGCACCGAGCAGCGCGACGATCTTGCCCTTCGGCACATCCAGCGACACGCCCTTCAAGACGAGGATGACGTGGTCGTAGATGACTTCGATGTTGTTGATGGACAGGTAGGCAGACATTGCAATCCAACTTGAGGTTAGAGGGAGGGCGTGCATCATTTCGTGAGCGCCCTCACCCTAACCTACTCTCGCGTACGAGAGTAGGCGCTCGGCGTGTGTGCCAAGCCTTAGTCTTACGACTATTAAAGCCAATCAGCCCGGCAAGCAGGCAGGCGTAATCTTCTTTTCCGCTGCGTACTTGGCCGATGACTCAGCGACCATTTTCTGAATCATTGCGCGATCTCCTACCACCCAATTCGGCGTTACGGCCTTCCAGGCGTTTCCGTCCCAGACTTGAACCTTCACAGCGCCGGAGCCTTCGTGATCCTGGCAGCTTGTTTTGATCGTCGGGAACATATTGAGCGCCCCCAGTTGCTTCTGGCGAGCTTCATCCACGTTAAGGTTTTCAAGGCCCCAACGAATTTGCTCACCGGTCATGACCTTGCCTTTGCCGTACTTGTTTTGCGCGTTGCGCACGCCTTCAAGCCACAGCATTGCGGCGGTTACGCCGCGCATGTGATAGACCGAACCGATACGATCTTTGTCGGACAAATTGCCTTTCCCGGCACCGTAAACCTTCTTGCGGATGTCGTCGATCACCGGATAGTTGCCTGGCGTGTTGAACGTCATCGTCGTGTAGCCCTTGGCTGCATCGCCCGCAGGAATGGTGTCTTCCTCGGAGCCCGCCCACCAGACGCCGAGCATCTTTTCACGCGGGAATCCATTGCGCGCGGCAGTTTTAAGGGCCACCGCGTTCATCACGCCCCAACCCCACAAAATCACGTAATCGGGATTGGCCTGGCGAATCTGTAACCACTGCGAATTTTGCTCTGTGCCGGGATGGGGAACAGGAATTTTTATGAGCTGATAGCCGAGTGTCTTTTCGTACGCCTCAAGCACGGGGAACGGTTCTTTGCCGTACGCGGAATCGTGGTACAGATGAACGATCTTTTTGCCTTTGAGCTTGTCCAACCCACCGGCTTTGTCGCCAAGGTGCTTGATCATGCCCGCGGCTTGATTCCAGTAGCTGGTGATGAGCGGAAAGACGTACGGAAACACTTGCCCGTTGGCTGCGTCGGAACGACCGTAGCCCAAAGTTGTCATCGGGATCTTGTCAACGCCGACTCGATCAAGAATGCCGTAGGCGATGCCCGTGCCCAGCGGCTCGACGATGCTGGCGCCACCATTCTTCTTTTTTAAACGCTCGTAGCATTCCACACCCCGCGAAGCGTTGTACTCGGTTTCGCACTCTTCCCAGGAAATTTTCACACCATTGATTCCGCCGTTGGCATTGACCAGGTTGAAGTAATCAATTGCCCCGCCAAAGAACCCGGATCCGCCCGCTGCGTAGAGGCCCACGCGATACGACAGGATTGGAATGAACTGCTCCTGCGCCGTCGCAAGAGCGCTGGTCATCGCAGTCGCCGCAGCGACTGCGGACACGGTTAGCGCCTTCAGTAGTTTCAGTTTCATGATTCCTCCTTTGGAATACAAATTAATTGCCACTTACAAGTACAAACAGCTAGTGCGGGAAGGGCCATAAACGCAACTTCTCTTTACCGATTTGCCATAGTCGCGCCAACCCGTGCGGTTCGACTATCAAAAAGAAAATGATCAGAGCGCCGAACACCATGAGCTCCAGATTAGACGTCACCGAATTCGGCAGACCGGTGTAATGCACCATGAATGACAAAACGATGGGTAGCAACACGATAAACCCTGCTCCCAGAAAAGACCCTAGGATTGACCCTAGCCCGCCAATAATCACCATGAAGAGAATGCGAAAAGACAGGTCAAGGTTGTAAGCCTCGGGCTCGACGGTGCCCAAATAGCAAAATGCGAACAGCGCGCCCGCCACACCGCAGTAAAACGAGCTCACGGCGAACGCTGTGAGTTTGGTACGCACAATGCGAAAACCGATCACTTCGGCAGCCACATCCATATCGCGCACCGCCATCCACGAACGACCGACGTTGGATCGAACCATATTCTTCGCCAGCAGCGCCAACACACTCACGATCATCAGCACCAGCAAATACTTCTCTGCCGGGCTATCAAACGTATATCCCAGGATCGAAATTTGCTGCGCTGTGATGACCCCTGACGCAGAATTGTTGGTGAACCACGGCACCTTGGTCAGACACCACACCACAAAGAATTGCGTGGCGAGCGTCGAAGCCGCCAAATAGAACCCCCGAATGCGAAGACTGGGTAGACCGAAAACGATGCCCACCATCGCCGCGCAGATTCCACCCAAAATGAACGCGACCAGTATCGGCATGCCCGGCACGCGGAGCATAAAGTTGTAGCTTGCGAACGCGCCCACCGCCATAAAAGCAGCCGTCCCAAGCGAGATTTGCCCGGCGTAACCAGTGAGGATGTTCAACCCAAGCGCAGCCAGCGAAAAAATTAGAAACGGAATCAGAATCGCGGAAAACAGATAGGGCGATGCGAACAAGGGTATCGCCACAAACGCTAGAACGAGCAGCGCCGCTACAGCGTATCGATCCTGCGCAATCGGAAAGATTTGCGAGTCGTTAAGGTAGGTCGTCTTGTATTGACCTGCTTCGCGATAAATCATTGCTGTGCCTCCGCGAAGTGTCGACTGTAAGGATGATTGGCGACGTTGATCACGCTAGATTCTCCGAATTATTTTTTCGCCAAACAGCCCCTCTGGACGAACCAGGAGAAACAGCAGCGCGAGCACATACGGGAACCAACCTTCGATGCCACCACCGACGTGTGGACCGATAAAAACCTCGGCGAGCTTTTCGGTAGCGCCGATGATCAGTCCGCCGACAATGGCACCTGGCACTGAGGTGAATCCACCGATGATGAGAACCGGCAGCGCCTTGAGCGCCACGAACGTCAGTGCAAACTGAACGCCGTTTCGCGAGCCCCACAACAATCCTGCAACTAACGCAACCAAGCCCGCTACAGCCCAAACGATGCCCCACACGTGCTGTAGCGGAATGCCCACTGATAACGCAGCCTGATGGTCATCCGCGACTGCGCGCAGCGCCCGGCCAATCTTGGTTTTGTTGAAAAGAACTGCCAGTAGCGCCACCATCACCGCGCAGATGCCTGCGGCGATTACGTCAAATTGCGACACCAGCATCCCGGTCCTGTTCATTACGTATTCGATCGGAACGTCTGGAATGCCAAGATCGAGCCTGCGAACGTTGGATCCCCAAATGAGTTGGACCAAACCTTCCAAGAAAAACGTCAAGCCAATGGTGGCCATGAACAAAGTGATGTCGTGTTGATTCACCAACGGCCGCAGCACGATTCGTTCAATTGCAAAACCAAGCACCACCATGACGACCATCGTCAACGGCACCGCCACCCAAAGCGACAGGTCGAACTTTTCTTGCAATCCAACGGCAGTAAGCGCCGCGAAAAACACCATTGCGCCTTGGGCGAAATTGAACACGCCCGAGGCTTTGAAAATGAGCACGAAACCGAGCGCAACAAGCGCGTACATGACACCCGAGAGCAAACCGGCGATGAGAACTTCGAAGAAGAATTGCACGATTAATGCGCCCCCAAATAAGCTTTGATCACATCCGGGTTGTTGCGAACCTCGTTCGGCGTGCCGTCACCAATCTTTTTGCCGTAATCGAGCACCACGACGCGATCTGAAATATCCATCACCACGCCCATGTCGTGCTCAATCAAAACAATCGTCGTACCGAACTGATCATTGGTGTCGAGCACGAAGCGGCACATGTCCTGCTTTTCCTCCACGTTCATACCCGCCATCGGCTCATCCAGCAGCAACATCGTGGGCTCAGCGGCCAGCGCGCGGGCGAGCTCTACGCGCTTCTTGACACCATACGGCAAGCGGGCGACTGGTGTTTTACGCACCGATTGCAATTGCAAAAAATCGATGATCTCTTCAACCTTCTTGCGGTTGTCAATTTCTTCACGGCGCGCCCGACCAAACCAGAACGCCTGTTCGATGAAGGTCGATTTGATCTTCAGGTTGCGACCGGTCATGATGTTGTCGAGCACGGTCATGCCGGTGAACAACGCGATGTTTTGAAACGTGCGTGCGATGCCGTTTTCTGCGGCCTTGTGCGTGTTCATATCGCGCCGCTGCTCGCCGTGAAAGGTGATGCTGCCTTCCTGCGGCGTGTAGACGCCGTTGATGACGTTCAGCATCGAACTTTTGCCGGCGCCATTTGGCCCGATGATGGCGCGAATTTCGTGTTCGCGCACGTCGAACGAAATGTCTGTCAACGCTTTGACACCGCCGAAGCGCAGTGAAATGTTGTCAACCTTGAGGATGACGTCGCCGATCTTTCGCGCTCCGCTCATGCTGCCGCCTTGTGGATAGCGGGCAAGCGTTTCGCGTCGGAAATCTTTACGTCAGCCGCAATACTGCCTGTGCGACCGTCTTCAAATTTCACTTGCGTTTCGATATGTTGCACGGACTTGCCGGAATACAACGCACCCAGCAACGGCTCGTATTTCTCCGCGATGAAGCCACGGCGCACTTTGCGCGTCCGCGTCAGTTCATCGTCATCAGGATCCAACTCTTTGTGCAAAATCAAGAAGCGCTCAATCTGCGAGCTCGACAGCTCGCCCTCGGTGGCAAGCTCTGCGTTAACCTTCTCCACACACTCCTTGATCAACGCCACCACTTCGTCTTTACTCGCGAGATCGATATAGCCGGAATAGACGATATTGCGCCGTTCGGCCCAGTTGCCGACCGCCGTTAAGTCAATGTTGATGAACGCGACGACATGATCGCGATCATGACCGAAGCACACCGCTTCCTTGATGTGCGAGAAAAATTTGAGCTTGTTCTCGATGTAGTTCGGCGCAAACATTTCACCGCTGGAAAGGTGCCCCACATCCTTCGCGCGATCAATGATTTTCAGGTGACCGTCGCTGTCGAACACGCCCGCGTCGCCAGTATGAAAATAGCCATTAGCGTCAATTGACTCAGCGGTTGCATCGGGTCGTTTGTAGTACTCCTTGAGCACCATCGCGCCTCGCACCAGCACCTCACCGTTGTCGGCGATTTTGACCTCAACACCAGGTGCCGCCTTGCCGACACTGTCGAATTTGATCTCGCCATCGGGTTGCAAACACACGTAGGCGCAGGTTTCAGTCGAGCCGTAGAGCTGCTTCAAATTGATGCCGATGGAGCGATAGAAGCGGAAGAGGTCGGGGCCAATCGCAGCACCTGCTGTGTACGCCACGCGAATGCGGCTCATGCCGAGCGTGTTCTTGAGCGGCCCGTAGACAAATACATTGCCCAGCGCATACAGCAGGCGGTCTTTGGTGCTCACCGCTTGACCATTCAGTATGTCCGAGCCGCACCGCTGCGCGACCTTCATAAACGCGTTGTAAAGACGTTGCTTGATGCTGCTCGCGTCTTCCATGCGAATGGAAAGGCTCGTGAGCAAGCTCTCAAACACGCGTGGTGGGGCGAAGTAATAGGTCGGCCCGATTTCACGCAAATCGGTCATTACGGTTTCTGCGGATTCAGGGCAATTCACTGTGAATCCCGCCACGAGAAACTGCGCGTAGCTGAAAAGATGATCGCCCACCCACGCCATCGGCAGGTACGACAACACGTTATCGGTCGCCACTAATTTGTCGAACTGCACGCCGCCTTGGGCTGCGGTGATGAATGCCTCGTGGCTCTGGCATACGCCCTTTGGCTTACCAGTCGTGCCTGAGGTGTAGAGCATCACTGACACGTCCGTCGCTTTGCCCAGCGCCACCTCCTGCTCGTATCGGTGTGGATTCGCTTCATCATACGCCGCACCAGAGGCGCGCAACGCCTCAAGGCTCATCAGCCCCGGCGCGTTGTAGCTGCGCAAACCGCGCGGGTCTTCGAAAATAATGTGTTCGATCTGTGGGCGTGATTCGCGCGCCTCAAGCAGCTTGTCTACCTGCTCTTGGTCTTCCACAATGGCAAAACGGATGTCGGCGTCGTCAAGCACGTGCATCATTTCAACCGCCACGGCATCCTGATACATCGGCACGGCGACCCCGCCCAGCGACTGCGCGGCAGCAAACGCCATGTACAGACGGGGCCGGTTGTCGCCAATAATCGCCAGATTGTCGCCGCGTTTGAAGCCGAGTGCCGCCAGCCCCGAGGCCATCGCGCGCACTTCTGCAGCAGTCTCGGCCCACGACCACGTTTGCCAAATGCCGAGATACTTTTCGCGCAGCGCGGGTGCGTCGGGACGTTCGGTGGCGTGCCTTAGCAGCAGGCGCGGAAACGTGTCGGCAGCGTTGGTTGCAGTGTGGGCAGACATGACGTGGGGGCTACTCCTCATTACCTTGACGCGTCAGCGCAATTTATCAGTCATGCACTGCACAATAAACAAAACCGACCGTCGGGTCGGGAATGTTGTGAGTTTAGGTCTTATATAAGACTTGGGCAAGTAGGGGAAATCACTTGCTTCAAAACAGGCGCGCTGTAAGGTTGTAGCAAGCGAAGCGAGAAGGCGCTCTGAAAGAATGAAGCCCTCCATGACTGATTTCACAATTCATCGTGTCGAGCAGATCGACTCCACGAATACGCAATTGCTGCAATGGTCGGCGATGCTTGACTGCCACCGCGTTGCGCTGGTCGCGGACGAGCAAACAGCGGGGCGCGGCCAGCGCGGACGGCACTGGCATGCCGCGCCGGGGGATGCGCTGCTGTGCAGCGTCGCGTGGCAATTTCCGCGTCAAGCTGCGCTGGATGGCTTAAGTTTGGCGGTGGGCGTAATGGTGGCAAACGCCTTGACGGAAGTGCTGGACGGAATAATCGCCAACCGCCTGAGCCTGAAGTGGCCTAACGATTTGTTGATTGACGAGTCCCACAAATTGGGCGGTATCCTGATCGAAACTGTGCCCAGCGCCAACAATACGCGAACGGCGGTGATCGGCATCGGCATCAACTTGCGAACACCCAAGATCGCGCCGATTGCAGATGCGCTACCGACTATCGGACTTGACGCATGGACCAATACAAAAAATCATCGCGATGAAGTGCTCAATCGCGTGTTGGCAGCGCTTGAGCTGGGGCTGGTGGAATTCGCGCGCGGCGGGTTCGCAAGCTTTCAGGATCGCTGGTGGCAGCGCTACGCGTACGCCGCAAAGCGCGTTACAGCAAGGCTCCCGGACGGCGCGGTTGTCTCGGGAAACATTCGGTCGGTGACCGAGCGCGGCGCGTTAGTGATAGAAAGCGAGCGCGGTTTGCATACTTTGGTCTCGGGAGAGGTGTCGGTTCGTGTTGCTAGTGCTTGATATTGGAAATACGCGGCTCAAGTGGGCTGGGTTCGAGGCCGGTGCTATCGTGTCGCGCGGTGCCATCTTCCTTGCCGAGCTGGAGCATTTTGTTAAGCGTGCGGGTTTGGATCGCAACCCGCCAGCGCGTGTCGTCGGTAGTCATGTTGCCAACGCCGCATCAAAGGATCGGATAGAGCGCCAATTTGCCGCCCTCAACGTGCCGCTCACATGGGTGTCATCCACGGCAACTGCCTCGGGGGTGGTTAACAGCTATGACGATCCCACGCGCCTCGGCACGGATCGTTGGGCGGCGACGGTCGCTGCATGGAAGCGAGGCCTAGCGCCGTGTATCGTGGCCTGCGCAGGCACCGCACTGACGGTGGACCAGCTTGATGAACGCGGCATCTTTTTGGGTGGAGCCATTGTTGCTGGCTATCACGCCATGCTGGGCGGTTTGGCGGGCAACACAGCCGCATTGTCGGTCGACGCGGGCGAATGGACGGCGCAGCCCACCAACACCCGTGACGCGCTCGCCACCGGGGCCATTGATGCAATGGTTGGTGCCATTGAGCACGGGCAAGCGCGACTGGCGCAACGGCTGCGTGAACGCGGCGTGACACAGATGCCACGAATCATTCTGACCGGCGGTAGCGCGTATCGCCTGTTGGCGCATCTGCCCGCAGGAAACGCGGTCATTGATTCACTGGTGCTGGAGGGGGTGTATTTGCTGGCAGAATCTGTGACTGAATTCCCTCTGCGCGCTTGATGAAAAAACTCTTTATTTTTTTGCTGCTGGCCAATGCTGCGCTATTCGCGTATGCCTACGTGGAGCGCATGAACAGTGCCGCACAAGCCTCCGCAGATCGCTACAAGCCGTTCAATGCGGATCAAGTGAAATCACTGACCGCGCAACAGGTCGCCAAACTGGGGCCTGCCAAAGTGGCGCAGCTCACGCTGGCGTGCGCGGAGTGGGGGCCATTGTCAGAAGCTGATCGTTTGAAAGCCACCAAGTTGCTTGAACCGCTTGTGCTTGGGCGCACCATGACGTCACGACGCGTGGAAGTCAGCGCTGAGCACTGGGTCTACATTCCGCCGAAAACTAACCGCACGGCGGCTGATCGATCAATGGCTGATCTGAAAAAACTTAACGTCACAGACAGCGCAATCGTGCTTGAAGACGGCCAGTGGAATTTCGCGATCTCTCTTGGCGTGTTTCGCAACAAAGAAGGCGCGGATGCGCGGCTTGCAGAACTCAAAACAAAAGGCGTTAAGACGGCCACCTACCGCCAGCGCGAGCAGATCGTTGCGATGAATGCGCTGGTGTTGCGCGAACCTACGCAAGCGATTTTGTCCAGGCTTGAAGAACTGAAGGCGCAAGTGGCGGGCAGCGCAGTGACGACAGGAGCCTGCCCGGAAGCCCGGACATGATCTCTGTTGCACTGGCCGCCACGGAGCAAGACGTCAACGACGCACGCGAGTTGATGCGTCGTTATGCGCAGTGGACGGGTGTTGATTTGTGTTTTCAGGGCGGATGCCCGCCGCCATTGCGCTATACCGTGTACTCGGTTTTGTTGAAACCGAGCCTTACACCGTTAGCCCTGAACCTGACGTGCTCTACATGTGCCTGAATCTTCGAATGGAATCGCCGTGACGCCTGACTACATCATCGTTGGCGCGGGTACAGCGGGCTGTGTGCTCGCCAATCGTTTGTCTGAGGACGGACGCAATTCGGTGTGCCTGCTGGAGGCCGGGCCGACAGACAACTACTTGTGGATTCACATTCCGATTGGCTATGCCAAAACGATGTTCCATCCGGTCTACAACTACGGCTATTACACCGAGCCTGATCCGAACATGAATGGCCGCAAGGTCTATTGGCCGCGCGGTCGTGGGCTGGGCGGATCGTCCTCAATCAATGGGCTGATTTACATCCGTGGGCAGTCCGCCGACTATAACCGCTGGAGTGACGCTGGCAACAACGGCTGGAGCTGGAACGAGGTGCTGCCGTACTTCATCAAGAGCGAGCACAACAGCGACCGCCGCATGATCGCCAACGGCACACACGGGCAGGGCGGCCCGCTGTGGAGTACGTCGATTCCCGATCCGCATCCCGTGATGGACGCGATCATTGCGGGCGGCGAAGAGTTGGGCGTGCCGCGCGTGCTCGATTTCAATAGCGGCAATCAGGAGGGCGTCGGTTACTACCAGCTCTTCACCAAACATGGCTGGCGCTGCTCGACGGCTGTGGCGTATTTGCGGCCCGCACAGAAGCGCAAAAATCTGCGCGTGGAGGTGAACGCGCAAGTCACGCGCGTGGTTTTCGACGGCAAGCGAGCCGTCGGTGTTGAATACATGCAGAACGGTAACCGCATCACACTGCGAGCCAACAAAGAAGTGCTGCTCACCGCAGGCGCATTGCAAAGCCCGCAGCTACTGATGCTGTCAGGCGTAGGGCCGAGCGAGCACCTGCGAGAACATGGCATTGGGGTCAAGCACCACTTGCCAGGTGTTGGTGAAAATTTGCAGGATCATTTGCAGTTGCGACTGATGTACAAAGTCAAAAAGCCAGTTACGACCAATGACGACCTCAAGAGCAACTGGCGCAAGTTTTTGATGGGCTGGGATTGGGTGACGCGGCGTGCTGGGCCGCTCGCCATCGGGATCAATCATGGTGGCATGTTCACCCGCGTTTTGCCCGAATCAACGACACCAGATATTCAATTTCACTTTGCCGCGCTCTCGGCCGAGATGGCGGGCGCGCCCACGCATCCGTGGAGCGGTTGCACATTTTCCGTATGCCAATTGCGCCCGGAGTCACGCGGACAGGTTCGCCTGAAATCGACTGATCCGCTGGCCGCGCCAGCAATGTTCTCGAACTATTTGTCGCACGAAACAGACCGTCGCTGTGCCGTCGAATCCATTCGATACGCGCGCAAACTGGCCCGTACGAAAGCGATGTCGGACTTGATTGGCGAGGAGTATCGTCCGGGCGACAGCGCACAAAGTGACGACGAAATATTGCAGTTCGCCCGTAACTACGGCGCAACGATTTTTCACCCCAGCGGCACCTGCAAAATGGCCCCCGACGGCGATCCGCTGGGCGTCGTCGATACGCGTTTGCGGGTGCGCGGCTTGACCGGTCTGCGTGTCATCGATTGCTCAATCATGCCCACGCTGATTTCCGGCAATACCAACGCGCCGGTGGTCATGATGGCGGAGAAAGCCGCCGACATGATTAAAGACGACAACCCGCATCGCTGATTTCCGTGCCTGAATGAATCCACAAGACGGCAAAACCCTGAAGGACGGATGATGTACACCTGTTGCCGCTACTACGGACTTGAAGGCGTTGCCGGACACGAAGGCGATGCGGCGTTCACGGTCGAGGTCAATCACTTCACTTTTGGTCCCGGCTGCCTGCGTGAGGCGGGTTCGCATGCGCGCGCCTTGGGCATGACGCGCGTGGGGCTGTTCACCGACAAAACCGTGCGCGATTTGCCTTATGTTGCGACGGTAAAACGTTCGCTCGAAGCGTCGGGATGTAGCGTTGAAATCTACTGGGAATGCGCGGTTGAGCCCACCGGCCACTCGTTTATGGCGGCAGCGAAATTTGCGCAGGAGGGCAACTTCGACGGCTTTGTATCTGTCGGTGGCGGTTCGGTGATGGACACGGCCAAGGCTGCGAATCTGTACGCGACCTACCCCGACGAACTGCTCGCCTATGTCAACGCGCCTATTGGTCTCGGCAAACCTGTCCCCGGCCCGCTGAAGCCGCATATCGCCTGCCCGACGACCTGCGGCACCGGCTCTGAAGTCACCGGCATCGCCATCTGCAATCTCGTCGAGCAGCAATGCAAAACCGGTATCCTGTCGCGCCATTTGTTGCCGTCGCGCGCGCTGGTCG
>ENA-OBLH01000462-OBLH01000462.1-metagenomes-genome-assembly--contig:-NODE-462-length-13496-cov-3.16591_pt1 | contig 13496 bp, 12 predicted proteins | sample MGYA00153382_OBLH01 | MGnify analysis MGYA00153382 | reverse complement strand
GTTGCTGGCTGCTGCTGTCATCTATCCCAACCAGATCGGTCAGGGTGCGGCCGTCCTGCAGGATCGCTACCGGAACCAGAACTTCTCCCACCACATGGTCAGTGCCGACGAGCAGGCGCTCTACGAGAAGCTCGCCACCCAGATCCCCGCGGGCGAGAGCGTTATCGGCAGCCCCTTCACCGGTGCCCAGTTCTCCTCCATCTGGTCGGGGCATCCGGTTGCCATCCCGCATACCGGCTCCAATCCCACACCGGACATCCGGCTGGTGTCGCTGAGGTTCAAGTCCTTCACGACCGACCCCGAAGTGTGCGCTGCGCTGAAGCGGCTCAGGGTGGGAGCGGTCGTCGACGACTCGGACCGGTTCCAGGCGGACGACGCCCGGCAGTCAAGCTACTCAGGGCTGGTGGACCTGCAGGCCGCGCCCGGGCTGACCCCGATCGGCCACGGCGCCAGCGTGGTCATCTATCGCGTGGGGGACTGCAGGAGCTGACCCGCCAAGCCTGTCGGGTTGCACGTGTTAGCCCCCACCTCGGCCTTTCGGTCTGATGAGGTGGCTGTTCAGCCCACCCATGGCGCGAAGCGAGGGTGGGGCGCCGGGGCCGGTGCCAGCCTTTAAGGCAGCGGACCAAGGGTCGGTCAAGGCAGGCCAGGAACGGCCACAACCACAGTCGCCAAACCAACTCAGATCACGGTGGAGAAAGACCCTGCCGCGGAGTTGACGCGGCAGGGAAGTCAGTGATGAACCGGATGAGCAAGGGCATCGCCTCGTGCACGGGCAGATTTCTCGCGGGGGATCGTCGGTCGGCTGAGCGCCGCCGCGTGATCCCGGTGCTGTCGCTGGGGCTGGCGGGCTCACTAGTGGCGTCCATCGCCCTGTCAGCAGCTCCCGCCGGCGCGGTCGAGACCTACGTCCGGTCCAGCGCCACGGTGACGCTCAGCGGTCACGGATACGGCCATGGGCACGGGATGTCTCAGTGGGGGGCCTACGGAGCGGCCGCAGTGAGCCACCTCTCCTGGCAGTCCATCTTGGCCTTCTACTATCCGGGCACCCGGCTGGCGAACCTTGGTAACCCGACCATCCGGGTCCGCCTCGACGCGGCCGGGAGCGGAATCTTGCACGTCTACAGCAGTTCCGGCCTGCAGCTCGCGGGCAAGGCCCTGCCCGCGACCGGGATCACCCAGTACCGGGCCCGGAGCCTGGCAGCGGGTGGCAGGATGCAGGTGGACGCGCTGTCGTCGGCCGGCTGGAAGCCCTACCTGTCTGTCGCCTCCCCGGCGGTATTCAGCAGCTCTACCGGCCAGGTGGCAGTAAAGCTTCCCAGCGGGTCCAGACGTGCCTATCGCGGCAGCATCGTGGCCAACAGGACGTCTTCGACCAGGGTGCAGACGGTCTCGGTCCTGCCGATGGAGAGCTACCTGCGCGCCGTGGTGCCGGCTGAGATGCCGCCGTCCTGGCATGCCAACGCCCTGAGATCTCAGGCAGTGGCCGCTCGAAGCTATGCCGCCTTCGACCGCGCTCGTACTCCGTCGGGTCGCGACTGGGACACCTGCGACACCACCTCGTGCCAGATGTACTCGGGAGTCCCGGCCGAGTTTGCGGCCTCCGATGCGGCGGTGGCGACGACTGCGGGGCAGATGCTGATCTCGGGTGGCGCCCCGGCGTTCACCCAGTTCGGTTCGGCCAACGGAGGCTGGACTGCCCCGGGAAGCCAGTCGTACCTGGTGGCCAGGGCCGACCCGTATGACGGTGCCATAGCCAACGGCGCCAACGCGTGGTCCGCAAGCATCACGGTGGCCGCCATACAGGCTCGGTGGCCTTCGATCGGCACGTATCGCCAGCTACGGATCCTGCGCCGCGACGGTCACGGCCAGTGGGGCGGGCGCGTCCTGACGGCCGCGATCGATGGCTCGGCCGGTTCGGTGACCGTCACCGGGGCGACGATCCGTTCCGCGTTCGGCCTGAGGTCCGAATGGTTCGTCCCCACCAACGGGGCGGTCGCGTCCTCGTCCCAGCATGACTCCAACGGCGACCGCAGACCCGATGTCCTGGCCGTGGTGGCCGGCAGCGGGGATCTGCGGATGTATGCCGGCGACGGCGCATCGGGGTGGAGCTCGACGCGGGTCATCGGCACCCGGTTCGGAGGCTTCCCGAAGGTTCTCACCGCCGGCAACTGGAACGCCGACGCGGTCACAGACGTGATGGCGCAGAAGCCGGACGGGACCCTGTGGCTGTTCCCCGGCACGGTTGCCGGGGCGCTCGGCGCGGGGGTGCAGGTGGGGTCCCGCTGGGGCGTCTACGACCTGGTCTTCCCGGTGGGCGACTTCAACGGAGACGGTCATCCGGATCTGATGGCAAGGAAGCCGGACGGCGGGCTCATGCTGTGGTCGGGCAACGGCCAGGGTGGCTTTCTCGGGGCACCGAGGCGGATCGGCAGCGGCTGGAAGGGGTTCACGTCGGTCGTCGGCTCCGGGGACTTCAGCGGTGATCGCCGAGCCGACGTCATCGCCCGCACGGCCAGCGGACTGTTGTACCTTTATCCCGGCAACGGATCGGGTGGATGGTTGCCACCTCGACTCATCGGTCAAGGGTGGAACATGTTCTCCACCATCACCAGCTCAGGGGACTTCAACGGTGACGGAAAGTCCGACCTGTTCGGCCGTGGCCGGGACGGCACCCTGTGGATGTATGCCGGCAACGGCGCCGGCGGCTTCCTGCAGCGCGAGGCCGTGGGCACCGAATGGAACATGTTCTCCACCATCCTGCCCTGAGGTCCCGGCAGCGGCCGATGACTCCTGAAGAGCCGTCCCCTGCCGCCATGTCCGGACCGCCCGGCTGGTTGCTGAGGGCCATCGGTGACCGGCGCGTGGCGTTCCTCACCGTCGGTGCGATCAACACCGTCGTCGGCTACCTGTGCTTCGTCGGTTTCCTGCTGCTCCTGGGCCATCAGCGATACCTCGTGGTGCTGCTGTGTGCGCACGTCGTCAGTGTGCTCATTGCCTTCGTGCTCTACCGTTTTCTGGTATTCCGGGTCCGGGGTCACGTGCTGTCGGATCTGTGGCGGTTCGAGACGATCTATCTGTCGGCCCTGGCTGTCAACCTGGTGCTGCTGCCAGTGCTGGTGGAGGTCGCCGGTCTGCCCGTTCTCCTCGCGCAGACCCTCATCGTCCTGGTCACCTCGGTGATGAGCTGGGTCGGGCACACGAGATTCTCGTTCCGACGCTCTGCCCCCTGCGATGATCCTCGACGATGAGGCCATGCCCTGCGCAGGGCATGGTTTCCGGCTTCGTCCCCAGCGGCTGGACTAGGCTTTCAACCGTGTCTGAGATGAGAGCACAGGAACGAAGAGCGCATCGTATCTCGATTGTGATCCCGGTCTTTCAGGGTGAGCGCACGCTCAAGGCCCTGCTCCAGGAGATCGAGGTGCTGACGGTGCCGACCCAGACCGCTGACGGGCACGAGTTCCAGGTCAGCGAGGTTCTCCTGGTGAACGATCATGGACCCGACCGCTCCGATGAGGTGATCCGTGAGCTGGCTGCGGCATACGACTTCATCCGGCCCGTCTGGCTCAGCCGCAACTTCGGCCAGCACCCGGCGACCCTGGCCGGCATGGCATCCTCCAGCGGCGACTGGATCGTGACGATGGATGAGGACGGTCAGCACGACCCGGCCGACATCGGGGACTTCCTGGACGTTGCCCTGAGAGCGGGCTCGCAGCTGGTCTACGCCGATCCGGTCAACCGGCCACCGCACAACGGGCTGCGCAACGGCAGCTCGCGACTGGCCAAGTGGGTCTTCGCAACCTTTCTGACCGGAACCGCCGAGGGTGTCTTCCAGAGCTACCGGATGATCTTGGGCGAGATCGGACGAAGCGTTGCCGCCTACGCAGGCCCGGGGGTCTATCTTGACGTCGCCATGGGGTGGGTGGCCGGCCCCACTGCACAGTGCCCCGTTCGACTGCGCGACGAGGGCGAGCGGAGGTCGGGCTACTCGACCAGGGCGCTCCTGTCGCACTTCTGGCACATGGTCCTGTCCAGCGGCACTCGCGCCCTGCGCATGGTCAGCGCGCTGGGAGCGCTGTTCGCCCTGGGAGGCATCGCCTATGCGATCTACCTGCTCGTGGTCCGTGTCACCTCGGACTCGATCCCCCAGGGTTGGACCTCCACGATGGTCGTGGTGCTGTTGAGCACTGGCGCGATCCTGTTCTCGCTGGGTGTCATTGCGGAGTACGTCGGCGTCGCGGTCAACATGGCCATGGGCAAGCCGCTGTACCTGATCGTCGGAGACCCGAAGGACGGTCCGATGGGCCGGCCGGGGCATGAGGGGCCCGGCGCTCCGTGAGGACCGTGTCCCCGGCGGCTCCGCTGACCTGGGTGGTGGGACGGGGGGGGCTGCTGGGTCAGAGCCTTGAGAAGGTCATGGGTGAGACGGCGGTCTCCGAATCCTCGCGCACACCCATCTGGCACCCTCCTGAGCCCATCACCTGGTCATCAAGTAGCGCAGGCGCTGTCGAGCTTCGCCACCAGGCGGCGCAGTTCTTGAGTGCCGCCGGTGACCGGCCATGGACGGTGGCATGGTGTGCCGGCGCGGGGGTCATGGGGACCTCGGCACAAGCGCTGCGGCTGGAGCTGGAGGCCCTTCGGGTGACACTCGACACGCTGGCCGCCGCGCCGCGGGCGAGCGAGGGCGCATTCTTCTTCTCGTCCTCGGCGGGCGGGGTCTACGCCGGAGTGAGTGCACCGCCCTATGACGAGTCGTCCCCGGTGCGCCCGCTGGCGGACTACGGCCGGGCGAAGCTGGATGGCGAGGCGATCGTTACTGCCTGGAGCCGGCGGACCGGCACACCGACGCTGATCGGCCGCATCGCCAACCTCTACGGCCCGGGCCAGAACCTCGGCAAGGCACAGGGTCTCATCTCGCAGATCTGCCGCACACACCTCACCGGCCAACCCCTGTCGATCTACGTCTCCCTGGACACTCTGCGCGACTACCTCTACGCCCCTGACTGCGCCAGGCTCATCGTGGCGGGGCTGGCGCGTCTGCGGCAGGACCAGGCGGCGACACGGTTGAGCGTTGTCACCAAGGTGCTGGCGTCCCAGCGGGCCATCACCATCGGTGCTGTGCTGGGGGAGATGGGCCGGATCTTCAAGAGATCACCCCGCATCGTGCTCGGGGCGTCGGCGGTGGCTGCCGTGCAGCCCAAGGATCTGAGTCTGCGGTCCAAGGTCTGGCCGGAGCTCGATCGACGCAGTCTCACCCCGTTCCCGGTGGGTGTCGCAAACACGGCGGCGGATCTGCTGCGTCGACTGCAGACTGGGGCGTTGGGCTGAGATGCACTATCTGATCACTGGCCATACCGGCTTCAAGGGAGCCTGGCTGGCGCTCATGCTCACCCAGCGGGGGCATACCGTCTCCGGGCTTGCCCTGGACCCCGCTCCCGGCTCGCTGTACGAGAGGGTGAGACTGTCAACGCTGTTGCGGCGTGACCTGCGAGTCGACATCCGCGACGCAAGGGCCACACTGCAGGCCATCGTGGCCCTGGAACCTGAGGTGGTGCTACATCTTGCAGCCCAGCCACTCGTGCGTGAGTCGTACCGAGACCCCAGGGCGACGTATGAGACGAACACGCTCGGCACGCTCAACGTGCTGATGGCTGTCGAGGCGACGTCGAGCGTGCAGGCCCAGGTGATCATCACGACCGACAAGGTCTACCGGAACGTGAACCAGATCTGGGGGTACCAGGAGTCAGACCCCCTGGGCGGCGTGGACCCGTACTCTACCTCGAAGGCGGCGGCGGATCTCATCACGCAGTCCTGGATGAGGACTTCGGGATCCGGTGTCCCGACGGCCATCGCACGAGCCGGGAACGTGATCGGTGGCGGGGACGTGTGCGCGGACCGTCTCATGGTGGACCTCATCGCCGCGTTCTCGTCCGGTCAGTCGGTCCACATCAGGAACCCCTGCTCGGTCCGACCCTGGCAGCATGTCCTGGATTGTCTTCATGGCTACCTGGAGCTCACGGACTCGCTCCTGCGGGGCGAGTCGTCCGGTGAGGCGTTCAACTTCGGGCCTGACACCGACTCTTTTGTTCAGGTGGGAGCCGTGGCTGCGGCTGTTGCCTCGCTGTGGGGTGAGGATTCGGTCGTCGAGGTCGATGCCGGACCCCAAGTTCACGAGGCGGCGCTTCTCGCGCTGGACTCGCGCAAGGCAGAGCTCCTGCTGGGGTGGCGAAGCAGAATCTCGTTTCAGGAGGCGCTGGCGTGGACCGTGGCCTGGGAGAAGGAGATTCGTACCGGTGGTGATGGAAGGGCGGTGAGCCTCGCCCAGATCAGTCAGTTCATGAGCCGTGGTGTGCGCCGGCGGGTGTAGCTGGACCTACGCGGGATCGGTCCCCTCCAACAGGGGAAACGTGGCGTCCCGTTCGGAGATGACTTCTGGCCTGACCGGCCAGCTGATCCCCAGGACCGGGTCGTCCCACCGCAGACCGGCGCTGCTCTGCGGGTGGTACGGCCTCGAGATCTGGTAGTGCAGCTCGGCGTGCGGTGTCAGCGTGAGGAATCCGTGGGCGAAGCCGGCGGGAACGTAGATCGCGTTGCGTGTGTGCTCATCGAGCTCCAGACCGAACCAGCCCAGCCGTGTCGGGCTCCCCGCTCGCAGATCGACGATGACGTCGAACACCGTGCCTCTCGTGCAGCGCACGAGCTTGGCCTCGGCCCACGACTCTCTCTGGAAGTGCATCCCCCTCAGGGTCCTTGCAGCGACGTTGTAGGAGAAGCTCGCCTGAGCGAGCGACGGATCCAGACCCCGCCGGCGGAACAGCGCCTCGTCGAACAGCCGGCCGAACGAGCCCCGTTCGTCACCATGGCTGATGGGCACGATCACGAACGCACCAGACAGCGCGGTCTCCCGAAACTCCAGGGTCATCGCAGGGACACAACCGGCAACGGGATGATGAACGTGCCCCCGGCCTTCCGGTAATTGTCCTGCTGCGCGAGTATCTCGTCCGCAAAGTTCCAGGCCAGGAGCAAGGTGTAGTCGGGACGGCGTCGCCCGAGCTCATCAGCGGCCAGGATGGGGATACCGACCCCGGGCATCACCAGTCCTTGCTTGTGCACGCTCCGGTCGACGACGAACTCGATCAGGTCCTGGTCCAGGCCGAAGTGGTTGAGCAGCACGGTCCCCTTAGCCGCAGCACCGTATGCCGCGATGGAGGCACCCTGCGTCCGAAGCCTCCGGAGGAGGCCGGTGACCTGGGTCTTCAGCTCCTCGACCCGCGTCGCGAAGTCCAGGTAGTACTCGTCGGTCGTGACGCCCCGCTTCCGTTCTGACCGTAGAAGCGTCTCCACCCGATCCGAGGCACGGCGCTCCAGCTCCTCGTGCTGGATGAACAGCCGCAGAGAGCCACCATGCAGCGGAATCTGCTCGACGTCCACCACCTTGAGACCGTGCCGCGCCACGAGCGTCGACACCGCGGTCAGGGAGTAGTAGAAGACGTGCTCATGGTAGATGGTGTCGAACTCGCGGTCGTCCACGAACCGCACCAAATAGGGTGTCTCCACGACGGCAACGCCGTCAGGGCGCAGCGCCGCGCGGATGCCGGCGACAAAGTCGTTGATCTGCGGAACGTGTGCCATCACGTTGTTGGCGTGGATGACCGAGGCTGATCGGCCGGAGCCGGCCAGCTCGGCGCCCAGGCTGAGGGTGAAGTACTCGGACAGCGTCGGCACGCCGTTCTGCACGGCGACACTGGCGACATTCCGCGCCGGCTCGATGCCAAGCACCGGGATGCCCAGCTCCATGTAGTGCTTGAGCAGATAGCCGTCGTTGGAGGCGATCTCGACGACGAGGTCATCCGCCGTCAGCCGCCGCTGCGCGGTCAGGCGACCAGCCAGGGCTTCCATGGCATCGACCATGGTCGATGAGTAGGACGAGAAGTAGGCGTAGGTGTCGAACATCAGCTTCGGTGGGATGGTGCCGGTCAGCTGCACCAGCGAGCATCCACGGCACCTGAGCAGGCCGAGCGGGTAGCGAGCCTCTGTGGACACGTCGCCCGGTTCGCGGTACGCGTTCGCAAGGGGTTGCATGCCCAGGTCCAGCACCGGGGCAAGGTCGCCGGACCCGCAGGAGCGGCATCCCCGGACGGACTCAAACGTCATGGGGACGGCGTCAGGCGTCATGGCCGTCGACAGTAGGCCTGGTTCGGACAGCCATCTTCCCCTGCTGAACATCGGGCGTGGACGGCCGGGTCCCGGGGAACCCGGCCGGAGTCGCGTAGCGCAAGACTTCCTCCACGGTCAGATCTGGCAGGGGTGTTCGGTATCAGCTGGCAGGGTGTTCAGGGTCGACTCGCAGGGGTGCTCAGGGTCAGCAGGGCCGGGCACTGGCTCCCAACACTAACCCGTGTGCCGTTGTCGGATCGCCGTGGCACGGTAGGCGGCCCGGCGGAGCCCGTGCTGGACCCGAGCCATCACGCGCGACCTGAGGGCTTCGACAGGGCTCAGCTCAAGGAGCCCAGAAGTCACTGCGCGATCGCGCCATCCCTCGAACTGGAGTCGCTGCACACCGCTGAGCTGCTCTGACCAGGACCCGGTGGATATCCGGAACCGGGCGAGGCTCTCACGGATCGCCACCGCGGTGCCTTCAGCGAGAACCCGCGTGTACATGTCCAGGTCGATCACGTAAGGCAGGGTGCCATCCCAGGGCAGGTGCCGATGGATGGCCGCCCTGCGGAACATCACGCAGCACGGTTCGCCGAGGAGGTTCTGGCCGCGCAGCGCGCAGGCACGAATCACGTCACGTCCGTCGACCTCGCCGCGCAGCCTCCCGAGGCCTCGGTTGGTGACCACGGTCCTTCCCAGGTCGTCGACGATTCTGCGCTGTGACGCAGCCAGGACAGCTTGTGGATGGCGTTCAAGGGCCCTCGACTGCACTTCAATCGCCGTGGGCTCCAGGACGTCGTCAGCACAGAGCAGCTTGACGAGGTCACTGCTGGCCAACTGCACCGCAGTGGTGAAGTTGGCGGCCGCGCTGACCATCGTGGGCTGGGTGATGACGCGGACTCCGGCCGGGGCATGCTCCGCGAGCCACCCGGAGGTGCCGTCCTCGGAGCCGTTCTCCACGAGAATGATCTCGTCCGGGATGCGCGTCTGTGACAGCACGCTGGCCAGAGTCTGCGGCAGATGCGGCATCCCGTTGTGCACGGGTATGACGACGGACACGGTCGCCCGCCCCCTGCCCGGTTCAGTCACCGGCGCCCCTCCGCTCCTCCCACAGCCGGAAGACCCCGGTGGCCAGGTCGATCTGCGGGCGCCACGACGTCCTGGCCCCCGCGACGACCCAGTTCTTCTCCATCTCGCGGGGACGCGCCGGACGCTGGTCCCACCTGGTATCGATCGCCCGGCCGGTCACCCGCTCGACCAGGGCGGCGAGCGCCCGGATGGTGAGAGGGTCTCCGCTGCGCACGACGAGCCGTGCCTGCCCGGGGGGTCTCGTCGCCACCTGTACGAGTGCGGCCACCACGTCGTGCACATGTGACAGGTCGACCAGCTGGTGGCCGGATGACATGGGCAGCGGCGCGCCGCTGGCCGCGTGCTCGAGCAGGAGCCACACGAGCTTGCGGCGATCGTCACGGGGGCCATACGTGTCGAACAGGCAAACCTCGTCGGCAACGAGGCCTTCCGCCTCGGTGAAGTACCGGACGATGTCACACAGGGCCTGCTTCGTCGCGGCGTAGAGGGAAACCGGCGAGTACTCGGCTCCCGCGTAGTGCTGCCAAGCCGATGTCGCGTGGACCAGCCGGGCCCCAGCGCGCGCGGTGGCATCCGCGACCGTGGTGCCGAAGGTGACGTTCGCCCCGACCATGTCTGCGATCTCCTCCGGTGCGTGGCTCGGCGCGTAGCGAGTCGCCAGATGGAAGACGACATCCGGTTGAACCGCGGCAGAGACAGCCGCGTACTCCGCGTTGGAGTCCTGCAGGGCGTGAACGGTTACTTCGGGCCGGTGAGCGAGGACGCGCGAGGATCCTTCGCGCACGACGGCATGAACGTTCTCGCCGGCAGCGGCAAGGTGGCTGCACAGGTGGCGTCCGATGAAGCCGTTGGCGCCGGTCACCAGCACCGGGCCGGCGAACCGGCGATCTGCATCCCGAACCGTCTCGCTCATCGCCCCGCGGTGGCGTTGGGGATGTCGGACTCCCCTCGCCACACCTTCCACGGCGCCTCTTCTGCGGCCCACAGCTCGTTCAGCAAGATGGACTCACGGTAGGTGTCCATGGGCTGGAAGAAGCCATCGTGACCGTAGGCCATGAGCTGGCCGTCAGCGGCCAGACGTCGCAGCGGCTCCTGTTCGAGGACGCACTCATCGTCGAGGTAGTCGATGACCGCCGGCTCGAACACGAAGAATCCCGCGTTGACGGAGCCGTCGGCCAGTGGCTTCTCGCGGAACCGTTGGACCTGACGGTCAGCTGCGAGGTCCATGACTCCGAAGCGGCTTGGCGGCCGGACCGTGGTAATCGTCGCGAGACGACCGTGTGATTCGTGAAAGGCCAGCAGCGCAGCGATGTCGACGTCTGCCACGCCGTCACCGTATGTGCACATGAACCTCTCGCCCGGGAAGTACTTCGACGCCCGGAAGACCCGTCCGCCCGTCATGGTGGAGTCCCCGGTGAAGGCCACCGTGACCTGCCAGTCGCCCTCGTTGTGCGCGCCGTGATATCTCAGCGAGGCCCGGTCTCCGAGCTCAATGGTGAAGTCGTTGTTGAGCGCCTCGTAGTTGAGGAAGTAGTCCTTGATGACCTCGCTCTTGTATCCGGTGCACACGACGAACTCCTTGTGCCCGTAATGGGCGAAGAGCTTCATGATGTGCCACAGCACCGGTTTGCCGCCTATCTCGACCATCGGCTTGGGCCGGAACTCGGTTTCTTCGCGCAGACGCGTGCCCAGACCTCCAGCCAGCAGTACCGTCTTCATGCTCTCCCTCAGGTGTCCTTGCCCGACTCGGTCCACGACATTACTCCATCTTGACCCTCGGTGGCCGGCTGTTCAGGGTTCTGTCCCGGAACACACGGTGGTCACGGGAGGACGGCGGTCACGCAGGGCGGTGGTCACGGGCGGACAGTGGTCACGGCGGTAGGTTAGCCATCGTGCCTCCGACGAACCCGGTCCAGCGATGTCCTGCATGCCTGAGCGCGTCCAGGGCCGAGGTGCTCACGGTCCGCGAGAACATGTTTGGCATCTCGGAGGACTTTGACTACTCGGTGTGCGCCGACTGCGGCAGCGTCGCCCTGATCTCGGTGCCCCCGGACATGGCACGCTACTACCCGAGCGACTACTACTCGGTGGGGCTGGATCCTGAGCGGGCCATGGGTGCCCCGGGCGTTCGGCAGTTCGCCCGGCTGGTCATCGGCTCGGTCCTGTGGGGCCGCGGCATTCTTTCGGGCATGGCCACGGCGGCCATTCCACGTCGACAGCTTCGGACCCTGGTCTCGGTGCTCAGCTCCATCCGCCGGGCAGGGCTGGTCAACGGCAAGGACACTCGCGTCCTGGACGTGGGATGCGGGTCCGGGATGCTCGTCTTCGCGCTCGGACTGGCCGGGGTCAAGAACGTCATCGGCGTGGACCCGTTCATGTCCGGCGGAAGGGACCTGACCACTGGCGGGCAGCTGAGGCATCAGGATCTCAGCGAGGTCGAGGGGCTCTACGACCTGATCATGTTTCACCACAGCCTCGAGCACGTCCCCGACCCGGAAGCCAGCCTTCGGCAGGCAATGGAACGGCTGGCGCCCGGCGGTCGTGTCCTGGTCCGCATGCCCACGTCCTCCAGCAACGCCTTCGAGACGTATGGCGCCGCCTGGGTGTCGCTGGACGCGCCCCGTCACCTCGCCGTGCTATCACGCTCTGGCCTGAGCACCCTCTGCGAGCGACTGGGAGTGGGCGTTCTCTCGGTCACCGACGACTCGACGGGCTTCCAGTTCTGGGGCAGCGAGCAGTACCTGCGCGGCATACCGCTGATGGATCCGCGGTCCGTGATGCTCAAGCGTGGCGACGCCCCGTTCTCCAGGCGGCAGCTGCGGGGCTGGGAGGAGCAGGCCGTCGCGCTCAACCAGGCGGGCCAGGGCGATCAGGCGTCCTGGGTGATCGCCCCCGTGGCGAACGGCGATGGCGGTCCTGGGACCGACCGAACCTGAGTCAGCTCAGGTCGACCGTGAAAGCGGGCCCGGTGGCGGTCCGGATGTCCTCCTCGGTGACGCCTTCGGCCAGCTCGCGCAGCACCAGGCCGTGGTCGGTGACATCCATCACGCACAGGTCGGTGATGATCCGGTGAACGACCCCCTTGCCGGTCAGGGGCAGCGAGCACTCCTGCACGATCTTGTGCGCGCCGTCCCGGGCGACGTGCTCCATCAGCACGATGACCTTCTTGGCGCCGTGGACCAGGTCCATGGCCCCGCCCATTCCCTTGACCATCTTGCCGGGAATCATCCAGTTGGCGATGTCACCGGAGGCGGACACCTGCATCGCGCCCAGGATCGCTGCGTCCACCTTGCCGCCGCGGATCATCCCGAAGCTGGTGGCGGAGTCGAAGAAGGACGCGCCCTTGCGCAGGGTGACCGTCTCCTTGCCGGCATTGATCAGGTCCGGGTCCTCCTGCCCGTCAACCGGATAGGCGCCGACGCCGAGGATGCCGTTCTCGGACTGCAGAACCAGCTCGACGTGGGGCGGGACATGCTCCGGCACCAGCGTCGGCAGGCCGATCCCCAGGTTGACGTAGTCGCCGTCGGCGAGCTCTGCTGCAGCGCGCTCGGCCATCTGCACACGGGTCAGGGCCATTACCGGGGACCACCGTTCTCTGCTTCGTTCTTGGGCTGGACGGTGCGTTTTTCGATGTGTTTGTCGGCCGCCTGCTCCGGTGTCATCGGCAGGACCCGCTGGACGTAGATACCTGGCAGATGCACCGCGTCGGCATCGATCTCTCCCGGCTCGACCAGGTGCTCGACCTCCGCGATGGTGACCCGACCGGCCATCGCCGCCAGCGGGTTGAAGTTGCGGGCGGACTGGCGGAACACCAGGTTGCCGTGCCGGTCGCCCTTCCAGGCCCGGACCAGGGCGAAGTCGGTGGTGATCGCGTGCTCCAGCACGAAGGTCAGCGTCTTCCCGTGCCAGTCCATCTCCCGGGTCTCCTTCGCCGGGGACGACCTGATGGTCGATCCGTCCGGCGCGTGCATCCACGGGACGCCACCGGCGGCGACCTGGGTGCCGACCCCGGTGGCTGTGTAGAAAGCTGGTATCCCGGCCCCGCCGGCCCGCAGCTTCTCGGCCAGCGTCCCCTGGGGGACGAGCTCGACCTCGAGCTCACCACAGAGGAACTGGCGCTCGAACTCCTTGTTCTCGCCCACGTAGGAGGAGGTCATCCGGCGGATCCGTCTGGCCTTCAACAGGACCCCCAGACCCCATTCGTCGACCCCGCAGTTGTTGGAGACCGCATCGAGATCGCTCACCCCGCT
>ENA-OBLH01000461-OBLH01000461.1-metagenomes-genome-assembly--contig:-NODE-461-length-13514-cov-5.75184_pt1 | contig 13514 bp, 11 predicted proteins | sample MGYA00153382_OBLH01 | MGnify analysis MGYA00153382 | reverse complement strand
GCGTCAGGCTCGCCTCGCAGGCCATGACGATATGCCGCGCCGACAGGCCGCGATCATTGATGTCGTCGGACATCGGCTCGTGCACTTTGGTGGCGAGCACGATCCGGTCGCGGCGCGCGCGGTCCGTTACGAGCCATTGGCCGAGGATCGTCTCGGTCGCGCCGACGCCGCAGTCGCCGCCATATTGGTTCGCAGTGTCGACGAAGTTGATGCCGAGCTCGACTGCGGCATCGAGGATGGCGTGGCTTTCCTGCGCGTCGGTGCGCGGGCCGAAATTCATCGTGCCGAGGCACAGTTCGCTGACCTGAAGTGCAGTGCGACCGAGCCGCCGGTATTTCACGTCACGGTGCCCAAAGCGTCGCACCGGTCAGCAGATCGGCCCCCGAATCCGCGACGCAGAACCGGGTCAGATACCGCGCGCGTTCGGACAGTTGCTGGTGATCGGCGTAAGAAATGCCCGGCACCATCGGCTCGTGGAACCAGGGCGCGTAGAATTCGAGATTGGGAATGGCGCGCATCGCATCCGAGACGTTGGGCGTGCCACCGTGCCAGGCGCGCACGTCGCGGACCATGATCGCACCGGCAGGAGCCGGACAGACCGTGCTCAGCCGCATCCACTCGGGTTCGTCCTCAAGCGTCGGGATCGGATTACACGAATGCTGGGTGCCGGGAATCTGGCGCGTCGGCCCGTTGAGCCGGGTCACGTCCTGCGGCAGAAAATTCACGCAGACATAGGGGCATGGCAGGTCGCGGATCGTCAACTGCCCGCGCGGGTCATGGAACGAACTGAACCGCGACACATTTTCGCCGCGCCAGTCGCTGACGTCCGAATGCAGCGGCTGATAGCCGGTCGCGCCCGGCAGGCAAAAATCGCCACTCGCCGCGCGCAAGGCAAAATGCGGCGATCCGAAAATCGCCGCCACCAGCGTATCGACGAGGGGGATATCGAGCATCATCTGCCATTCGGGCCGGTGCAGCTGGCTGCGCGTCAGGCTCGATCCACCGAATGAATAGCGGTGCGACCCGCGATTGCCGTTCCGCGTCGCGTCGAGCGCGAGCACGTCGGACGCGACCTCGTTGCACCCGGCGGCGAGGAACGCAGTCTGGTCGGCCGTCAGCACATCGGCGATGACGACGAAGCCGTCGCGGTGGAACAGTTCGACCGCGCGCTCGACTTCGCTGGCCCCAAGGATTTCAAGCCCCTTGATACCATTTTCGGCCTCAAGATAAGTGCGCTGTGCGGCGATTTCGGATGGAACGTCGATTGCCTTCATCGGCATCGATTTCCCTTCTGGTTTCACTGTCATCATCGCTCGTTCGCACCACTCATATCAAACAAAAACAACTTTTATTATATAAAAAGTCAATGTGACTTTACGCCCTGTCGGTCAAACTGTCATTCCTGAGATACCGCACTATCTATGACTAGCCTCGACCCGAGCGCAGATATTGGGGTCCGCCAGTGTTGCGATTGCCAACGCCGCACCTGCCGCACGCAGCTCGATGATCTCGATGAGGTTACCTTCGGGATCACTGCCCAGAATCGCGCGGAGGGACGCATTTTCAACGCACTCCGTCAGAAGCGTGCCGCCGAGCTCGACCAGCCGGGCCGCGTCGGCGTCGAGATCGACGCTTTCGAGACACAGGCGACTGTAGCCGGGGTCGAAAAAACGGCGTGCCGGTTCTGCCGGACTCGTCGGTGTATGAAATTGCCAGAGTTCGAGTTGCAGATTGCCCGCCGGCAACCACGCACCCTCGAGCTGCGCGTCGACCAGTCCCCCCATCCGGTCGAGCTGCGGCCCGGGCCCGAACCGGCCCCGGTTCTTGAGCGCAGTGCCGAACAGCGCCGCATAAAAAGCGATGGCCCGGTCCATGTCGCGCATCACCAGCGCGACATGCGCCAGCCAGGTCGGCTCGCCGAGCGGGGCATAGGGCAGCCCCTCGATCTCCATGATGTTGCCTTCGGGATCGCGCGCATAGGCATATTGGTTGCCGGTGCCGAGATCGAGCGGCGGGGCGATTAGGTTGCCGCCCTGCGTGGCGACTGCGGCGGCGAGCGGCGCGACATCGTGGTTCTGCGCGCAGAAATGGCGGATGCCCGCGCGGTTGATCGGGTTGGCGACGGGGGCAGGCACGCCGTCCGGCCAATATGGCGCGATCAGCAAGAGATAGCCGTTGTGCCCCGCCAACAGGCAATGATCGAAGCCCAAGCCGCCAAGCTCATGATCTAACGCCACCAACGCTCCTGCTTCGGGCACTGTAACCCGTTGCATCCCGGCCGCCGCGCAATAATAGGCTTCGGCGGTGGCCAGATCGCGCACCACCAGTGTCACATGATGAATGCCTAAAATCATCGGTGCTCCTCGGTGCGGCGAAACGGTGCCGCAGGCCGAGTCCGGCTATCGGCGGAACCCGGCCTGCGGTCTATCGCAATCGGCTATTTCGTCCGGTCAGAACTTGCCGCGCACAGTTACCTTCCACGTCCGCGGATCGCCGATGAACTGCGTCGCCGACGTCCCGTCGAGCTGCCGGTACGAACTGCCCAGGATGTAATGGGCATAAACCTTGTCGGTCGCATTCTCGACCGAGAAGGTGATGCCGTACCGATTGCCCGGACCATTGAGACCTGCCCGCAGGTTGAGCAAGCCATAGGCATCGACATTGGCATAGGCACCCCCGTTCAGGTCAGTGTTCTTGCTCGATTGCCAGCTCCATTCGGCGCGCAGGAAGCCCTCGAAATCGGAGCTGCCGAACTTGGTGCGATAGTCGCCGACGATCGAGTAGAAATCATGCGCGTTGTCGCGGAAGCTCTTGCCGTTGAGCGCCGGGTTCGCTGTGAACTTGGCGATAGTGACGTCGTTCAGTGTATAGGATCCGCTGATCGTCAAGCCCGGTAACGCCTTTGGCCGCAGGATCACTTCGGCCTCGATCCCCTTCGACTTCAACAGGTCGATACCGATGTTGAGCGCCGCACCGACCGCCGTCTGCGTGATCGTCTGGAGGTTTTCGAGCTCCTGGCTGTACAGCGTAATGTTGGTCGTCAGCGCCTTGTCGAACAGCTGCGTCCTGATCCCGGCTTCCCACAATGTCGGAATTTCGGGTTTGAGCACCGGCAGACCGCCCGGCGTCAGCACAGCAGCCGCATTGACGCTTTCGGCCACGTCGATGCCCGGCCCCTTGTATCCACGCGACCACGACACATAGGTCATCACATCGTCGGTCCAGAAATAGCGCCCGATGATGCGGCCCGAGAAATTGTCGTTCTTGAACGGCTGGATACCGACCAGATCAGGGCCGAAAAACGCCGCAAAAGGGGCCGCCGGATTGATCGCCGTCGAGGTGCGCCGGTAGGTCGCAAGCAGCGAGTCGTGCGTGTAGCGTCCGCCGATCACGATCGACGCCTTGGGCGACAGGTTGAACGTCGCCTCGCCGAACACGGCGTGGCTGCTGGTCGCCACGGTGCGGTCGGCGAGCGTCCGGACGTTGAAGAACGGCGCGAACGGCAAGCCGAACTCGATATCGACGCGGCCTTTCGCTTCCAGATCCTGATGGAAGTAGAACAGGCCAGCGACATAGTCGACCGACGAGCCGATCTTGCCGTTCAGGCGCAATTCCTGCGTGAACTGCTCGGTGGCAACAGTGGTGCCGTTACGGCTGTTGAGGTTCGAGTTGGAGACGCCGTCGGCCTCGTTGAACTCGTCGATGCTCCACTTGCGCCATGCGGTGATCGACGTCAGCGCCGCCGAACCGAAATCATAGTCGAGGTTAAGCGCGACACCGCCGAACTTCGTGCCCTCAAAAATGCGGTCGCCCCGGACACCAACCCGGCGATTTGCTGGCCCGGGCACGATGTTGAGCGCTGTGAGCGCGTCGCGCAGCTGCAGCACGCCGGTGTTGGTGGCAAACGGGATTGCCCCCGAGGCCGGTCCCGCGACGCGATAGGTCGGCTGGCAACAGCGGTTCTGCCCACGCCCGATATCGCCGCTCAAAACGACGGTGAGTGCCTCGTTCGGTTGAAACAGCAACTTGCCGCGCAAGGCGTAAGTGTCGCGATTGTTGAGATCCGGCTGGCCGGCAATCGCATTGGTCAAAACGCCGTCGCGACGGTTATAGGTGCCAGTCAGGCGGAAAGCGACCTTGTCGCCCGCCACCGGACCGGTCACTGTCCCGCGCAGCTTGGTTTCGTTGAAGCTGCCATAGGTCGCCTCGACGCTGCCGCCGAAATCGAATTCGGGGTTGTTGGTCTGGATGTTGATGACGCCTGCGGAGGCATTCTTACCGAACAAGGTGCCTTGCGGCCCCTTGATTAATTCGATCGACTTGATGTCGAGGAAGTCGGTGAAGCCCTGTGCCTCGCGGCCGAGGACGACGCCATCGACCACTGCCGAAACACTCGATTCGAAGCCATCGCTGAAGCTGAAGGTGGAAATGCCGCGCACCTTGGTGCCGGTCGCGCGCGCTGTGTTGAGCGGCGAGAGACTCACGCCGGGAACGAAGCGAACCACGTCGGCAAGCTGCACGATGCCGGTGCGCTCGATGAATTCGCCGGTGATGACCGAGACGGCAAGCGGCGCATCCTGCAGCGTTTCGCGGGTTTTGCGCGCGGTGACGATAATGTCGTTCGGGGCCGCAGCCTCCGTTGCAGGCGCAGTCTGCGCGAAGGCAGGCGCGAACGGCATGGCAGCGACGAAAACCGACGACAACCAGATGCTTTTCTTGAGCAATTTCATATCCAGGCCCTCTCCCATTCCCTGACGCGCCGCCGTCCAGGCCTTGGGCCCGGGATCGATCAGCTCTATGATTCTTATTATGCATTTAGTCATTACGCAAGAGGATTTAGGGAATGGCTATCATCGTAAATTATTCTGTTAAAACAGAAACATAATATGCATTTTTGACTACACGGTTGACCAATCAAGTAATAATTATAGGTAGGTGAGCGACGGGAAGGGGTGCCGCTATGACAATTGCAGATGGACTCGAAGGCAAAGTGGCGCTGGTCACCGGCGCCGCGCGCGGGATTGGCATGGCCACCGCGATGCGCCTCGCCCGCGACGGTGCCGATATCATCGCGATCGATCTGGCGGGATCGCCGTGGGACGAATTGCGCGACGAGGTGCGGCGACACGGGCGCGACTTCCTCGCCTGCGAGGGCGATGTCGCCGACGAAGCGACATGGGAAGAAACAATGGCCCAGGCCCGCGAGCGGTTCGGGCGGATCGACATCCTGTTCAACAATGCGGGCATTTCCGGTCCGGCGTCGCCGCTGCGGGACTATCCGGTGGCAGAATTCGACCGGGTCATGCGGGTGAACTGCCGGGGCGTGTTTCTCGGCATGAAATTCGGTGCTGCAGCCATGCGCGGCAGCAGCGGTTCGATCATCAACATGTCATCGGTGTCGGGTATCGGCGGCGGGCGGTCGCTGTTCGCCTATAACGCCAGCAAGCACGCGGTGATCGGGATGACCAAGGTCGGCGCGGTCGAACTGGCCGAACATGGCATCCGGGTGAACGCCATCTGCCCGGCGATGACCGAAACCGCGATGATGCTCGACCTCGAAATCGGCAAGAACACCGACGAGATTGCCGCGTTGCGGGGTCATTTCACCTCGATGATCCCGCTGGGTCGCTACGCCGCCCCATCGGAGATCGCCTCGGTTGTCGCCTTTCTGGCAAGCGATGCGTCGTCATTTATCAATGGTGCAGCGATACCGGTGGATGGCGGACTAAAAGCCCAATAGACGCGTGCCTAGTAGCGATCGTCCGCCTTAAGCTGCGGACGACAGGTCCGCTTCCCCGTATTTCTCCTGCAAGGCCGCAAGGCTGCCCTTGAACAGGCAGAACACGACTTCCTCGATCTTGCGTCGACCGACGACGCCCTTGCTGACCAACTCACCCGCAGCGCCCGTCAGCCCCATCGACACCTCCGTGGTCAGGATGGCGACATCGCGCGGCACGTTGAAATTATGGACGATCTGGGTCGCAAGCGTATCGATCACGCGCTGACGGCCTTCGCGCTCGAGCTCGAGGAAGACCGCTGCAATCGACGGCTCGCCCATCAGCCGCTGGATGTACATGCCATTCTTCTCGGCGTGTTTCAGGTAGGTGCGTGTCGTAAAGCGGATCAGTTCGTCGAAGTTCTTGGCCTCGCTGACCGCAGTTGCCTGCAATTCCCACAACCGTCGCTGGTCACGCACCAACAGTTCCTGCAGCAACGTAGTGACGTTCTGGAAATAGGCATAAACCAGTGGCTTGCTGACCCCGGCTTCACGTCCGACCCGCTCCATCGTCACCGCCGAAATACCCTCAGCCGCGACGAGAATGGCCGCCTTGTCGAGGATCATGTGTTTGCGGACCGCCGGATCGAGACGGCGCGTTGTTTTCTTGGCAACCTCGGTTATCGACATGGGCGAACATTGTTCCAACGAAACGGCGTGTGGTTTGCTGCGATACCAAGCCATGTTCCAATTGTCATGGAATCATAGCACAGCATCGGACGTTGTGGCCGCCTGCAAGCGTGCACAGGGCACGGCACTCCGTATCAGGCTCGAGATAATTGACTCTAGTTATAATTAATCTACGTTTCCGGTAATGGCAGAAAGCCGGATCGAGATTTGAGGGGGAAGCGTATGCGAAAGAGGCGATTTATCTTCGCTACACTTGCGATCATGCTCATCGGAGGCGCAACCTTGGCCTATGTCACAACACCGACCGTCCACGCCGGGCAGGTCGGTGAAGCCCCCGAACTGGGTCGCAAGGGGTCGTTCCGCATCGGCACGGCGGTGACGCAATATACCATGCCGGGCCGCAGCCGCATCACCAGCTGGGGGGCGCTGACCGGCAATCTGGAAATCGCCGACCGCACCCTGCCCGTCCGCATCTGGTATCCGGTCGATAACGCTGCGGCCGGAACCCCGGTCCATTACGATCATGTCATGAAGTTCCCGGGCAAGCCGCCGCTGTCGCTGGTCAGCCAGGGCATTGCCATCGCCGATGCTGTGCCGCTGAAAGGCAAGAAATTTCCGCTCGTGCTGATGTCGCACGGCTATGGCGGATGGAGCACGCAATTCAGTAACCTCGCCGAACAGATTGCCTCGCACGGCTATGTCGTTGCGTCGATCGATCATGAGGACATGCCCGTCGAAGGCGTCAGTTCTTTCCTGCTGTCGTTCGGCAATGTGCTGGTCGACCGCACGCTCGACCAGCGCCAGATCCTCGCCCGGATTCTGGCCGATGCGCGCGGCCGGAAATCGCCGTGGCTCGATCTAGTCGATCCGCAGAACATCGGACTCATCGGCTATTCGATGGGGGGCTACGGCGCGCTGGCGACCGCGGGCGCGCTCTACAGCTTCGATGGCGACCCGATGGCGAAAATCCCCGAGGCCGCGAAGAGCCAGTTGCGCGAAGCCACCAACCAACCCGCACCGATCAAGGCACTCGTCACGGTTTCGCCCTGGGGCGGGCAGCCTGACAGCCGCGCGTGGAACGCCGGTGCGCTGTCGAAGGTCAAAGTGCCTGTCCTGATGCTGGTCGGCAATCAGGACGATGTCGTCAATTTCAAAGACGGCGTGTCATGGCTGTTCAAGAGCCTGACCGGCACCGAGCGCCACATGCTCGTCTATCGCGAAGCGCGGCACAACATCATCGGCAACGAATTCCGGTTGAACCCGGACACGCAATGGAACGCCTATGAATTCCTGACCGAACCGGTGTGGCGCAGCGAGCGCCTCAACGCGATCAACCAGCATTTCGTGACCGCATTCCTCGATCTGACGTTGAAGGGCGATGCGTCTAAACGCGCCTATCTCGATGTGCCGACCGTCGATGCCAATGCGGGCGAATGGCCGCTGTCGTTCGCCGAACAGCTCAACGGGACGATGGCCGGGGCCGAGCAGCCGAAATACTGGCGCGGGTTCCAGCGGCGCTGGGCAGCGGGCCTCGAAATGCATCGCGCGACGGCGGGGCAGACGGGGAACTGACCGGCGGGGGGCTTAGCCCGGGTGGATCGTCTGCCCGCCGTCGAGGACCAAAGTCTGCCCGGTCATGAACCGGCTTTCGGGCGCCGCAAGGAAGACAGCGATCCCCTCCATATCCTCGAGCTTGCCCACCTCGCCCGACGCCGAGCGCCGCTTGCACGCATCGCGGAACGCTTGTGACGTATCAAGCGACATCTCGGTTTCGATATAGCCCGGCAGGATCGCATTGACCTGAATATTGGCGCGCCCCAGCTCGATAGCCAGCGCGCGGGTCAGGCCGACGACGGCGGCCTTGGTCGTCGAATAACCGGCGTGCAGCGGCGTGCCTAGAATGGCCGCCGCCGACGAGGTGACGATCAGCTTGCCGCCCTGACGCCGTTCGAGCAGATGCGCGATAACGGCCTTGTATGTCATCACAACGCTGTTGAGATTGAGGTCCATGAATTCCAGCCATTTGTCGTCGGCAAGCTGGTGCAACATCGACGTCGGCCCCGACCCACCGGCGTTGGCAAAGCAGCTGTCGACCTTGCCGAAGCGCGCCAAGGTCGCCTCGAACGCGGTCGTGATCTGCGCCGCATCGGTGACCTCGCAGACGAACGCCTCGGCATCGCCGCCCAGCGCGCGCAACGCTTCGACCGCTTCAGCGTTCTTTGCCGGGTTGCGGCCCCAGATCGCGACACTCGCCCCGGCCTTGACCAGCCCCTTGCCCATCGCCAGGCCCAGCCCGCCGTTGCCACCGGTGATCAATGCAACGTGCCCTGATAGATCGAACATTGGCCTACATCCTCCAAACCGAAACATGTCATGACGTACCGGTTCGATCTTTCGATCAAACTACACACGCTTCAATCGTACATTTTATTATATATAAAGTCAATAGTGAAGTGCCGATTCAGGCCTACGATGCTGGCGAAATCGAAACCCCATAGCGTTCCGGCATGGAGATCATGCGGCAATGGGATTTCATTTGAAGCCGCTGATGGTCGAAAGCTCCATCGTCGGTCGATAATCGGCCCTATCGGAGATTCACCCATGATCGCTCGCCCCCTGCTTCTCGCGCTCGCCCTGACGTGCGGTCTCGCCGCCACCGGTTCGGCCCAAGCTGCGCCCGCAGCACGCGCGCAAACGGCCAAGGCCGAGGGCGTCGCGCGCCTTCGCAGCATGCACGGGTTCGACGAAACCCTGACGCGGCTGAAAGCAGCCATCACCACCAAGGGCGTGCGCTATTTCAATGCGATAGACCAACAGGCGCTCGGGGCCGAGGCCAATCTCATCATCGGCAGGTCGGTGATCGTGCGTTTTGGCAATCCGCCGCTCGGGGTGCAGTTCCTTCAGGCCAACCGCTATGCGGGACTCGACTGGCCGGTGCGGATGCTGGTCGTCGAGGAAGCCGATGGCAGTACCTGGCTCGCCTGGACCGATTTCAGGTTCATGGCGAAACGCTACGGCATCACGACCCAGGACGCCCAGTTCAAGATGGCGAGCGAAGTCGCAGCTTCCATTGCGGCGGACGCAGCGCGATAGCGCCCGCATGAACCAGATCGCCCTCGCTAGCATCGCCTTTGCGATTGCCGCCGTCTGTGCCGCGTTGATGGGCTATGGCCAAATCCTGTTCAGGATTTTGTGGCCAGCATGACAGACGTTCAGCTGTCATTTCGCAGAAGCGGTCAGTGGCCGGTTGGCCAATTTGCCCGCTAAGACGTGATCCGAGCCCCGGGTCCGGGTCGACCTAGATCACGAAATTCTATGGTGCGGACGGTGGGAATCGAACCCACACTCCTTGCGGAACCGGATTTTGAGTGAGGCGAGCATCATTTAACTTACTGTAAAAATTGCATTATTTTGGTATGATCAGTAACATGTGTAAGGATTTGTGTAAGTCCGAATGCAAATTGGTCAATGCCCGATACCATTAGGCGAACGGACGCGTTGCGCGATCGGAGCACGCTGGCTTGAACGAAGCGCCCCGTGCCTTGCTGTCTGCATTCCCAAATTGGTTGACTGCCTTTGAAACTTGCACGACCGCTTCGCGCTCAATTTCGGTCGCGCCAGGCCGCTCAGACAATTTCTAAAAGCGATCATTGCGAATACGCCGCTATCACCAGTTGATCGTCAGCCCTGCCTTCGCTCTGTGGCTCCGCGCGCCGGTGCGGAATGATCCGTCGTAGCCCAGCCAGAGGTGGACATTCCCCCCGACTGCCGCGTCGAGCGAGCCGCCGAGTTCGGCGACCGTCCGCCCGACGCTGGGGCCGATGGCTTGCAGCGTCGGGCCATTGGGGGCGCTTGCGAAGACGAGGTCGGCGACACCGCTGGCGTCGCCGCTGTCGCTGGCGACGCGGGCGTGGACGCGCGGGGTGATCGTGATACCGCTGAGGTTCAGGTGCGTGGCGACCTCGACGCCTCCATATAAGCGGGTACGCGTCACGGTTTTGGCGAGGCCCATCAACGGCGTCGGGCCGCCCACATCGGTGAAGGCGTTGAGCTTGGCCGATGTGTGCCGCACGCCTGCGACCAGCGTCACCCGCGTTGCGTCGATGTCGAACCCGTATCCCGCTTGGGCCCCGAGCGACCAGCTCCGCACGTCGCGGGTAGCGGTGGCGGGCGTCGTCGGCGTGGTCAGCGTCGTCCGCGCCGTCGAGTGCAAACCCGCCCGATTTCCAGTTGGCGAACAGCCCGATCTGCGTTGCCTTCATCGACAGCGTTTCGGGATATTGCGGGTCGCGCACGTCATAGCTCGACGTGCCATGATCGACCGCCACCCCGATCCGCGCGTCGCCCATCGTTTTCTCCAGCCCCAGCACGAACCCGTCGGTGTTCCCGCGCAACCGCGCCACCGGCACGCGGCTGTCCGCGTCGATGCTGGCCCAGTTGCCGAAATAGCCGCCGAACATCGTCAGCCCGCTGCCGCCGACCGCCGCGCGGGTGACAGGCGCAGAACCGCCCGCGCCGCCGAGATCGATCAACTGCCCGACCAACCGGTCGCCCCGCTGGAACGCCACCGGCCCGACGAGGGCGTGGACCGTGCCGAACTGGTTCCCCGCCGTTGCTGACACCTGCCAGCGCGCGGAGACCAGTTGGTTGACCGTCGTCGTGGTCGTCGGCGTCACGGAGTTAATCGTATTGGTGAAGGTGTTCGTGTTGATCACATTGGTGTTCACCGTCACCGGCGTTCCCGGCAGCGAGCAGCCGGTCGGGTTGATGCCGTTCGCCGCCGCCGTGGCGCAGGTGCCGAGGTCGCCGGTCGCCACCGTGGCAGGGCCATTGGTCACGACCGCTGCGTTTGTCACTTGGGTGCCGGAGGCGACGCTGACCGTGTTGCTGGTGCTGTTGAGCACGGTCGTCGTGTTCGAGATCAATACCGGTGCCCCCACCACCACCCGCCGCAAGCCGCCGCCGACCTGAAGCGCCGTGCGCGCATCGGCCAGTGCCGTCACGCCGCCCGCGCCGGTGATCTGGTCGGCAACCGTCCGCGTGAACACGTTGCGACCATTGAGAAGTCCGTCGACCTGCGTGCTGAAGCTCTGGTTGACGATCGAGGTCTGGGTGATGCCCGGCAGGGTGAGCGTGACGATCAGCCGCGCCGTGGTGCTGAGCGTGGTCGGCGGCGGTGCGGCGGCGATGGACAGGACGTAGCCGCGCGACTGGCTTTGTGCGGCGTTGAACGAGTTGCCGGTGATGAACTGGCCATTGTCGGATACGCCGACCGCGTCATTTAGAACATAACCGTTCAGATTGATCCCGGCGTTGGTGGCGAACAGGTTCAGGTCCTGCATTCCGCTGGCGGCGGTCCAGCGCCAAGCGAGGCTTGCAGGATTTTGAAACGCACTCCCCGTCGTGCCGACAATTGTGCTTCCATCGGCGTTGACTGCCAGTGCCTTCGTTGCGTTGTCTGCGAAGAGGCCCGTTTGGGTCGGTGATAATCCGGGAAGAAAGCCAAGTCCTGTAATCAAGTTATTGCGCCAGAATACGGCCTGACTGAAGCCACCTGCATCCAGCGAACGCCCGACGATCGTGGTGCCGTCTCTGCTTACAGCCTCCGCCGTCGATGCGGCAGAATTCCCGCCTGCGGGATTGTTTGACAGGTGCGACAGCGCGGTCAGTCCACTGCCCGAACGCCACACCAATGCAATGCGGTCGGTCCCGGTGGCCGGGTCGATAGCTGTGCCTGCGATGGTGCTTCCTGCTCCATCGATTCCGGTTACGATCATGTCATAGCGAGAGCCAAGACTGCCGATGGCCTCATATCCGTTGGCCAGGTTCCATCGATAGGCAGCGATCCTTCCCGCATATTGGCTGAAATTTCCGCTAAGGGCGTTGCGGGTATAGTCGCTCACATTGAGCGCAAAATACGTTCCGCTGGTGTTGACATATCCTGATCCGATAGCCTGCCTGCTTCCTGCAACAACCTCGGGCGGGTTGTAGAACCCGGTTGCTGCCGTCCAGATCGTGGTCTGGTTGTATCCTGAACCGAAGCCGGTTCCTCGGGCATCGCCAACGATAATTGAACCATCGAAATTGGCGCTGGATGCCTGAACAATCCCGTCAACAGTCGGATTTGTGGTTGGATTATTGAGCAACTGCGGCACGCCGTTTCGCCATGCGTTTGCACAGGCACTTCGATTGCCGAACCCGACAACAACTTGACCATCCCCACTGATTACATTTGCGGAAGTTCCTGTTTCGGCAACAGCCGGGACGACGCAGCCAGCAGACGGCTGCGAGGCCGTTCTCGGCAAAAACACCACCGCAGCGCCCGGAGCCGTCTGCGCCTGCACCTGTCCCGCCACGCCGGACAGTGCCAGCGCTGCCCCAGCAAGCAAAATCGATTTCATGCGGTTCATGGTAGTGTTTCCCCCTTGGTTCAAAGTCGAGCGGATCGGGCGGCTACCAATGAAAGCTGCCGCTATGGCTGCACGAACGGCAGTAGCCCGCGCCGTCGTTGACATAGCCCGGACACCCGCACGTCAGGCCGCCCTCGCTGTAGGAACAGGCGGAGCTTGTGACGGGCGTTCACACCGGGTCGGCAATCGCCACGCCGGTTACGCGCGCGTCCAAAACGTCGGCATCGCAATAATCGAAATGACATTCGTCGAATAAGGTCATCGTGCTTCTCCTCAGTTGCTGCCGACGCGCCAGCGGCCCTGCACACAGATTTGCGCGTGGCCCGACGGGTTCATGGTGCCCGACCCCTCGGGCGAACACGGCGACCCCGGCAGGCCGGGGTGACGTTCGGGATGGTAGGCGACCTCGTACATCTGCCAGTACATCCGGACGAACTCGCCATAGGGCAGGCCGTAGGGGTTGTTGGTGCGATACAGCATCTGCAACATCCCCTCGCAGTCGCGCCGCCACGCCGGATATTCGAGATTGGGACGCGGCGGATTGCACTGTGGGTTGCCCGGGACGGCTGCGGCGGGAGCCGCGAGTCCGGCACATGCGAGCGCGATTGCGCCGAGCAGGATGTGTTTCGCCCTAGTCATTGGCCCTCTCCCTGTTGATGGCAGGTTTTTAAACTCCTCCCCGGAACGGGGAGGTGGCA
>ENA-OBLH01000460-OBLH01000460.1-metagenomes-genome-assembly--contig:-NODE-460-length-13533-cov-2.99933_pt1 | contig 13533 bp, 10 predicted proteins | sample MGYA00153382_OBLH01 | MGnify analysis MGYA00153382 | reverse complement strand
CGAGGTAGGCCTTGCGGACGGCGTCATTGACGAGGAGGTCCTTGCCGGTGCCCTTGATGACGATCGTGCCGACTTCCAGGACGTAGCCATGGTCCGCCAGGCTCAACGCGGCCTGGGCGTTCTGCTCGACCAGCAAGATCGTGGTGCCCTGGGACTGCAGCTTTTTGACCGTCTGCATGATCACCTTCATCATCAGCGGCGACAGGCCCATCGACGGCTCGTCCAGCATGAGCAGCTTGGGCCGGCTCATCATCGCGCGGCCCATCGCCAGCATCTGCTGCTCACCACCTGAGAAGGTGCCGGCCTGTTGGGCACGTCGCTCGGCGAGGACCGGGAACAGGTCATAGGTCTCGTCCAGATCCTGGTTGATCTCGCTGTCCTGGCGCGAGAAGGCACCCAGCAGGAGGTTCTCCTCGACGCTCATCTTGGGGAAGATCTTGCGTCCCTCGGGTGAGTGCGCCAGGCCCAGGGACACGATCTGGTGAGCCGGGACGGTGTCGATTCGCTTGCCCTGGAACAGGATCTCGCCGCTCGCGGGTCGGATGAGGCCGGAGATCGTGCGCAGCGTCGTCGTCTTGCCGGCGCCGTTGGTGCCGATCAGGGTGACGATCTGGCCTTCCTCAACCGAAAAGCTGATCTTCTTCACCGCGAGGATCTTGCCGTAGGCAACCTTGAGGTCCCTGACCTCGAGCATGGCGGTCATCAGCTGTCCTCTGCATCATTGGCGGCGCTGCCTTTGCCGGCGTCGCTGTTGTGGCCCGCGCCGGCCTCGGCCTTGTCGGCATCATCTTCGTCGGTGGCCGTGCCGATGTAGGCCTCGATGACCCGTGGGTCGGACTGCACCTCCTCGGGTGTCCCCTCGACCAGGGTCTCCCCCCGGACCAGGCACAGCACCCTGTCGCACACGCCGAAGATGAACCGCATGTCGTGCTCGATGACCACCACGGCCAGCCCGGTGTCCCGGATCTTGAAGATCAGGTCGCTGGCCTGCCGGGTCTCCAGCGGGTTCATTCCCGCAGTCGGCTCATCCAGCAGGACGAGCTTGGGGTCGGTGGCCAAAGCCCGCGCGATCTCCAGCCGGCGCTGGTTCCCGTAGGGCATGTTCCGGGCCAGGTGCTCGGTGGAGTCCCCGAGGCCGACGAAGTCCAGCAGCTCCTGAGCCCGCGTCCGGGTCTCCTTCTCCTCGCGCCTGAACTTGGGTCCGTGGAGGTGAGCGCCCCCGAGCTGGTTCGGCAGTAGCGGCCCACCATGACGTTCTCCAGCGCCGTCATGTTGGCGAACAGCCGGATGTTCTGGAAGGTGCGCGCCATACCGGCCCTGACCACTGCCCGGGGTTTGGGGGGCAGGTCGACACCGGCCAGACGGACCTGACCCTCGGTCGGTTTGTAGAGCCCGGTCAGGCAGTTGAAGAAGGTCGTCTTGCCGGCGCCGTTGGGGCCGATGAGCCCGAGGATCTCGCCCTCGTTGACGGTCATGCTCACGTTGTTCACGGCCGTCAGCCCGCCGAATCGCATGGTGACGCCATCGGCCTGCAAGAGAGGCACGTTGGTCGATGATCCTGCAGTCGAGGCTGCTGCGGTCGCGGTCATGCCTGCACCTTCTCGGCGATGTCGCCCTCGGCCCGGATGGCAAGCTCCTCGTCCTCCTCGTGGAACTCCAGCTGTCTTCGTCGGCTGGCCACGAGACCTTCGGGCCGGAAGCGCATCATCAGGACCAGCAGGAGACCGAAGAGCAGCAGGCGGTAGTCCGCGAAGAAGCGCAGCTTCTCGGGCAGGAGCTTCAGGATCACCGCGCCGACCAGGACGCCGACGATGGTGCCCATACCACCCAGGACGATGGCCGCGAGCAGGAAGGCCGACTCCAGGAAGATGTACTGGTCGGGGGTGACCGAGACGTCCTGGTGGGCCTTGATGGCACCTGCCATCCCGGCCAGGAAGGCACCGATGACGAAGGCAAGGATCTTGAGCCCGAAGATGTTGACGCCCATCGCCTCGGCGGCCTTCTCGTCCTCCCGGATGGCCACCCAGCCGCGACCGATCCGGCTGGTGTTGAGGCGGTGGAACACCATGATGATGAAGGCCATCAACAGCAGCAGCAGGAAGTAGTAGTTGGAGAAGCGGGCCAGCGGTATGCCGAGGAGGACGTGGGTGTCGCCGAAGTTGAAGCTGCCGAAGCTCAGGTCCGGGATCGCCGGTATGCCGTTGGGCCCGTGAGTCAGGTCGGGCCCGTTGTTGCCATCGAGGTTGAACATGGTCAGCCGGAAGATCTCACCGAAGCCGAGCGTGACGATGGCCAGGTAGTCACCGTTCACCCGCAGGGTCGGTGAACCGATGATGAGGCCGAGCGTCGCGGAGAAGCAGCCGGCCACCAGGACGACGACGATGAAGGGGGGCTTCCAGCCGATCGTGGCGAACCCTGAGGTCGAGAGCGCCGCCCCGACATAGGCGCCCGCGCCGAGGAAGGCGATGTATCCGAGGTCGAGCAGGCCGGCCAGGCCCACCACGATGTTCAGGCCCATGGCCGCCGCAGCGAAGACGAGGACCTGGGAGGCGATGGACATGTTGGCGTCGGAGCCTCCCTGGGTGAGCGGGAAGGTGAAGGCCACTGCGAACGACGCCAGAATCAGCACCCGTTTGTGCCTGGCCGTGACATGTCCTAGCCATGACAGAAGTCCCGCCCTGGTTGCAGCGACCGCCATACCGGTCACGAACACGAGGAAGAGCACGAAAGCCCAGGCGTCGTCCAGGCTGAGGGCGTAGGCCGCGCCGAACAGAAGCCCGGCCATGATCACCACGATCACCAGGATCTCGACCCAGCCGGGCAGGACTGCTTCGGCCAGGTCGCGGGTCTCCGTGGGCATGACCAGGCGTGAGGCGGCAAAGAGGACCATCGCTCCGAGGAACGAGACCCAGCCGCCCGGCTGGACGTTGATCAGGCCACCGGCCTCAACGGTGATGGCTACGACGACCAGGGTCATGAAGAGGAGGGTCCAGGTGGCTAGGGCACGAAGGCCCAGAGCGGTGTCAGCCCATTGGCCCAGCCGGACCAGTGGGCCCTTGCTGGCCAGCAGGAAGATGACAGCGAAGAGCGCCAGTGCGATGGCCAAACGCTGCAGCCCGCCGGGATTGAAGCTGATGGAGAGGTTTCCCAGGACCTGGGCGTCATAGCTCCAGGAGAGCAGTGACCCGATGATCAGCATGCCTGCGCCGGTCAGTCCCAGCGGCCAGGCCTTGGAACCGTGTCTGGTGACAAAGGACAGGGGGATGTTGGGGATTCTCATGCGCGGTCCACCTCTTTCGCACCGAGCAGGCCTTGTGGTCGGAACACCAGGACCAGGATGAGAAGGACGAAGGCCCAGACGTCCTTCCAGGGGCCGCCACCGAACTGGCCGGGGATGTACTGGGTTGCCATGGCTTCGGTGACGCCCAGCACCAGCCCGCCGAGGACGGCGCCTTCCACGTTGCCGATGCCGCCGATGACCGCGGCGGTGAACGCCTTGAGGCCTGCAAGGAAGCCCATCCGGAAGTCGATGTTGTTGTTCTGCAGGCCCTGGGCCACACCGGCAACCGCAGCCAGGACCGCACCAAGCGCGAACGCGACCACGATGATGCGGTCGACGTTGATCCCCATCAGGCGAGCGGTGTCAGCGTCCTGGGACACGGCCTGCATGCCCCGTCCCATCTTGGTGCGGTTGATGAAGTACCACAGCAGGGCGGAGCAGATGACCAGGGCGCCGATGGTGAAGATCGCCGCCCGCTGGATGGTCACACCGCCGACCTGGATGGCAGGCCCGGTCACCACATCGATCTGGGGGAAGGGAATACGGGACTTCGCATCCGGCAGGTTGAAGGGGTTCCAGCTCGTGAACGGCACCTTGTTGTAGTTCAGCCGGACGAGCTCCTGCAGGAAGACCGAGACGCCGATGGCGGTGATCAGCGGGGCCAGCCGCGGGGCGTTGCGCAGCGGCCGATAGGCGAACCGCTCCATCAGGACGGCCGTGGTCACCGAGGCGACGACGGCGCCGATGATCATGACGGGGAGCGTCCACAGGGCCGTATTCCCGTTGAACAGCACCAGCGAGGTGGTCAGGGCCCCGAAGGCGCCGATCATGAACACCTCGCCGTGAGCGAAGTTGATGAGCTGCAGGATGCCGTAGACAACGGTGTACCCGACCGCGATCAGCGCATACAACGACCCCAGGGAGAGGCCGTTGATGAGCTGTTGGATGAAGGTTCGGTGGTCAGATGAAACAGGACCGTAGGGGCGGGCCAGTGCCCACCCCTACGGCCTTCACGGTCGAGTTACTTGAATGCCTCGGTGTTGACAGGAACCCACTTGAGACTGGTGACCTTGTAGACGGTGAGCACCCGGCTGGTGCTGTCGCCGAACTTGTCGAAGGCCACCTTGCCGGTGATGCCCTCGAAAGAGACCTGGCCAAGGGCGTCGATGGTTGCCTGGCGCGCCGAGGCGACGTCCTTGGCGTCCTTCAATGAGACCTTCAGGGCGTTGATGATCGCGTTGGCGGCGTCGTAGGAGTAGGCGCCGTAGGCAGCTGCCGGCTCCTTGTAGCCAGCCGCGGCGTAGTCGGCGAGGAACTTCTTGCCGGCAGGCAGCGAGTCTGTCGGCGCACCTACCGAGGTGGCGAGGTCACCGTTGGCCGTGGCTCCGCCGAGCACGATGAACTTCGGGTCGTAGATGCCGTCGCCGCCCATCAGCGGGACGTTGAGACCGGCGGCCTTCATCTGCTGCGAGAGCGGACCAGACTGAGGATACTCGCCGCCGTAGTAGATGGACTGAGGAGCGGTCGGCTTCACCTTGGAGATGACGGCCTGGAAGTTGGAGTCGTCCGGGTTGATCGTCTCGGCAGCAGTGACGGTGCCGCCGAGCTTCTTGAACTCCGTGGTGAACGCGGCGACCAGACCCTGCCCGTAGGCCTTCTTGTCGTGAATCGTGGCGACCTTCTTGAGTCCGAGCTTCTGGGACAGGTACCGGGCGGCGAACGGGCCTTGCACGGCGTCTGTCGTGCAGGTTCGGAAGTAGGTCGGGTAGGTCCGCACGGGTGCGGTCGCGAACTTGGCGCCCTGGGTGAGCGACGGGTTCGTGTTGGCGGGGGAGACCTGGACGATCTTGGCGGTGGAGAAGACCGGCTGGGTGCTCTGGGCAACGCTGGAGTTCAGGTTGCCGACGACTCCGGCGACGTTGGGCTCCCCGGCGAAGGCCGTCGCGGCGTTCTTCCCGACGTCGGGCTTTCCCTCGTCGTCCTTGGCCTCAACCTTGAGGGTCCAGCCAGGGATGGCGTTGTTTGCGTTGGCCTGCTTCACGGCGAGCTCGACGGAGTGCTGGATGCCGAGGCCGAGCGCCGAGAGGTCGCCGGAGAAGGGCGCCGTGACGCCAATGACGGCGGTCTTGTTGCCGGTCGAGGCAGCGGTGCCGGTCCCGCCTCGGGAACCGCATGCTGACAGGGCGAGAGACGCGACGAGCAGCGGAACGCCGACCCTGACTATCGAACGCTTATGCACGATTCCTCCTGAGGTGTCATCGCCCAGATCGTCCTGGACCTCCGCGAGTCCGCGGGCAGAAATGAACCCTACTGTCGGGGACACTCGTGTGGGCGATTAGCCGCTGTTGTGTTGCCGTGTCGTTACCAAGGTCCCAGATGCTGGCCGAACCTGAGTATTGCGACGCATTCCGGCGGCGATGGCACAGCGCGATGATGTGGGGGTGGCTCCCTTCTTCGATCCCTTGACCTGCCCGGTGTGTACCGTCGCGTTGCCGCCGAGGCCGCTGCGCTGCCCAGCCTGCGGGGTCGGGCTCACCGGACCCACGGTGGCCGAGCTGGTGACGACGCTGCGCCGGGCCGACGACCTCGTGGGCCGGATGCGCGCGGAGGTGGCTGTCGCTGTCTCATCACCCGCGGTGCACCTGCCCCCGCAACTCCCGCAACCTCTGCAACCTGGCCGGTCCACGGGACCGTCGCCCACGGGGCCGTCGCCCGCCGGGCCCTCGTTCACGGGTCCCCGCCCGGACGGACCACCCACCGGGCCCGTACCTGCCCGGTCGTGGTTTGCCGGGAGGTCCGTCGGTGTCATTCTGCTGATCCTCGGAGCGCTGTGCGTACTGGCAGCGGGCGTGGTCTTCGTCGCCGTCGCCTGGATCGACCTGCCCCTGGCCGCGCGGGCCCTGGTCCTGGTCGTCATCACCGCGAGCTTCGGCCTCTTCGCCCAGCTGGCCCTCCAACGAGGACTTCAGGCCACCGCCGAGGCCATGTCGGCCATTGCCTGTGGCATGTTCGTCCTTGATCTGTCGGCCGCCCGCAGAACCGGGCTGCCAGGCCTGGCCGACCTGGCGGCGGCGCCCTACGAGATCGTGGCCGGGACTCTGCTGGTAGGGGTGGCCGGAGCCGCCGCCCTGGCGGTCCGGAGCCAGCGACACTGGCTCTGGACCCTTGACGCCGTGGCCGCCCTCGGGATGGCGCGGGCGGCGGTGGGCGCGCTGCCGGCTGGAGGCAGCGGGGTTGACCTCTGGTCGGTGACGGTGGTCGTGGCCGGCTCGCTGCTGTACGTCGGGTGGCGGCGCGCATGCTTCCCGGTGGCCCGGTGGAGCGCTCTGGCCCTGGCCGCTGCCGGGTGGGTGACCGCGGTGATGGTCGGCGCCGACCGCGTCGCCGATCAGGTCGGCACCGATCCCGGCCACCTCGCCTCCGCCTGGCCGGCCTGGGCCGCGGCGCTGGCGGCGGGCCTCTGGTCGGTCCGGCTGACCCGCCTTGTATGGCGCCGGGTCGCGGCCGCCATGTGCCTGGCCCCACTGCTGCTCCTGTTCGAGATCGTCTCCTGGCCCGAGGGCTGGGTCGCGGCCTCGGTGCTGCTGCTGGCTGCCTATGTCATCGCCGCGCTGGGGTCCGGTCACGTGTCAGGAGTCTGGTCGCCGGCGGTTGGCCTGTCCGCCGTGCTCCTGGGCCTGAGCTCGCTGGTCGGGCTGCTGCCCACGTTGGTGGTCCTTGCCGCCCGGACAGGAGGGCTGACCCCCGACCAGTTCGACCTGACCGGTGTCGACGTGGCTCCGTGGTTGTTGCCTCTGACCGCGGTGGTGGTCCTGGGCCTGGTCCCGCGGGTCACCATCGGGAGCTACCGGCTGTCGCTCGACCACCGTGACACCGCAGGAGTGTTCGTCGCCACGCTCGGTGCGCTGCCGATCCTGTACGGCGCCGGCTTCTGGGTGTCGTTCTGGGTGCTCTTCGGTGTGGCCGTGTTCCTGCTCGGCGGGGCGCGGCTCTGGCACCGCGACGTGCTGCTCCTGTTCGCGCTGCCGCTGTTGGCGATCCTGCGTGTCTGGGCCTCTCAGGAGGACCTGGCCGGCCCGCTCGCCTGGACGCTCATCGCCCTGGCCTGCCTCGGGTGGGTCCTGACCGAGAGCCGGGTCACCATCAGGGCCGGGTTCCTCGTGATCGCGGGCCTATCCTGTCTGGCAGGCGCCGCGCAGTGGCTCATCTTCCTTCAGGTACCGGGGTCCTTGCGGGGGCTGGTGATCGTGGTGCTCGGGTCCCTGGGACTGGTCGCGTCTCAGCGGCTGCCCCGAAGTGCCCTGACGCGCGGCGTCTGTGAGGGGCTGGCGATCACCTGGCTGGTGGTGGGGGTGTCCATGGCCTACAGCTCCCCGTCGCACCGTGCCGCTGAGCTCACGGTTGCCGGCGTGGCAGCCGGCATCACGGCATACCTCTCGCAGGACCGGCGCCGGGCCGGCTGGGTCAGCGGGATGCTGCTGACCCTCGCCTCGTGGATTCGACTGGCGGACAGCGATGTTCAGGCCGTCGAGTGGTACACGCTGCCGGCTGCCACGGCGCTCCTGGTCTACGGGGCCAGGCGGCTCCGCGGGGACCCCGGCGAGTCGAGCTGGCGCTGCCTGGGCCCGGGACTGGCTCTGGCCCTGGTCCCGTCGCTGCTGGTCGCCGTCAGCGATCCCGTCTCGTGGCGTGGACTCGCGGCGGGCCTTGCCTCCGTCGCTCTGGTGGCACTTGGCGTGAGGGTCAGGCTCGCCGCGCCGTTCGCCCTCGGGGCCGTCGCCACCGCGGTGCTGGCGCTGCGCGAGATCTGGCCGGTCGCCGCGTTCATCCCGCGCTGGACGCTTCTCTTCCTGATCGGAGGGATCCTGCTGGCAATGGGAATGACCTGGGAGGAACGGGTCAGGGACGTGCGCGCCGCCGGCAGCTACGTTCGCGGACTTCGCTGATAAACGGGCACGCGGCTCCCGGCCGCGGCCATCATCGGCAGAACGGAGAATCTCTCGCAGCTGTGGACACGCCTCCTGATGGACAGGTGAACTAATCGCGCGGTGGCCACGTTAGGTCTCTTGTAACGCGGAGACCGGCCCGGCGGACCGGTGACATCCCTGACTATCCGGAGGACGTAGTGAGCCAGCCTGAGCAGTTCCACACCCCCAGCCATCCGGCGACACCCGGCATCCAGGCGGATGGCACCCAGATCAAGAACATCCGGACGAGTGGCATTCTCACCAAGGGGATCGACCGCAGAACCGCTATTCGCGGTGCCGGGGTCGCCGGGGCGGGCGCTGTCGGTGCGGCGACCCTTGCGGCCTGCGGCGGCAGCAGCGTCACGACGACCCCGGCCAGCAAGCCTGCGACAGGAGCGGCCGGCGCTGCGCCCGCGGGTGGTGCGATCAAGGTCGCGGACATCCCGGTGGGCGGCGGCAAGGTCTTCGCCACCGAGAAGGTCGTGGTCACCCAGCCCAAGGCCGGGGAGTTCAGGGCGTTCAGCGCCGTCTGCACCCACAAGGGCTGCACGGTGGACAAGGTCGCTGACGGGACCATCAACTGTCCCTGCCACGGAAGCAAGTTCGACCTGACCACGGGTGCCGTCAAGGACGGTCCGGCGCCCGCACCGCTGCCGCCCAAGACCGCCACCGTCAGCGGCGACTCGATCACGGTCTCCTGACGGCCGCGGATACCGCCCGGCTGATACAGGTGAGCGACAGTCGCCCACACCCTCATAGAGTGAGAGCGTGGCCGATCCGTCGTCGTACCGACCCAGACCGGGGGAGATCCCGGTCGACCCGGGCGTGTATCGCTTCCGGGATGCGGACGGGCGGGTCATCTACGTCGGCAAGGCCAACTCGTTGCGCGCCAGGCTCGCGTCATACTTCCAGGACATCTCGGCGCTGCACCCGCGCACCCGGTCCATGGTCACCACCGGTGCCAGTGTCGAGTGGACCACGGTGGCCAACGAGGTCGAGGCGCTCCAGCTGGAGTACACGTGGATCAAGGAGTTCGACCCGCGGTTCAACGTCAAGTACCGCGACGACAAGTCCTACCCCTACCTCGCGGTGACGATGGGTGAGGAGTTCCCCCGCGCTCAGGTGATGCGCGGGGCCAAGCGCAAGGCGACGCGATACTTCGGTCCGTATGCCCACGCGTGGGCGATCCGCGAGACGCTCGACCAGCTGCTGCGGGTCTTTCCCGTGCGCACCTGCAGCAACGGGGTCTTCCGGCGGGCCGGTCAGGTCGGCCGGCCTTGCCTGCTCGGCTACATCGACAAGTGCTCTGCCCCGTGCGTCGAGCGGGTCAGCGCCGACGAGCACCGCGCCATCGCCGAGGACTTCTGCGACTTCATGGCCGGCAACACCGGCAGGTTCGTCAAGCGCCTCGAGGCGCGGATGAAGGCTGCCGCCGGCGAGCTCGACTACGAGCAGGCTGCCCGGTTGCGGGACGACCTCGGCGCGCTGACCAGGGCTCTGGAGAAGTCAGCGGTGGTCCTGGCAGATGCGACCGATGCCGACGTGTTCGCCCTCTGCGAGGACGAGCTCGAGGTGGCGGTGCAGGTGTTCCACGTCCGGGGCGGCCGGGTCCGCGGTCAGCGAGGCTGGGTGGCCGAGCGCGGGTCGGAGGATGCCACCGAGCTCTCGTCGGTTGTCGAGCACCTGCTCCAGCAGGTCTATGGCGGGGAGTCGCCGGAGGGAGTGCCGCGGGAGGTCCTGGTCCCGGTCCTCCCACCTGATCCCGGGGCGCTGGGGGAGTGGCTGAGCGGGCTGCGCGGCGCCCAGGTCGACCTGAGGGTGCCCCAGCGCGGTGACAAGCGAACCTTGATGGAGACGGTCCGGCGCAACGCCGAGCAGTCCCTCGTCCGACACAAGGTGACCAGGGCGGGGGACCTCACCGCCCGCAGCCTGGCCCTGCAGGAGCTCCAGGACGGACTCGACCTGGACAGCGCGCCGCTGCGGATCGAGTGCTTCGACGTCAGCCATGTGCAGGGGACCAACGTCGTGGCCTCGATGGTCGTCTTCGAGGACGGGCTGCCGCGCAAGGCCGAGTACCGCCGGTTCATCGTCAAGGGCGCAGTCGGGCCCACCGGGGAGGCCAACCCGCAGATCGACGACACGGCCGCCATGCACGAGGTGCTCACCCGCAGGTTCAGGCGATACCTGGACGACAAGGCCAACGCGGCCGATCTCGAGCCTGCGACCGCCATCGATCCCGACACCGGTCGACCCCGGCGGTTCGCCTATCCTCCCAATCTCGTGGTCGTCGACGGCGGCCTTCCCCAGGTCAACGCTGCCCGGGCTGCGTTGGCCGGTCTGGGGATTGACAACGTGGCCCTGATCGGTCTGGCCAAGCGTCTGGAGGAGGTGTGGATCCCTGGCAAAGAGTTCCCGGTGATCCTTCCGCGCAGCAGCGAGGGCCTGTACCTGCTGCAGCGAGTGCGTGATGAGGCGCACCGGTTCGCCATCACGTTCCACCGGCAGAGGCGCTCCAAGGCGATGACCACCAGTGCCCTTGACGGGATTGCGGGGTTGGGCGCGGTCAGGCGCAAGGCGCTGCTGGCGCGCTTCGGCTCCGTCAAGCGGCTCCGGGAGGCCTCGGCGGAGCAGATCCAGGAGGTTCCCGGCATCGGCGCCGTTCTTGCCGCCACCATCGAGGTGGCATTGCACCACCCGGCGAACCAGACTGAGTCCGGTGTCAATGTGACGACCGGCGAGGTGCTTGGCTGATATGCAGTACCGACTAGACAGCAAGGACAGCGATGACAACCGCATCCCCTGAACCGGACTCCGGAGCGACCGAGCTGGTCATTCTCACCGGTATGAGCGGCGCCGGTCGCAGCACCGCGGCCAACGTGCTGGAAGACCTCGGCTGGTATGTCGTGGACAACCTCCCGCCGCAGCTGATGCTGCCGATGGCCACCCTGGCGGCCCAGGCCACCGGCGAGGGTGTCACCAGGGTCGCTGCGGTGATCGACGTCCGCAGCCGCATCTTCTTCGCCGCCTTCCGGGATGCCCTGCAGTCCCTGCGAGGGATGGGCTGGGCGCCGAGAGTGATCTTCGTCGATGCCACCGACGAGGCGCTGGTGCGCCGGTTCGAGAGCGTCCGCCGCCCGCACCCCCTGCAGGGACAGGGAAGAATGCTGGACGGCATCATCCAGGAGCGAGAGCTGCTGGGAGACCTGCGATCCGAGGCCGACGTGGTGATCGACACCTCCGGCCTGAACGTGCACCAGCTGTCGGCCAAGGTGTCCCAGATCTTCGCCGGTTCCGACGGTCCGCGACTGCGTATCGCGGTGATGTCCTTCGGTTTCAAGTACGGCATCCCGCTGGATGCCGACCTGGTCTTCGACATGCGTTTCCTGCCCAACCCGTTCTGGATCCCCGAGCTCCGGTCCAAGAACGGCACCGACCTGGCGGTGTCCTCCTACGTGATGAACAAGCGGGGCGCGGCGGAGTTCGTCGACCGTGTCGTCGACCTGATGCAGCCGATGATTCTCGGCTACCAGAGGGAGGGACGGCGGTACATCACCTTGTCTGTGGGCTGTACCGGCGGCAAGCATCGCTCGGTGGCCGTCGCCGAGGCGCTCGCCGGGAGACTGAACGGTGAGGACGTCGCCACCATCCTGGTGCACCGCGATCTGGGCCGTGAGTGACCGGCTCTGTGGTCGTGGCCCTCGGTGGCGGGCACGGGCTCGCCGCCTCGCTGCGGGCCCTGCGGCTGCTCACCGACCAGATCACCGCCGTGGTGACCGTGGCCGACGACGGCGGCTCCAGCGGCCGGCTGCGCGACGAGTTCGGGGTGCTCCCACCCGGAGACCTTCGGATGGCCCTGGCGGCCCTCTGTGATGACACCGAATGGGGCCACCAGTGGCGCGACCTGCTCCAGCACCGGTTCGCCGGGGGTGGTCCGCTCGGCGGGCACGCGGTGGGCAACCTGCTGATCGTCTCTCTCTGGGACCTGCTCGGGGACACCGTGGGGGGTCTGGATCTGGTCGGCCGGCTGCTCAACGCCCATGGCCGGGTCCTGCCGATGGCGGCGGTGCCGCTCAACATCGAGGCCAACGTCCTGGGCGCCGACCCGCAGGAGTCGTTCGAGATCACGACGGTTCAAGGCCAGGCCGCTGTCGCGACGACCGGGGGCAGGGTCCTGTCGGTGCGGCCGCCTGCGACGAGGCGGTCGCGGCCATCCATGCCGCGGACTGGGTGATCCTGGGACCGGGCTCCTGGTTCACCTCAGTCATACCGCACCTGCTCGTCCCCGGAATCCATGACGCGCTCATCAACACCCGGGCCAAGCGGGTGCTGACCCTGAACCTGGTGATGCAGACCTTCGAGACGGTGGGCTTCTCCGCCAAGAACCATCTCGAGGTGCTGGCCGCGCACGCTCCCGGGCTTCGCCTGGACTACGTGCTCGCCGACCCAGATGTCGTCGACGACGAGGCGTTGCTCCGGCGGGTGGCCGCAGATATGGGGGCGGAGCTGGTCATCGCCGGTGTCGGAGACCGGCGGAGCCCGGGAAACCACGACTCACTGCGGCTCGCCGCGGCGTATCGCGACATCATCCGCTGAAACCCCTCGGCCGCCGGCCGCCCCGGGGCTGCGGCGAGTGGCAGGATGTTCCCCATGGCGATGACGGCGCGGGTCAAGGACGAGTTGAGCCGGCTCACGGTGACCAAGCCCTGCTGCCGCAAGGCTGAGGTGGCCACTACATTGCGGTTCGCCGGAGGGCTGCACATCGTCGGAGGCCGCATCGTGGTCGAGGCAGAGCTGGACACGGCGGCGGCGGCGCGAAGGCTGCGCAAGGACATCTCCGAGGTGTACGGCCACCGCAGCGAGATCCTCGTGCTCGCCGCGGGTGGGCTCCGGCGTGGCAGCCGGTACGTCGTCGGTGTGGCCCAGGACGGTGAGGCGCTGGCCCGTCAGACCGGGCTGATCGACGGTCGGGGCCGTCCGGTACGCGGCCTGCCCCCCCGGGTGGTCAGCGGATCGGTCTGTGACGCCGAGGCTGCCTGGCGCGGGGCGTTTCTCGCCCATGGGTCGCTGACCGAGCCTGGCCGGTCCGCCGCCCTCGAGCTCACCTGCCCCGGTCCCGAGGCCGCGCTCGCGCTGGTGGGTGCGGCGCGTCGCCTCGGCCTGCAGGCCAAGGCGCGTGAGGTGCGTGGCGTGGACCGGGTCGTCATCCGCGACGGAGACGCGATCGGCGCGATGCTGACCAGGCTGGGCGCCCATGACGCGGTTCTTGCCTGGGAGGAGCGCCGGATG
>ENA-OBLH01000459-OBLH01000459.1-metagenomes-genome-assembly--contig:-NODE-459-length-13544-cov-2.94299_pt1 | contig 13544 bp, 8 predicted proteins | sample MGYA00153382_OBLH01 | MGnify analysis MGYA00153382 | reverse complement strand
CGCCTCGCGTGATGGGCCACGAGATTGCCGGTGAGGTCGTCGAGGTGGGAGCCGGCGTGACTGGCTGGGCGCCGGGCGACCGGGTGCAGGTCATCGCCGCAATCCCCTGCGGCACCTGCCCCGACTGTCTCGCCGGACACATGACGACCTGCCCCAACCAGGTCTCGATGGGCTACGACTTCGACGGCGGTTTCGCGGAGTACATGGTGGTGCCGCCAGAGGTGCTCGCCGTTGACGGGCTCAACCGGATCCCCGAGGGTGTCAGCTTCGCTGAGGCATCCGTCGCCGAGCCGTTTGCCTGTGCCCTCAACGCCCAGGAGCTCGTCGACATCGGCGCCGGCGACGACGTCGTCGTCATCGGCTCTGGCCCCATCGGCTGCCTGCACGTGCGGATCGCCCGCGCTCGTGGTGCCAAGCGGGTGTTCCTCGTCGAGCTCAGCCGGGAACGGCTGGACATGGCCGCCAGCATCGTCAAGCCCGATGGCGTTGTCTGCGCCGGCGAGGTCGACGCGGTCGAGGGGGTGCTCAGCCTGACCGAGGGTCGCGGCCCGGACGTGGTCATCACTGCAGCGGCATCCGGAGCGGCACAGGAGCAGGCTCTGCGGATGGTGGCGCCCGGTGGCCGGATCAGCTTCTTCGGCGGCCTGCCCAAGGACAACCCGGTGATCTCGCTGGACTCCAACGTCGTCCACTACCGCGAGCTGATGATCAGGGGCGCCAACGGCTCCAGCCCGGAGCACAACAAGCGCGCCCTGGCCATGATCGCGGACGGCAGCGTCAACGTCGCCGACCTCATCACCCACCGGCTGCCACTGGCCCAGGTGCTGGAAGGCATCGGCGTCGTGTCCCGTGGCGAGGGCATCAAGGTCACGATCGAACCGTAATTCTGGGGCGGCCCGCAGGTCAGGGTATCTGCGGGACCGCGGCGGACCGTAGTACCCGCGCGAGAGCTCCGCGGCCGGGTTGCGTCAGCAGGATGAGCGACAGGCGTGGAAGAGCCTTTCGCAGCACTGGTCAGAAGTTGAGTCGCACCGTCTAAGGGAAAGTGTGTCAGTCATGGCTTCAGTCGCAGCAGACCACCCGAACCAGTCCGGCGGGAAGAAGGCCCAGGTTCACGTACAACGCTTCGGGGCATTCCTCACCGGGATGATCATGCCCAACCTCCCTGCGTTCGTCGCGTGGGGCCTGATCACCGCCTTGTTCATCAAGACCGGATGGCTGCCCAGCGGCATCCTCGGCGGGTTCGGCAACGCCGACCTGATCGGCTGGCAGGGCGCCGCCACCCAGCTCTCCACGGCCGCCAACGGCACGACATTCCCGCAGTATGTCGGACTGGTCGGTCCGATGATCACCTACCTCCTGCCCCTGCTCATCGCCAATGCCGGCGGTCGCATCGTCTACAAGGAACGCGGCGGTGTCATCGCCTGCGTCGCCACCATGGGTGTCATCGCCGGCAGCAACGTCCCCATGTTCCTGGGCGCCATGCTGGTCGGCCCGTCGGCCGCCTGGCTCATGATGAAGGTGGACGGGCTGTGGGAAGGCAAGATCAAGCCCGGTTTCGAGATGCTGGTCAACATGTTCTCGGCCGGCATCCTCGGCGCCGTGCTGTCGATCGGGGCATTCTTCGGGATCGCGCCCTTCGTCACCCAGATCAGTGCGGTGCTCGGTGAGGCCGTCTCCTGGCTCGCCACCCATCACCTCCTACCACTGATGAGCATCATCGTTGAACCTGCCAAGGTGCTGTTCCTCAACAACGCCATCGGTAACGGTGTTCTCGTGCCGCTCGGTATCCAGCAGACCCTGGAGAGCGGCTCGTCGTTGCTGTTCCTGGTCGAGTCGAACCCCGGGCCCGGAGTGGGCATCCTGCTGGCCTACATGTTCTTCGGAACCGGTTATGCCAAGGCCTCTGCGTGGGGCGCCTCGATCATCGTGCTCTTCGGTGGCATCCACGAGGTCTACTTCCCCTTCGTGCTGATGAAGCCGCGGCTCATCCTGGCCGCCATCGCCGGTGGGATGACGGGAGTCGCCACCAACGCGGTGTTCCAAAGTGGCCTGCACGGCCCGGCGTCACCAGGCAGCATCTTCGCCATCCTGCTGCAAACCACGAAAGGCAGCTTTACCGGCGTCATCCTCTCGGTCGTGCTCTCGTGTGTCGTCTCATTCCTGGTCGCGTCGGTCATGCTGCGCGCCTCGCGCAAGGGTGACCTCGCCGCGGGCGAGACCGGCGACCTCAGCGCAGCGATCGCCAAGACCGAGGCGAACAAGGGCAAGAGCAGCAGCGTGCTCGGTTCCCTGACGGCCCAGGGGGAGGCAAGCGCTGCCACCGCTTCGACCGCAGACAGCACAACCGCACTGCTGGAGCGTTCACTGCGCAGCATCGTCTTCGCCTGCGATGCCGGCATGGGATCGAGTGTCATGGGCGCCAGCGTGCTGCGTAGCAAGATCAAGAAGGCCGGCGTCACCGGTGTGACTGTCGTGAACAAGGCGGTTGCCGATCTCTTGGACGACGCGGATCTGGTGATCAGCCAGAACCAGCTCACCGACCGGGCAAGGCTCAAGGCGCCGAGCTCCCGGCACCTTTCAGTCGACAACTTCATGAACAGCCCGGTCTATGACGCGGTGGTCCAGGAGATCAAAGCCAGTCAGCACTCCGAAAGGTTGGACCAATGAGCGACATCGTGACCAAGGACCTGATCATCGCCTCCGGCTCCGCAACCACCAAGGAAGACGCGATCCGGGAGGCCGGCAACCTGCTGCTCAAGGCGGGCGCCGTCACCCCGGCATACGTCGAGGCCATGCTGGAACGTGAAAGAAGTATCACGACCTACATGGGCAGCTACCTGGCCATCCCCCACGGCACCAACACCTCGAAGGAGGCCATCAGACATTCGGCGGTCTCCCTTGTGCGCTACGTCAACCCCATCGACTGGGGCGGGGGCGAGGTGCGCATCGTGGTCGGAATTGCCGGGGTCAACAACGAGCACCTCGGTATCCTCTCGAAGATCGCCATCATCTTCTCCGACGAGGCCGAGGCCACGAAGATGCTGGAGGCGACCACGGTCGACGAGCTGTACCAGCTGCTGGGAGACGTCAACTTAGACTGAGGGCCGTTGAGTCGGCCGCTACCGAACCCATGGGACGAGGAGCCGCCTCAGGACGACCTTGGACGGCTGAGGTCCTGACTGACCACGAAGTCCGCATATGCCCCGTCGGCGAGGGCCACCCGTCCTGTCGTCGCCGCGTCGGCCTCGGCCAGGACCAGAGCGCGGGAGTCAAGGGCGAGCACAGCCGCCATCGCCACCTGTAGCCGCCGGGCATCCGCGTCGGCGAGGTCGCTGGGCCCCTCCGGTCCAGCGCCGATGAACGCCGGGAAGTATGACGCATCCGCCGGCCAGCCATAGCGGATCGCCTTCTCGGCAAGCTCATCCGGCAGCTCCCCGGGACGGTCGAGCATCATCAGCAGCGTGCCGCGCGGGGTGTCCTCCAGCTCCAGCTCCAGCTCCAGCTCCGGCGAGCTCAGGCCCGGCGGCAGCGTCATACCGGGATAGAGGGCCAGGCCGCGCTGAATTCCCGCGTTGCCCATGACGATCGCGACGTATTCCGCTGCACCCCCCTCGACCGTCAGCTCAAGACCCAGTGGCACAGCGTCGCTCCACCGCGACCAGGGCTCGGCCCGAAGGTAGGCGAGAGCCTGCCCGAGGAGCAGCGACCAGTCCTCGGTCGAAGGCGGCTCGGTCGGCTGGGCCCGGCCTGACAAGTGCCCGACGAGGCTGTCGAAGATGTCCTCAGCCTCGCCCAGCGATCCTGCCTCGATCAGCTCGGGCGATCCGGCGGAAGCCGCTGCGAGAGCCTTCCGCACCTCCGGCCCGACCTCGACGAGGCTCACCACCCGGTCCGGCGGAGCCGGCGGGAGGTCATCGCCCTGATGGGTCAGCGCAGCGTCGAAAGCGCCCGCCAGCGCCTTGGGCGCGGTGCCCGAGATGGAGATTCCCAGCACCAGACCCGTCTCCGCGTGAAGCACCAGAGCAGCCATCATGCCGTCCACGCCGGCAACGTGCACCGCATCAGAGACGTCACGCAACAGGACCATCCAGGTCCGTTCGACTTCAGCCATGCGCCCAGTCTGCCTCAGGTCCGTCGTGGGATGCCGCACCCAGCGCGCCAGTGTCCACCCGGCCGGCCGGAGGCAGAAAAGGCGATGATCGACTCGGGTGGAGACGCACGGCCCGGGGTACGCCTGCCAGTACGGCGTGCTGACCACCTGAATCGGGTGACCAGTCACCGCCGGCGGGATTCTGCACGCCGCCGGCAGTGACCTGTCTTCTGGTGAGATCCGCAGGATCTCGGGTCGGTCAGAGGATGAACGACCCGAACAGGAATCCCAGTACGACGGCAATGGCGATGTTGATCAGTCCCGGGACGATGAAGGGGTGGTTGAACACCGCCTTGCCGATCTGGGTGGTCCCGGTGTCGTCCATCTGTACCGCCGCCAGCAGCGTCGGGTACGTGGGGAGGATGAACAGCGCTGAGACCGCCGGGAAGGCCGCGACTGCCGCGAACGGCGCGACGCCGATCGCCAGGGCGGTCGGGATCAGGGCCTTCGTCGTGGCCGCCTGCGAGTAGAGCAGAGCAGAGGCGAAGACCAGGACGACCGCCAGCAACCACGGCTGGCTGCTGAGCAGGTCACCGGAGAAGCTCATGATCTCCTTCTCGTGGGCGTCCACGAACGTGGTGCCCATCCAGGCGACACCCAGAACGCAGATGGCCGCGCTCATGCCCGACTTGAAGGTCGACGCCTTGAGGATCTCGTCGGTCTTCGCCTTGCACGCGAACACGATGATCGCGGCCGTCGAGAACATGAAGGCGATGATGGCCTGGTCGCGGGTCATCACCGGATCAGTGATGAGGCCGACGTTCTTGCTGATGGCCGTGGCATAGGCCATGACGCTGAGCAGCCCGACCAGGAAGATCAGCACGGACAGCCTGGCCTTGGGGGCAACCAGTTGCGCCGGGTGCTCGTCGCGCTGCACCAGGCGCTCCTCGCGCGCCAGGGTGCCCACGGCGCCGCTGGGCGCAAACTCGGCCTTCACGCCGAACGTAGGAGCGACGGCGCCGCTGGTCCCGGATGCCATGACAGCTTGCTGGCGCCCCTTGACCTTGACGGTGCCGGCAGCCAGTCGGCGCTGATACTCGGGGTGGGTGCTGAGCTCGGTGGTGCCCCGGACCTTGTCCACCGCCATCATGATCCCGGCCGTCGCCATGCAGGCGAGGAAGGTCGAGGGTATGGCGACCGCCAGCAGCTGCAGGTAGTCGATCCCCTTCTTCTCCAGCACGCCGGAGAAGAACACCACCGCTGCCGAGATCGGCGAGGCCGTGATGGCGATCTGCGAGGCAACGACGGCCACCGACAGCGGCCGTGACGGCCGGATGTTGTTCTCCTTGGCCACCTCGATGATGACCGGCATGGTCGAGAACGCCGTGTGACCGGTGCCCGCCATGAGGGTCATCAGGTAAGTGATGACCGGAGCCAGGAACGTGAGGTGCTTGGGGTTCTTGCGCAGGACCCGATCAGCCAGGTCGACGAGGTAGTCCATGCCGCCGGCTACCTGCATCGCGGCGATGGCCACGATGACGGACATGATGATCGACACGACGTCCAGCGGCATCTCGCCGGGTGTGACACCCATCAGAGCCAGCACGAGCACGCCGAGGCCACCAGCGAAGCCGATCGCGATCCCGCCCGCCCGGGCGCCGATGAAGATGGCCGCCAGGACGACGGCGAACTGGGCGGCGATCATGGCGTGACGCTCTGCGGCAAGACGCCGGAGCCCGCGTTGGCGGCAAAGACCCTGCCCCTGAACTCGGGCCGGATGAGGTTCTCCGGGGAGAAGATCTTGTCCAGCTCGGTCTCGTCGAGCAGCCCCATCTCCAGGACCACCTCGCGCACGTTCTTGCCGGACCGGGCGCACTCCTTGCCCACCAGGTCACCGGCGTGGTGGCCGATGATCGGGTTGAGGAAGGTCACGATGCCGATCGAGTTCATGACGTAACCCAGGCAGACCTCGGGGTTGGCAGTGATCCCGTCCACGCACCGGACCCGCAGGTTCTGACAGGCGTTGGTCAGCAGGCTGACCGACTCGAAAAGGGTCTGCGCGATGACCGGCTCCATGACATTGAGCTGGAGCTGGCCGGCCTCGGCGGCCATCGAGACCGTCACGTCGTTGCCGATCACCTTGAAGCAGACCTGGTTGACGACCTCGGGAAGGACCGGGTTCACCTTGGCCGGCATGATCGACGAACCAGCCTGAAGCTCCGGCAGGTTGATCTCGTTCAGGCCCGTGCGCGGCCCCGAGGAGAGCAGCCGCAGGTCGTTGCAGACCTTGCCCAGCTTCACCGCTCCGCGCTTGATCGCGCCGTGCATGGACACGTAGGCACCCGCGTCCGACGTCGCCTCGATGAGGTTCTCGGCAAGCACCATCGGCAGGCCGCTGACCTCGGCGAGCTTCTCGACCGCGAGCTTGGCGTAGCCGTCCGGAGTATTCAGACCGGTACCGATGGCGGTCGCTCCCAGGTTGACCTCCAGGAGCAGCTCCGCGGCCCGGTCGAGCTGACGGATCTCCTCACGCATCAGGACCCCGTAGACCTTGAACTCCTGCCCGAGGGTCATCGGGATGGCGTCCTGGAGCTGGGTCCGGCCCATCTTCAGGACGTCCCTGAATTCCTCGGCCTTCGCATCGAAAGCGGCCTGGAGGTTCTCCACCTCAGCCTTCAGCCCCTGCACCACCGTGTAGAGGGCGATGCGGAAGCCGCTGGGGTAGGCGTCGTTGGTGGACTGGCTCTCGTTGACGTGGTCGTTGGGGTTGACCACGTCGTAGCGGCCCTTCTCCAGGCCCATCTGCTCCAGTGCCAGGTTCGCGATGACCTCGTTGGCGTTCATGTTGACAGAGGTTCCGGCGCCGCCCTGAAACACGTCGATCGGGAACTGGTCCATGCAGAGGCCACCGATGAGCATCTGGTCGCAGGCGGCGATGATGGCGTCCGCCACGTCAGCCGGAATGGTGTGCATCTCCTTGTTGGCCATGGCCGAGGCCTTCTTGACCATGACCATTCCACGCACCATCTCCGGCACGTCGCTGATCTTCGCCGAGCTGATCTTGAAGTTCTCCAGGGCACGCACGGTGTGCACGCCGTAGTAGGCATCCGCCGGTACTTCCCGGGCGCCCAGCAGGTCCTCTTCGATCCGAGTTTCGTTCACAGCTGCGTTCCTCCTTGATGGTTCATCCTCGATACGGTGGCCACGCTATGCAGGACGGTCCGTCAAGACGAATGCCGTTGCTCTGGGGGCAACCGGGACGAATCTTGTTGCTCTGGGAGCAACCTGCCACATTCCGCGCGGAATCCCGGCGTAGGCGACCGGGAGCTGCTGCGCCTAGACCCCAGCGGGCCGTCGTCGGGATGAGTGGCTAGACTTATCGCTGATCCACTGATCTGCAACGGGCCACGAGAACTGCATGTTGCTCTATCGGAAAGACGAGTGCACTGGACGATGGTGATGTCGACCGCCGAGAAGGTGGCTCAGCTGATGCTCGCCTTCGAGTGTGACAATGCGGCCGGCAGCGTTGAACGCTCCGTCAGTGAGCTGGCCTCCATCGTTGGCCGTGAGCGCAGTCAGGTCTGCCGGATGCTCAAGTCCCTGTGCCAGGCCCAGGTGCTCGAGCAGGATCCGGACTCCCATCGTTACCGCCTGGGCTGGCGGGTGCGAGTGCTGGCCGCGGGAGCTGGTGACCAGGTCCTGGTGCGCGCTGCACGCCCTATCCTGCAGGCCCTCGTCGCCCGAACCGGTGAGGTTGCGCTCCTGACGGTGCAGGAAGCGAACCGGGGCCTGACCGTGATGCGGGAAGAGTCGCAGAACTCGCTGCGGCGGGGCGGCTGGATCGGACAACGCTCGGCGATGCACTTCACGGCCACCGGGCGCGCCCTGATGTTCGATGCCGACGACGACCTCGTCAAGGCGCTCACCGCGGACCAGTTCGGTGCCGACTCCAGATCGACCCCGAACGCTCCGCGCAACGTCGAAGAGCTGTTGCAACGCCTGCGCATCGAGCGAAGGCAGGGTTATGCCGTTGCCTCCGAGGAGATCGAGGCGGGACTGACCTCGGTCAGCGTCCCGGTGCGCAACATGCACGGGCACCTCCTGGCAGTCCTCAACGTCTCTGGCCCGACGACTCGGATGAATGACCGGGTGGAGGCCATCGCCAAGCTGTTGATCGAGGCGAGCGGGGCGATCACGCACGCCCTCGGGCCACGGCATGCCCAGGATCGTGAAGGAGCTCACCGAGCGCGCCCGTCGTTCGACCGGGCGGCATCGCCAAGGCACGCAGTCGAGCAGCGCCACCAACAGACGCCAGTCCCGATGCCGTGATGGACCAGAGCTGACGCACCGGTCCTGGAAGAACGCCGACCGATCCCCGATCAGGGTCGGGGATCGGTCCCGTCCTCAGCCGGACGACTCCCCGAACACGGCATACAGCGGCACGAGGTAGCTCGCGAAGTCCGGACCGCCCAGTGACGCACCCGGCTGGGGTAGCTGGCGCAGCAGCAGGTCCGTCGGCAGCTCCGCCTGGACAGGCAGCGCCGGAACCGGCGCCCCGGTCCAGAAGTCGCCGTCAGCAAGAGCCAGGTCAGCCAGCGCCATCATGGCCCCCACCCGTGGACCTTCGGCCGTCAGCACCGCCGGCTCCTCCCCGCGGTGTGCCGTTTCGCCGCCACGCAGCTCGCGAAGCCGATTCAGGAGTGCATCGCGGCTGCGCCCGCGCCACCGCAGGATGGTGAACGGGTCGTCGTCGAACCGCTCCGCGAGGAGGTAGAACGTGGCCGCGAGGTGCTTGCAGGGGACCTCCCGGTCCGGACAGGAACAGCTGAGGTTCAGGTCGTTGGCCCGCTGCGGGAACAGCGGCGCGCCGGCTGCCGCGAAGACATCCTCGAGGTCGTGCGGCATCTCCCCTGCCAGCAGCCTGGCACTGTGGATCGCCTGCTCCGCAAGGGCGACCTCCACCTTGGCCCACACCATCTCGCTGAACGCGGGGAGGGCGATGGACACCTTGTACGGAGTCTTGCGGGACCCCTGCACCGACGCCCGGACCACCCCCGGAGCCACCTCCAAAGACAGCACCTGACCCCGCCGGGCGTAGTTCTTGCCGCGGGTCAGCCGGGACCCCAGCGCGAAGGACTCCAGCACCTCCAGGAAGCGCCGGGACCACCACTGCTCCCCGATCGCACCCCGGGCACTGCGGGCCACGAGCCCACCCTCCACGGCACGAGGCTTGGAGGCCGGCGGGAAGCCGCCCGACCAGTTCGAGCGGCCACGATCTGGCGGTCGCAGTCCGCCACCGATGCGACCCGGCGGGTTCATCGGTGATCGGGGGCGGAAACCCTGTCCTTCAGTGCAGGGAGGAAGCCTCGCCCAGTCGGGCCATCTCTGGTCGGCGATGTAGTCCTTGACGGTGGACGGAGGCGCGCCACTGCATGATCTGGCGGAGTATGACGGGGACCGGGACCGGTCGCGCATCGCAGCCCTGTTGACCCGGCCAACAGAATCCTGCCGCAGGCGCCTGGACGAAACGCCGTCGCGGGAGTAGACCGGGTGGAAGAGTGCCGTCTTGGGCGGGTTCTGCACGAGCAGGCGAGCATAGTTGTCTTGTCAGAGGTGGTGGCCAGGTTCGCGGTGTGATGTCCCACCAGCATACGAGTGCCGCGCAGGAGGTGCTTTTGTTGGGCAGGGCGATCACTCACGCCCGGTACGTGTGGAACTTCCGCCTGGAGCAGCACCCGATGTGGGCGCGGTGGAAAGGACCAACGCTGGGCTTCAAAGCGCAGGCTGCACAGCTGACCGAAGCCAGGCGGGCGGAGCCTTGGTCTGCCGCTGGGTCGCAGACAGTCCAGCAGCAGGCCTTGCGGGATCTTGACGCGTTCGCGCTGATCCCCGACCCGATCCCCGCCCCCGGCGCCGGTGAGGTCGTTGGTGTGGATCGGGGTGTCACGGTCGCGGCGGCTCTGTCCACCGGTGATACGACCAGTCCTGCTGGGCTGAGCCCCAAGGAAGCCGCGCGGCTCCTGCGGCTGCAACGCAGACTCGCCCGCGACCGGCGCGGGTAGGAACGTCGTCCAGGCGGCTGGCCTCAACCGCAGCATCCTGAAGTCCTCTTGGGGTCTGCTCGCGACCCGGTTGGGGCGGAAGGCTCCCACGCGGGTCGAGAAGGTCAAGCTGCGTACACGTCGCAGACCTGCAACTCCTGCAGGCATGTTGCATCCGAGAGGCGCAAGAGCCAGGCGATCTTCGTGTGCGTGGCTTGCGGTCACAGGGCGAACGCCGACGTGAACGCGGCAAGAAACATCGCGGCAGGACATGCCGTGACAGCACGTGGAGACCCGAGAGTCTTGGCTCGGTCCGTGAAGGGTGAACCTCAACATGCACGGCCTCCCAAGGTCGCATAGCAGTTGTAATCCTGGTCATTCATAGCCGGGAGGATGTCAATCCACCACCGACCCGGCATCGAGAGTGAACAGCTCACGCAGGGCTGAGGTAGAGAGCTCGGTGAGCCAGCCCTCGCCGGTGCCCACGACACTGGCCGCCAGGCCCCGCTTGTCCTTGAGCATCAGGGCGATCTTCTCCTCCAACGTCCCCGCGCACACCAGCTTGCGCACCTGGACCGAGCGGGTCTGCCCGATCCGGAAGGCGCGGTCGGTGGCCTGGTCCTCCACCGCAGGGTTCCACCAGCGATCGACGTGGATGACGTGGTTGGCCGCGGTCAGGGTGAGCCCGGTGCCACCTGCCTTCAGCGACAGCACGAACAGGGAGGGCCCGCCCCCGGCAGGGTCCTGGAACCGGGCAACGAGGTCGTCGCGCTGACCCCTGCCCAGCCCCCCGTGCAGGTAGGCGACCTCGCGGCCGAACCGGGCACCGAGGTGAGTGCGCAGCAGGTCGCCGAACTCGGCATACTGCGTGAACAGCAGCGCCTTCTCCCCCGAGGCGAACACCTCCTCGAGGGTCTCCTCCACCCGTGCCAGCTTGCCCGAGCGTCCAGCGACTCTGCTGCCGTCCTTCAGGAACTGGGCCGGGTGGTTGCAGACCTGTTTGAGCTTGGTCATCGTTGAAAGGACCAGTCCGCGGCGCTCGATGCCGTCGGTGCTCTCGATGCGGTCCATCATGTCCGCGACGACCGCCTCGTAGAGCGAGGCCTGCTCACGGGTCAGCGAGCACACCACCTCCATCTCGATCTTGGCCGGCAGATCGGTGATGATCGAGGTGTCGGTCTTCAGCCGGCGCAGCACGAACGGCTGGGTCAGGGATCTGAGCCGGGTCGCCGCCTCGGCATCCCCGTGGCGTTCGATGGGAGTGGCGAAGCGCTCCTTGAAGGACTTGGGCGCACCGAGCAGTCCGGGGTTGGCGAACTCCATCAGCGACCAGAGGTCGCCCAGCCGGTTCTCCACCGGGGTCCCGGTCACCGCGAACCGGCGGGCCGACGGCAACGACCGCACAGCGACCGCCGCCCGGGACGCCGCGTTCTTCACCGCCTGGGCCTCGTCCAGGACGACCCGGCGCCAGCTCATCCCACGCAACGACTCGAGGTCTCGAATCACCAGCCCGTAGGTCGTCACGACCAGATCGGACTCGGCCACCACAGCGTAAAAAGCCTTGCCCCTGGGGCGTTCTGCACCATGGTGGACGTGCACCCGCAGCCCGGGCGCGAAGCGGGCAGCCTCTCGCTGCCAGTTGCCCACCAGCGACATCGGGCAGACCAGCAGGGTTGGGCTCCCCTGCGCCGGCGGCTCGCCGCACATCAGCGCGAGCAGCTGCACCGTCTTGCCCAGACCCATGTCATCCGCGAGCACACCGCCCAGGCCGACCGACTCCAGGAACGACAGCCAGGCCAGGCCACGCTCCTGGTAGGGGCGCAGCTCACCCTTGAAATCCTCCGGGGCGGTCATCGGCGCGATCCGGTGGTCCACCTCTCCGGAGAGCAGGTCCGCGATCCAGCCTTGTGCCTCGACGTCCACGACCTGCAGGCCACCAGGCCCGTCCTCCAGCGCCCCGAGGGTGGCAAGTACCGCACCGACGCTCATCCGCCCAGAGCCGTGCGACCGCCTGGCCAGGAATTCGCGAGCCTTGGCCAGCCGGTCCGCGTCGACATACATCCACTGACCGCGCACCCGCACCAGCGGCTGCTGGGCCTCGACGAGATCGGCGACCTCCCGTTCGGTCAGGGCGTGCTCCCCCACAGCCAGGTCCCACCGGAAGTCGACCAGCCCCTCACGACCGATCACCGCCCTGGCCTCGGCCGAGCCAGGCTGCGAGGGGGTCGACACCGACAGCTTCGCGCCCAGCCGCATCGCCGGGTTGGTCCACCACCCCGGCAGCAGGACGCCGAAGCCTGCGGCCAGCAGGATCGGCGCAGCCTCGGACAGGAACCCGTGCGCGCCCTCGGCGTCCAGGGTCAGCGACGACGGCCTGGCGGTCCGCAGCGCATCCTCGATGGCCGGGTAGAGCCGCACCGCCCGGCCGAGCTCGCCGAGCAGGGTCTCCTGCGGGTCGGCGACGTGACGCGCCAGCGCGCGCAAGGCCCCTCTGGCCTTCCACACCTGCCCCGCGTCCACGACCAGGCTCGGCTCATCCGTAGACTGCATCGCGAAGTCCACCCGCCAGGCGCCCGCTTTCTCGCCCACCGCCACCTCGCGCGCCACCTCGGCCGCTCCCGGCGGCTCGACCAGCCGGAAGCAGGCCCTGACCGCGCCGACCTGGGTGACCTCCCGCTGCCAGTCGGCCAGCGCCTCGTCGAGAGTCGCCAGGGCGCCAGAGGTCGCGGGGAAGTAGGGGTCTCTGCCCGTCAGCGCCGAGCGGAAAGATGCCACCGCGCGCCTGCGCGGACGAGGTCCGAGTCGCGCGCGCACCGCTGCGTCCACGAGAGCATCTGTGGCAGCGGCCAGCGAACTCATGACGGCCGAACCTCGGTCGACGTCAGCCGGGCACGCCGCACTGAAGGAGCCCGGCAGCCCCGTGGCTGTACCGCGCAACCAGACGGCGTCGGCTCCGGTCACCACGGCAGACCACATCGCCTGGGCCCGGCCCTCACCCGCTTCTCGCACCGCGGGCAGCACCCGGCCGCGGCCGGCGAGATCCACGGCAAACCCGGCAAGCGCCCGCAGCGCCCGCAGGTCACTCCCGGCGATCCGCCCCTCCCCGTCGAACCCGGCCTCGTCAGCTTCCAGCAGGTAGACGAGGGCGCTCTGAGCATCCAGAGCAAGCGTCGGGACCTCCCACAGCCTTTTGACCACAGACTCCGTGGCCTGCGACTGCTCGCGGATCCGTCTGAGCTCTGCTGAGGGGGACGGGCCGCTGCCCTGACTGGGGATGGAGAGCACAGCCGTGCCCGGCGTGCCGGCGCTGGCCGTGATGGCTGCCAACACCTGCACAGAGACGGCAAACGGATGGTCCTGCCTGGCCGGGCGGCGACCTCGGCGCACTGGCGGCAAGGCGGTGGCCGCCG
>ENA-OBLH01000457-OBLH01000457.1-metagenomes-genome-assembly--contig:-NODE-457-length-13602-cov-2.70385_pt1 | contig 13602 bp, 11 predicted proteins | sample MGYA00153382_OBLH01 | MGnify analysis MGYA00153382 | reverse complement strand
AAACGAGGACCTGCTTCGCCGGCAACCCGCGTCTTCCAGGCGCTGCGGATTGCGGTGAACAACGAGATGGGGGCGTTGGAAACGGCGCTCGAAGCGGCCCACCATTGGCTCAAACCCGGCGGGCGGCTGGCGGTGATCACCTTTCACTCCCTGGAGGACAGGATGGTCAAACAATTTTTCCGCCGCCACAGCGATGCGGAGATAGACCGTCCGGAGTGGCCCGCCCCACGTCCCAATCCTGACTGTCACTACCGTCTGATCACCCGCAAGGGCATCACCGCCAGCCCCGGAGAAACCAGCCGCAATCCACGTTCACGCAGCGCCAAGCTCCGTGTGGTGGAGCGTCTCGGCTGATCCCCTGTCACTGCTTTTTCCAACTTTTTCTTCCCGTGTCCGCCTCCACTCAACGCCGTTCCCGCCGTTCCAAACAGGATTCCCTGCGTCCGGGTTGGATGCTGAATTGCATCCTCTTCTGTGTGCTCCTCGGGGGGATTGGAGGCTGCTATGTTTGGCTGGTTGCCAAGAAAAAGGATCGGGCGGACCAAATTCTCAGTCTCCACCGGGAGATCAAACTGATAGAAAAACAAATCAAGGAAAAGGACATGCAGATGAACCGCCGGCTCGCCCCGGAGGATCTGCGGGCCAGTGCCCTGCGCGCCGGACTTGAATTGAAACCTATTGATATTGGTCCCAAAGGCCGCCTCATCCGCCTGCCGGATCCGGTAATCGTCCAGGACCTCTCTCTTGAGCATCCGATCCTTGCTGGAAACCGCTAGTTATGAGTGCTTCCCCGTTCCATACGCGTGCTCAACCTGGTGACCGCTGTTTGCGGTTCCGGGCCGGTCTCTTGTGCTGTGGGGTGGTCTCCCTTTTCAGTCTGCTGTCGTGGCGTCTGCTGCATCTCCAGTTCAATCAACACCAGCACTTCCTCTCGGTGCGGGACAAAAGCCATCACGAGGAAGATCCTATCAGCGCTTCCCGGGGGGATATCCTCGACACCCGGGGACGGGTCCTCGCCTGTGATGAACCGGTCCAGCAGGTATCTTTTGAATTGAAATTCCTGGGCTCGGCGACTCCTTTGGCCAAAGCCCTGACTCTAGCGGAAGGCATGAAGGCGGGCGACTTGCGCCACGCTTTCAGTCTGGAGGAATTGCAGAGCCGCTATCTTGGCCACGTGGCCCGCATCGCCGCTCCCATCCTGGAAATGACCGAGACGCAGTTTTCCGAAAAGATCCGCGCCCGTCTGAAAATCAGGGCCACCGGCGAGGTGGCTTTGATCAAGGACCTCAGTGTCAGTGCGGCTCTGAAACTGCGTGAAAACCTCGAAGCGGCTGGCCTGGGAAGTTTCCGCGAGAACCAAGGGAAATTGGGGGCCTTGGTCTTCCAAAATGCTTTTGCCCGTCGCTACCCGGCAGACCTGCCGCTCAAGCACATCGTGGGCTTCTTCGGCGAAACCAAGCCTGCTCCAGGAGAGGACCCCAAACCCGCACGGGGCGTCGCCGGAGCCGAACGATATTTGGAGAGCATTCTCACCGGTAAACCAGGGCTGCGTGAATATGAAGTCGATGGCTGGGACAATGAAATCCCCGCCTACCGGGGCCGCATTACGCCTCCCCGGAATGGACAGAGTGTGCGCCTCAGCCTGGACCTCGGTCTCCAAGGCGTGGTGGAGCAGGCCCTTGATGAAACCGGCGACGGGGAAGGGGAAGTCTATCTGAGGGATTTGAATGCCGAGCGGGTGGTCGTCGTGCTCTTTGATCCCGACACCATGGGCGTCAGGGCCATTGGATGCCGCGACAAAAAACACGGCCCGGATAACCCGCTGCTGAGGAACCCTGCCACGGAGATGCTCTACGAGCCCGGTTCCACCATCAAGATAGTGACGGTGGCCGGGGCGATTTCATCAGGAAAGGTCAACGGCCAAAGCCGTATCGACCTTGGTTCCGGCGGCGTGTGGGATGACAGCGACATCGCGCCGATTCACGATGAACATGCCGCAGCTTCGCTGACGGTTGAAGAAGTTCTCGTCCACTCCTCCAACATCGGGGCCTACAAGCTGGGCCGGATGATGGGCACCCGGCGCTTTGAGGAACTGATCCGCGATTTTGGTTTCTGCCGCCTTACAGGCTTCGAGTCGCCTTCGGAAAGCCGGGGCTATTTTGCCGATGGAAACAAAATGACGATGCAAACGCTCTCCCGCGTGGCGTTCGGCATGGCGATCCAGGTCACCCCGGCGCAGATGTGCGGGGCGTTGGGCACCATCATCAACGATGGCAACTATCAACCGCTGCACCTTGCGGAATCATGGGTGGATGAAAACGGTCAGGAGATGGAGGGCCTGACCCGGCAGGATCCACGGCGCGTGGTGAGTGCCGCCGCGGCGAAGTCTGTCCGCCGCGCCATGGTGGAGGTGGTGGAAAAGGGCACCGGCAAAGCGGGGCGGAGTGAACTTTTTGAAATCGCCGGCAAAACCGGCACCGCCCGCAAGGCCACGACCCTGCTCAAGGATGGAAAACTGCGCAGCGTTTATTTGCCGGGCAATGTCATCTGCTCCTTCATCGGATTCCTGCCGGCGGACAAACCGAAGCTGGGCGGACTGGTGATTATCGATACCCCAAGAGGAACCAAACATGCCCATTACGGTGGACGTATGGCCGCGCCATTGTTCCGCCGGATCGCCGAGCGCGCCATGGACTATTATCAAGTGCCCGCGCAATTTCCCCCGGAGGTCCGCCTCTTGCCCCAGGCCCCCAGCACCACTCCGGTGCGCGCGACTTCGCGCACCTTCACCCGTTAGGATATCCCGCTGATGAAACTTTCTGCCCTGCTTGATCAACTCTACCGCGTGCGCACGTTCGGGCCCCTCGATGTGGAAATCACAGGCCTCACCGCCGACTCCCGTGAGGCAGGTCCCGGGTTGTTGTTTGCCGCCCTGCGCGGTGAATCCTCGGACGGGCATAACTTCATCCCGCAGGCGATGGCCAGCGGGGCCGCCGCCATCCTGGGGGAGACCGATGTGCCGGAGGATTTCCGTGGCACCTGGATCACCGTCAAGGACAGCAAGGCGGCCCTCGCTGAAGCTGCCGACGCCTTTTTCCGCAAGCCCTCCGACCGCCTGCTGGTGGCGGGGGTGACCGGCACCAATGGGAAAACCACGACCGGTTTTCTGTTGCAGCATTTGATCGCCTCCGCCAAGGGCCCCTGCGGCCTGATCGGGACTGTGAAATACGTCACTGGCGAAGAACTGGAGGAACCGGCTTCCCACACCACGCCGGACAGCATCACCCTGCAACGGCTGCTGCGCACCATGACCGAGAACCTGTGTGTGGGGGTGGCCATGGAAGTCAGCTCCCATGCCCTGATGCAGCAGCGCACCCATGGCATCCGTTTCGATGCCGCCATCTTCACCAACCTGACGCAGGACCACCTCGACTATCACGGGACAATGGAGGCCTACTACGATGCGGCCCATCTCGTGCAGCAGGGGGGGAGCAAAAAACCGGCCCTGATTCTGAATACCGACGATGCCGCCGGCCGCCGGATGGCCCGCGAATATGAGGGAAAACTGCGCATCGTGACCTACGGGATGAACGTTCATGCCGATTTCCGTGCCACCCAGATGTCGGCTACCATGAAGGGCACCACCTTCACCCTCGAAGCGCGGGGCCGCAGTTTTCTGGTGCGGATGCCCCAGATTGGCCGCTTCAACGTTTACAACGCCCTTGGTGCGCTGGGCGCGGTCTGGGCCATGGACCTGAATCTCCGTCAGGCCGTCAAGGCCCTCGAGGATTCCCCCCAGGTGCCCGGCCGGATGGAGGCGGTTTCCGATAACAAGCCGTTCAAGGTATTTGTGGACTACGCCCACACGCCCGATGCTTTGGAAAATGCCCTGCGCACGTTGCGTGATCTCAGCCCCCGCCGCATCATCACAGTCTTCGGCTGTGGTGGCGACCGCGACCGCACCAAGCGCCCCCGCATGGGAGCCGTGGCCGAGGCGGGAGGGAATTACACTATTCTGACCAACGACAATCCGCGCAGTGAGGAGCCCGAGGCCATCATCGCCGGGATCCGCTCCGGCATGCGCGGCGAAAACCACGAAGTTATCACGGACCGCCGCCTCGCCATTGAGCGGGCGATTTCCATCGCCGGGGGCGGCGACATCATTCTGATCGCGGGTAAAGGCCATGAGACCGGCCAGACCGCGAAAGGCGTGGTCACTCCTTTTGATGATGTGCAAATCACCCGTCACCTCCTGCGGAACTGGGTGCTTCCTGAACGGTTATGATTCCCCAATCCTTCACTACCCTGACCGAATGGACGGGCGGCCGCCTGCTGGCGGGCGACCCTCATGCCGTGGTGGGAAGTGTCTGCACTGACACCCGGAAGATCGTGCCGGGCTGCTTGTTTGTGGCTTTGGTTGGGGAGCGTTTTGATGCCCATGAATTTGCCGCCGCGGCCGTTGCCGCCGGAGCTGCTGCTGTGCTGGTGAGCCGCGGGGTCAAAGTGCCCGAAGGTGCCGGAGTGGTGCTGGTGGAGGACACCCTGGCCGGCCTGCAGGCCCTCGCCGCGGCCTACCGCCGCGTCTGGGGAGGGCAGGTGATAGGGTTGACCGGAAGCAATGGCAAGACTTCCACCAAGGATATGATCCGCGCCGTGCTGGCCCGCCGCTTCAAGGTCTGTGCCACCCGGGGGAATCTGAATAACCACATCGGCCTGCCTCTGACGGTGCTCAGCGCGGAGGCGGGGGAAACGCATGGAATCTTTGAAATGGGGATGAACCATCCCGGAGAAATCGCGCCCTTGGCCGCCATCGCGGGACCGGATGTGGCGGTGATCACCAATATCGGAACGGCCCACATCGAATACATGGGCAGCCGCGGGGCGATTGCCCTCGAGAAAGGAATGCTGGCCGAAGCGGTGCATCCGGATGGCCTGGTGATTCTGAATGCCAACGATCCCTTCACCCCGTCCCTGGCCGCGCGTTGTCAGGCGGGGGTCCTCACCGCCGGCACCGATGCGGGAGCTGTCAGGGTGACGGAGGTCCATAGTTCCGGCACTGGTTGCACATTTTTTCTTCATCTGCCGGACCACTCCAGTGTCCAGGTTCAGCTCAGTGTTCCCGGCCGCCATATGGCGGGCAATGCCGCGCTGGCGGCCGCCGTGGGCTTTTATTACGGCCTGCGGCTGGAGGAAATTGTGGAAGGCCTCGAATCCGCCGTCCTGACGCATGGCCGCCTCCAACTGCGCACCGCAGATGGGCTGCTGTTTCTTGATGATTCCTACAACGCCAATCCCGATTCCATGCGGGCGGCCTTGGAAACGCTGGTTGGGTTTGGCTGCCGTGGCCGCCGCGTCGCCGTGCTGGGCCGCATGGGCGAATTGGGCGATACCGCTGCCGCGGAACACCGTGCCCTGGGGGCCGCCGTCTATCAGGCCGGGGTGGATGAGTTGTGCGTGGTCGGCCTTGGCGATGCCGAACTCATCAGCGCCGGATTTTTGGAGGCAGGGGGCAATCCTGCGCGGCAACACGCCTTTACCGGTCACGCCGCCTGTGCCGCGCATCTCCGCGCCACTGCGGGAGCCACCGACATCATTCTCGTAAAGGGCAGCCGGTCCGCTGCCATGGAACGGGTCATCGAACCCCCTGCCGTCTGACTCATGTTATACTGGATCTTCCAACAGTTCGACGGTGGCACTGGCCTGATGGCCAAGCTGACGAACGTGCTCCAATACCAGACCTTCCGTTCCATCGCGGCCCTGGTGATCGCTTTTACCCTCAGCGTGCTGTTTGGCGACTGGGTGATCCGCAAGCTGATCTCGCTTAAAATGGGCCAGCCCATCCGCACCAGGGAAGAAGTCAATCAGCTCTTTGAACTGCACGGAAAAAAAGCCGGGACGCCCACCATGGGCGGAATTCTCATCATCGGTGCCCTGCTCGTCTCCGCGCTGCTGGGCAGCCGGTTGGACAATCCATTTCTCTGGGTTTGCCTCTTTGTCACCCTGGGCCTCGGAGCCCTCGGTTTTGTGGATGACTGGCTGAAGGTCAGCAAGAAGAACTCCAAAGGGGTCAGCAGCCGGGGCAAGCTGGCGGTGCAATGGGTCGTCGGATTGGCGGCTGGTTATGTGCTCTACAATCTGCCCAGCCAGGATGGTTATTTTGCCCACCTCCAGCTTCCTTTCATCAAACGCGAATTCTTTGAAGTGCATGACATGGGCTGGTTCACGGTGGTCTTCTTTGCCGTCGTGATCGTGGGCTGCTCCAACGCGGTGAACCTGACGGATGGATTGGATGGTCTGGCGGCGGGCTGTACCGTCAGTGCCGCTCTGGCCTACGGGGTCTTCTGCTACGTCACCGGCAATGTCAAAATTGCTTCCTATCTGAATATTGAGCATAACGTGTATGCCGGTGAACTGGTGCCCCTTTGTTTTGGGCTGATCGGAGCCTCCGTCGGGTTTCTCTGGTTCAATTGTTTTCCGGCCCGGGTTTTCATGGGGGATACCGGCAGCATGGCCATCGGCGGTTGTCTGGCGGCAGTGGCGATCTGCTGCAAACAGGAAGTCGTCCTGTTGCTGGCCGGGGGCGTCTTCGTTTTGGAGGCCATGTCCGTCATGCTGCAGGTCGGTTGGTTCAAGATCAGCCGCAAGCTCTATGGCGCCCCGCGCCGCCTTTTCCAGATGACCCCGATCCACCACCATTTCGAGCTCAAGGGGTGGAAGGAAAGCCAGGTCATCGTCCGCTTTTGGATTCTGGGCCTGCTCTGCGCCATGCTCGCCCTCGGCACCCTTAAACTCCGTTAGTCCCATGTTGCCCGCTTCCTCCAAATACGCCGGCCAGCACCATGCCATCCTTGGCATGGGCGCCAGCGGCATGGCGGCAGCGCGTCTGGCACGCCGGTTGGGAGCGGAGGTCACGCTGCTGGATGATGGGGATCCCGGCAAAATTGAGACCGCCGCCCCGCGGGCCCGCGCCGAAGGATTCACCATCCTGACGGGGCCGGATGCCCTCACCTGCGGCACGGCCTTTGCCCTGGCCATTCTCAGCCCGGGGATCGATCCTTCATGGCCGCTGGCCCAGAGCGTTTTGCGTCGCGGGGTCCCCAGCGTCAGTGAAATCGAATTCGCCTTCCAGCAGACCACGGTGCCCGTGATCGCCGTCACCGGCACCAACGGAAAAACGACGACCACCGGTCTGATTGCCCATCTGCTGGCGGCCTGCGGCCAGCGCACGGTGCCCTGCGGCAACTATGGCCCCGCCTTCTCGGAAGTCGTGCTGGCGCAGGAGCCCCTCGACGTTCTCACCATCGAAGTCAGTTCCTTCCAACTCGAATTGATTGACCGGTTCCACCCCCGGGTGGCGGTGTGGATGAACTTTGCCCCCGACCATCTGGACCGGCACCCCTCGTTGGAAGCCTATCATTTGGCCAAGCTGCGGATCTTTGAGCGGCAGACAGCGTCCGATACCGCGGTGATCAATCACGCGGAAACCTTTCCCCCCCTGGCGGCCCGCCCCGTGACCTTCAGTGCCTGGCTCCCGGATGCCATGTGGAGCTTCCGTGAGGGCGCAATCTGTTACCTGGACCGTTCGGTGATTGCGTTGGCTGACACCAAATTGCGTGGCCGCCACAACGCCGAAAATATCATGGCTGCGCTCGCCGCGGTGACCGCGTGGGGGCTTCCTCTGGAGCAGGCCGCTGCCCACGTGGCCAGCTTCATCCCTCCGCGCCACCGCTGCGAAGTGGTCGCTACCCTGGAGGGCAGGGAATTCCTCAATGATTCCAAGGCCACCAACATTCATGCCATGGAAAGTGCCCTGCGCGGACAGGATCGTCCCGTGGTGCTGATTGCAGGAGGCAAGGACAAGGGTTTGGACTATGCCCCGGTCTTTCCTCTGATCCGCGAAAAAACCACCCACGTCTTCACCATCGGCGAGATCGGCCCGGTCCTGGCCCTCATCTGGCCGGGTGCGGTGCCTTGTCAGGATCTGGAGGACGCCGTGCGCCGCGCGTTCGCCGCCTCAGTGGCGGGCCAGTCCATCCTCTTTGCCCCCGGAACTTCGTCCTTCGACATGTTCACCGGTTATGGCCACCGGGGAGATGTCTTTTGTCAAATCGTCCACCAACTGCTGCCTACGTCATGAAACCATCCACTCCCCATCCCGGAAAAACCGGTCGCGACTTCGTGAAACGCCTCCAAGCCTGCATCCCACGGGCCCATCGCAAAACCCATCGCCTCTCCGCCAATGTCACGGGCGAAGAGGACTGGGAAGTGGATGAGCCGCAAATCCGCATGTCCCGTGCCTTTGCGATCATGCTGATTCTCCACCTGGTCGCGCTAGGGGGGCTTTTTGCGTTCCATGTCTTTGGGAAAGACGACCGTGAGGCAGAGGGCACCGCCACGCGGAATGCCCATGAAAAGAGCACGCCTCCCCCAGCGGCGGCCAAGCCGGCAACAGCCGCGCCGGTGCCGTCTGCCCCGGCGATCCCCCGTGCCGAGATCGTGGAGGAGGGGCCCACCGCCCCTGCGTCCCAACATCACTTCAAGGCCGGGGAAACCAAAGGGCTCATCGCCGCGAAGTATGGCATCACGGTCCGCGAACTGGAGGATGCCAATATCAAAAGTGGTTTCAATGCAGGCGATACCCTGGCGATTCCTTCCGCACATAAAGTGATCGGAGCCCTGGCCGAAGCCGCGCCTCCCGCCAATCCACCCCTGGCCCTGATCGTGGCTACCCCTTCGGAGGACGTCGGGCATCGGGACTTCGCCCTGAAGGACGGGGCGGAAAACCCTTATGCTCCAGTCGAACCTGCCGAATTGGAAGCCGCCGCCCCGGTCCCGGCCGCGCCCCGTGCCAGGTTGGTGAAGGCTGAGCCTGCGCCATCCGTGATCGTGGCGCCCCAGGATGCCGATGCGGATGAGACAGCCTCCCCGCCTGCCCGGAAAAAAGTGACCCCAGGGCCTGCTCCAGTGGCTCCAGCCAAACCCAAACCTGCCACCGGCAGCCGTTCCCATGTGATCGGAAAAGGGGATACCATTTACAATGTGGCGAAGCGTTATGGCATTTCCCCCAATGAAGTGATGCGTGCCAACGGGATCAGCGATCCCTCCCGCCTCCAGATGGGACAGGTTCTGAAAATCACTGTCAAACGCTAGCCGTTGATGGGCCGGGTTTGCGGCCGGCCTCCTCTTTGACTTCCACCTTCAGATCCTCTTCCTGACATGAGCCGCGGCAGTGCCTATGTTCTGGTCATCAGCTTTCTCCTGCTGACGGCCCTTGGATTTGTAATGCTGCTCAGTACGGTCCCTTACAGTCAGGAAGGGCAGGAGGATGCGATGTTCGGGGTGCGCCGCCAGGCCGTTTGGCTGGTCCTCGGCCTGACCGTTGCCGGCCTGTTTTCCGTCACCGATTACCACCGGCTGCAACGCTGGGCGGGCCCGATCTTTTGGATTTCCCTGCTGCTGCTGGCCTGTTGTTTCATTCCCCCCATTGGCGTCCGGGTGGGGGGCGCCAGCCGGTGGATCCGGATTCCCATTCCGGGACTGGGGGGATTCACCGGTCAACCCTCGGAACTGGCCAAGATCACCACCGTCATCGCCCTCGCGGCATGGTGTGCCCGGTTCCGCGACTGCCGGAAGGATTTCCTGCGCGGTTTCGTCTATCCACTCGCCATGGTTTCCCTGCCAGTCGGCCTGATTGCGGCGGAGGTCGACCTTGGCTGTGCTTCCCTGATCTTCCTGGCCTGCACCGGCATGTTGTTTGTCGCCGGCAGCCGGGCCATCTATGTGATCGGCCTCATTTTGATGGGAGGACTGCTGCTGGGTACGGCCATCTCCATGATTGCCAACCGGAATGCCCGGATCATTGCATTCGTCCAGCTCAATGATCCTGATCCTTCCAAGCTAACCCCTGAGATCAGGGAATTGAATCACCAGCAGACGCAGGCCCTGATCGCCATTGGCAGCGGCGGTCTGACCGGACAGGGGTTGGGGGAAAGCCGGCAAAAGCTTTATTACCTGCCATTGCCGCATACGGATTCCGTCTTCGCTATCATTGGTGAGGAGGGTGGTCTGGTCGCCACCCTGGGCGTGATTGCCCTGTTCCTGGCGGGGGGGCTTTCCGGCATCATTATCGCCCTCCACGCACCCGACCGCTTCGGCAAGCTGCTGGGGTTTGGCCTGATGTCCCTGATCCTCGGTCAAGCGATCATCAATATCGGAGTCACGACCGGTTGTCTTCCCAATAAAGGCATGCCGCTTCCCTTCATCAGCTACGGGGGGTCCAACCTGTTTTCCTGTCTCGTCGCCACCGGGATTGTCCTCAATATCTACCTTCAGGGCCGAGAAGCCGCCGGGGCGTCCATCCCGCTCCTCGGCCGCGAAAAACTCACCCCGGCGGTGTAAGCCCTCCGGCGGCATCACGGCTCAGGCCGTGCTGTCCTGCCGGTAGGCGGCCGGCGAAGTATTCCGGCGCTGGCGCATCATCCGGCTGAGGTAATGCCGGTTCACCAGACCACATTGTTCCGCGATGGATTCGATGCTGTCGCCGCTGTGCCGCAGCAGGCGGCAGGCTTCATCCAGCCGGTAATCCAACAGGACCCGCATGGGAGGCTGGCGGAGTTCCTCCTGGAAAAGGTGGTTGAGATTGCGCACGCTGAGTCCGGCATGACGTGCCACCTGCCCGGCGTTGAGTTTGATGCCGAGGTGCTGGTTCATGAATTCCATGGCCTTCATGACCCGGGCATCCAGCCGCTGCTGCTCCCAGACTCCGTCCGGCAGACGGCGCACCACTTCGGTGATGAGGAGGATGGATTCCCAGGCGAAGCGTCCCCCCGAAGGCCGTTCTGCCAGATCCACCAGGTCCTGCCAGAGGGCCTGCTCGCGCGGCGTGGTGGCAAACGGGTAGATCCCCGGAGCCGCCCGGTCGGCCGCTAATCCGAGGTGGAAGTGCGCATACCACTTGCTGAAGGGCTGTGCCATGGTGGTGCTGAAGGTGGTGTGGGGCGGAATCAGATACACCTGACCGGGTTGCAGCGGCGTGTGCCGGCCATGGGTTTCCACGATGCCGCCCTCGCTCACTGGCCAGTAGAGCCGCCAGTAGGGATCGTTCAGCCGGTGCAGTTCCCACTGTTCCAGCACGATTTTCCGCGTTGTTAAAATATCGACGGTCACGCCGGGCAGGGCCACGGTGCGTTGGCCGGTGACGCGGTGCCTCGCTCCACTGGGGACCAAACTGAGAATTCCGGGGGATTGCTTCATGGTGCCTTGCCAAATCAGACACAACTGTGGCGGATGCTGGCATGGAATGTCAACGCACGATCTGCCAAGGTGACAATCCTGCAAAATCAGACACCATGGCAGGCGTCCACCCTCCGCCGGATTCATCAGGGAGGGAAACCCCGCGTCCCCGCGACGGTTTCCTTTCCCTCTCCAACCACTCCCTCAGCAACCGTAACCCAACGCAACCACCACCCATCTTATGGCCGATATCCAAACCAGCAGTGCCGACAAAAAAGACAAGGAATACTTCACCGGCACCCCGCAGGAAGCCCCCGGCTTCTTTCTGAAAGGCGCCCACCAGTATGACTGGGGTCTGAAAAACCGCCTCAGCCGCGTCTTCAATCCCAAGACCGGCCGCACCGTGATGCTCGCTTTTGACCACGGTTATTTCCAGGGACCCACCACCGGTCTGGAGCGCGTCGACCAGACCATCCTCCCCCTCGAGCCTTATGCCGACTGCCTCATGCTCACCCGCGGCATCCAGCGCAGTGTGGTGCCTGCCAGCACCACCAAGGCCATCGCCCTCCGCGCCAGCGGCGGCACCTCCATGGTCAGCCCCATGGAAGAATGGGAAGGCGAGATCGACGGCAAGAAAGCCAAGCTCGGCCGCCCCGGTTTTGAACCCCTCTCCAACGAAAGCACCGCCCTAAGCATCGAGGAAGCCATCCGTCTCAATGCCAGCGTGCTGGCGGTCCAGGTCTTCATCGGCAGCGCCTACGAGCGCCAGACCCTGAAAAACCTGACCGATCTCGTCGATGGCGCCAGCCGTTACGGCATCGGCGTCATGGGCGTCACCGCCGTTGGCCGCGCCATGGCCCGCACCCCGCAGTATTTCCGCCTCGCCACCCGCATCATGGCGGAACTCGGCGCCAACGTCGTGAAATGTTATTACACCGACACCGAGTTCGATACCGTGACCAGCTGCTGCCCGGTGCCGATCGTGATCGCCGGCGGCAAGAAACTGCCGGAACTGGAAGCCCTCGAAATGTGCTCCAACGCCATCCAGCAGGGGGCCAGCGGCGTCGACATGGGCCGTAACATCTTCCAGAGCGATGCCCCTATCGCCATGATGCAGGCCGTGCGCGCCGTGGTCCATGAGAACCTCAGCGCCGCTGCCGGTTATCAAATGTATCAGGACCTCAAAGCCTCCCTCAAAGCCTAACCGCCATGGCCACCGCCCTCGAAGCACCCCAGGTGCGCCTCATGGTGCTGCGCACCGCAGACAATATCATCGCCGCCGAGCAAATGCTCTCCCAGGCCGACCGTGACCTCGGCGACGGGGATCACGGTCTCGGCATGAAACGCGGCATGGAAGCCGTGAAAGCCAAACTGGATGGCATGGAGCCGGCCAGCGTGGAGGAGGTCTTCGTGACCACCGGCACTGCCATGATGAGCAGCATGGGAGGTGCTTCCGGCGCGCTCTTCGGCACCATCTTCCGTGGAGGTGGGAAGGCCCTCACCGGCCGTCCGGTCTTCGATGCGGAAGGCCTCGCCCTCTTCCTCGAAGCCGCCCTCGAAGGAGTCATGAAGCGCGGCGGTGCCAAACCCGGCGACAAGACCATGATCGATGCCATCGCTCCCGCCGCCACCACGGCCCGCGAAAGCATCGCCCTGCCGCTGGATGCCGCCCTCACCGCGGTGGCCGCGGCAGCGGAAGCCGGCAAGGACGCCAGCAAAGCCATGATCGCCCAGTTCGGCCGGGCCAAAACCCTCGGCGCGGCCTGCATCGGCTTCCCGGATGCCGGAGCCCTCTCCATCACCATCATTCTGGACACCATGCGCGATTACGCAAATGAGGTAGCCTGAAAGCCTCGACTCCCCGGGATCGGCTGTCGTAGTATCCATGGTCCGCCATGGCTGCCGCGCCAGCCGGTCCCTTTTTCCCCCTGACAGATTGTACGTTATGAAATTCCCTGGAATCCTTTTCCTCTCCGTTTTTGCCTGCCTCCCGCTCTCTGCGGCGGAGGATGGCTTCCGCCCGCTCTTCAATGGCAAGGATCTTGCCGGTTGGGATGGCAATCCCGAACTGTGGTCCGTCCAGGACGGAGCCATCACCGGCAAAACCACTGGCCCGGCGCAGCTGAAGTATAACCAATTCCTCATCTGGCGGGGCGGGAAGGTGAAAAACTTCGAGCTGCGCCTCAAGGTCAAACATCAGGGCAACAACACCGGCGTCCAGTACCGCAGCCGCGAACTCCCGGAAAATGGCACGTGGTCCATCGGGGGCTATCAATGCGACATGCACCCCAATCCGCCCTACAACGCCATGGTGTATGACGAACGGGGCCGGGGCATTATCACCCAAAACGGCCAGCGTGTCGTCATTGA
>ENA-OBLH01000456-OBLH01000456.1-metagenomes-genome-assembly--contig:-NODE-456-length-13642-cov-2.5166_pt1 | contig 13642 bp, 9 predicted proteins | sample MGYA00153382_OBLH01 | MGnify analysis MGYA00153382 | reverse complement strand
AGACGGTTTAGACGCCATGATGACTGGTGATGAAAGAGGAGACAGGTTACTCAGATGTCGACCACTGAACTCAGAATCCGCTGCGAACGCGAGGATCTCCTCGCTGCGATCCAGGCCGCCGACGCGGTGGTACCAACCAACTCGGCCAAGCCGATCCTGACCAACCTCCAGCTCGACGCCAACGCCGGGCGGCTTGAGATCATCGCCACCGACCTTCAGGTCGGGTTGCGCTCGATCATCGCCAAGGTCGAGATCGAGCGGCCAGGCCAGGCGGTGGTCCAGGCGCGCCAGCTGACCGGCATCCTCAAGGAGAGCCGCTCGCGCGACGTGACCATGACCTTGGAGCGCAAGGACGAGCAGAGCCAGTTGACGATCTCGCTTGCCGACGGCGACTATCAGATCCCAGCCGTGGTCGGCGAACAGTTCCCGCCGGTCAGCTTCTTCCCGACCGATGCCGCGGTGGTGCCGATCCCGGCGGCGCGCTTCGAGGAGATGATCCGTCAGACCGTGTTCGCGGTCGATCGCGATCGCACCAGCGCGGTGCTCTCCGGACTGTTCCTCGGGGTCAACGACGGCGAGGCCTACCGCCTGCCCGAAGCGATTTCGGTGATCGTCCCGGCGGTGACCATCGGTCACCTCCAGCGCATCCTGCTGGCGACCAAGCCTGAACGCGTCGAGATCGCCTTCGCCAGCAAGCTGATCTTCTTCCGCATCGCGCCCACCGGTGGCGGACTCACGGTCGAACTCACCAGCCGCCTGGTCGAAGGCAACTTCCCACCCTACCGCAACGCGCTGCCGGCGAAGTCGACCAGCAGCGTCTCGTTCGAGGCCAATGAACTCGCCAGCGCCGTGCGCCGCACCGCGCTGATGACGTCCAACACCAGCCGCGGCATCGTGCTGACGCTCAATCACGACCAGGCCATGCTGTCGAACCTGAACTACACCAACGGCAGCGCGCGCATCCCGGTGACCTGCACCTACCAGGGCGGATCGCTCAAGCTGGGCATCAACGCGCTCTACCTCGGTGAAGTGCTGAAGGTCTACAAGAGCCCGCGCATCGAGATCGAGATGGCCAAGGGCCTGATCATGCGCGAGCCGGGCGTGACCTACCTGATCATGCCGATCTCGCTGCCGAACTGAGTGGGGCGGTGAGCGCGGTCGTCATCCCGCGCAGCGAGCCGTGGCTCTCGGCGGGTGGCGTGGCGGACGTCCTGGCCGCGGCCGGGCACGAGGTGTTCTTCGTCGGCGGCTGCGTCCGTGACCTGCTGCTGGATCGGGCGGTGAAGGACGTCGATGTCGCCAGCGCGGCGCATCCGGAACAAGTCGAGGCGGCGTGCGCCGCAGCGGGACTCAAGACGATCGCGGTCGGCAAGAGCTTCGGCGTGATCATCGTCGTCTCTCCGTCGGGACTCAACGTCGAGGTCGCGACCTTCCGCTGCGATGGGCAGTACGTCGATGGCCGGCGGCCCGCGACGGTGCGCTACAGCACGGCACGCGAAGACGTCGAACGGCGGGATTTCACCCTCAATGCGCTGCTCTTGGATCCGCGCGGCGGCGCGGTCATCGACCACGTCGGTGGACTCGCCGATCTCACCGCGCGGCGGTTGCGCGCGGTGGGCGACGCGCACGCGCGCCTGCGCGAGGATCGCCTGCGCGTGCTGCGTGGCGTGCGTTTTGCGGCGCATCTCGACCTCGCCATCGACCCGACGACCTGGGCGGCGATCACCACCACACCGCTGAGCGGGCTGAGCGCCGAGCGCCTGATGCAGGAATGGGAGAAGGGCCTCGCGGCGCGACCGGCGGCGTGGTTCGAGCTGCTCGCGCGCAGCGGCCGCCTCGGTGAATTCGCTCCGCCGCTGGCCGCCGCGGATCCCGTGGCACTGACGCAGGCCGGGCAGGCGTTGGCGCGCAGCCAACCCGACGATGGCTTCGTGGTGCGCGCGGCGCTCTGCCTGGGTCCGGCGACCCGCGCTGCGGCGACCGCCGCCGCAGCGGCGGCGTGGGTGAAGCTGCAACCGCTGCCCAAGGCGACCAGCGAGCGCATCGCCTGGCTGGTCACCTGGGTGCGCGCCGGCGATCAGTTGGCTGGGCTGCCGCCGGCGCAGCGCTGGCGCATCCTGCGCAGCGGGCACCCGCGCGACCTGATCCGCACCCTGCGCGCGGCCCAACCCGACCATCCCCGCCTGGCCGAACTGGGCGCCTGGAGCGTCGACCCGCGCGCGGGCCCGGCCTGGAAGCCGACCCTGCGCGCGGGCGATGTGCTCACGCTGGGGGCCAGTCCTGGACCGGCCTTGGGCCGGATACTGGCGACCTGCGAGGATGCTGAACTGGAGGGCCACGTGACCGGCCGCGACGACCTGCTCGGGCTCGCCAGCCGCCTGCTGCGCGAACCGCCGACGGACACGCCGCCCCGCGTTTGACCGTGCCGCCGGGCCTCCTACGGTGTGCCCCCTCTCCCTCACGACCGACCGGCGCGCGCCGGCACACCCTGCGGATCCGCGGATCCAGCGAAGGACCGACCCATGGCCAAGGCCACCAAGTACATCTACCACTTCGGCAGCGGCAAATCCGATGGCGACGCGTCGCAGAAGGCGCTGCTCGGCGGCAAGGGCGCCAACCTCGGCGAGATGGCCCGCCGCGGCTTCAACGTCCCCCCGGGCTTCACCATCACCACCGAGGTCTGCACCTACTACTACGCGAACAAGCGCAGCTACCCCAAGGGCCTGCTCGAGAAGGACACCAAGGACGCCGTCGCCAAGCTGGAAAAGCAGCAGGGCAAGAAGTTCGGCGACGCCAAGAACCCGCTGCTGCTCTCGGTGCGCTCAGGCGCACGCGATTCGATGCCGGGCATGATGGACACCATCCTCAACCTCGGCCTCAACGACATCACCGTCGAAGGCCTCAAGGCCAAGACCGGCAACGGCCGCTTCGCCTACGACTCGTACCGCCGCTTTGTGCAGATGTACGGCGACGTGGTGATGGGCGTGCAGAAGCGCCACGAGAACGAGCACGAGCCGTTCGACCAGGTCATGGACGAGATCAAGCACGCCAAGGGCTACACCGAAGACACCCAGTTCACCGAGGCCGACCTCAAGGAACTGATCGTCGCCTTCCGCAAGTTGATCAAAGCGCGCACCGGCAAGGCCTTCCCCAATGATCCATACGAGCAGCTCAAGGGCGCGGTCGGCGCCGTGTTCGGTTCATGGATGAACGACCGCGCGATCATCTACCGCGACAAATACCGCATCCCGCACGAGTGGGGCACCGCGGTCAACGTCCAGGCGATGGTCTTCGGCAACATGGGCGACACCTCGGGCACCGGCGTGGCGTTCACCCGCAACCCGGCCAACGGCGCCAACGAGTTCTACGGCGAGTACCTCGCCAACGCCCAGGGCGAGGACGTCGTCGCCGGTGTGCGCACCCCGTTGAAGATCACCGACATGGCCACCGACCAGGTGTTCAAGGGCATCTACCAGCAGCTGCTGAAGGTCCGCGCCAAGCTCGAGAAGGAGTTCGGCGACGTCCAGGACTTCGAGTTCACGATCGAAGAGCAGACGCTCTACATGCTGCAGACCCGTCACGGCAAGCGCACCGCGCAGGCGTACGTCAAGATCGCCCACGACATGGTGAAGCAGAAGCTGATGACGCCGGAACACGCGGTGATGAGCGGCGATCCGCAGGCGCTCGACCAGCTCCTCGCGCCGATCTTCGACACCACCGACGAGAAGGCCGCCGAGAAGGACAGCTACCTCACCACCGGCCTGCCTGCCGGCCCCGGCGCCGCGTCGGGCACCATCGCCTTCACCGCCGCCAAGGCCGAGGCGCTCGCCGCCTCGGGCCAGAAGGCCGTGCTCTGCCGCGTCGAGACCAGCCCGGAAGATCTCAAGGGCATGATCGCCGCCGAAGGCATCCTCACCGCGCGCGGCGGCGTCTCGTCGCACGCGGCGCTGGTCGCCCGCCAGATGGGCAAGGTCTGCGTCGCCGGCGCCGGTGACCTGCACGTCGACTACGAAGCCGGCACCCTGACGTGCAACGGCCGCACCCTGCGCGAAGGCGAGTTCATCGCCATCAACGGCACCACCGGCAAGGTCTACGGCCGCAAGGTCAAGACCTCGGATTCGGAGCTCAAGCAGGTGCTCATCGGCAAGACCATGAAGCCGCAGGACAGCCAGCTGTTCCAGGCCTACGACTTCGTCATGAAGCTGGCCGACAAGTACCGCACCCTCGGCCTGCGCACCAACGCCGACCAGCCCGACCAGGCGCACAACGCCATCGCCTTCGGCGCCGAAGGCATCGGCCTGTGCCGTACCGAGCACATGTTCTTCGACGGTGACCGCATCGACTCGGTGCGCGAGATGATCCTCTTCGCCGAGGACTACGCGAAGTACAAGAACGAGGCCGCCGACGCCAAGGACGACGCCCAGAAGCTGGCCGCGATCAAGGGCCAGTACGCCGACGCCATCGAGCACTTCACCAACGCGCTGGGCAAGCTGCTGCCCATGCAGCAGAAGGACTTCGAGGGCTTGTTCAGCGTGATGGACGGGCGCCCGGTCACCATCCGCTTCCTCGACCCGCCCCTGCACGAGTTCCTGCCCCAGAGCAAGGACCAGAAGGACGACCTCGCCAAGAAGCTCGGCGTGTCGTACGACCGCATCGAAGCCCTCGGCCACAGCCTGCACGAGTTCAACCCGATGCTTGGCCACCGTGGCTGCCGTCTCGGCTTGGTCTATCCCGAGATCACCGAGATGCAGAGCCGCGCGGTGTTCAAGGCGGCCCTCGCCGTCGCCAAGAAGAGTGGCAAGAAGGTGGTGCCCGAGATCATGATCCCGCTGGTCGGCTACCGGGCCGAACTCAAGCAGCAGCTCGACATCGTCCACCGCGTGGCGAAAGAGGAACAGGCGCTGGCCAAGGCCAAGCTGACCTACCTCGTCGGTACCATGATCGAGATCCCGCGCGCGGCCGTGACCGCGGCCGAGATCGCCCAGGACGCCGAGTTCTTCTCGTTCGGCACCAACGACCTGACCCAGACCACCCTGGGCATGTCGCGTGACGACTCGGGCAAGTTCCTGCCCCATTACCAGAAGGTCGGCATCGTGAAGGCCAACCCCTTCGCCACTCTCGACCAGGCTGGCGTCGGCAAGCTGATGGAGATGGCGATCGCCGGCGGCAAGGCGACCCGTCCGGGCATCAAGCTCGGCATCTGCGGCGAACACGGCGGCGATCCGCACACGGTGGACTACTGCCACCAGATCGGCCTGACCTACGTCAGCTGCTCACCGTTCCGCGTGCCGGTGGCGCGTCTCGCCGCGGCTCAGGCCGCGCTGCGCCACAACGCCAAGCCCTCCAAGGCCGGCAAGAAGGCGAAGCCGGTCAAGGCTGGCAAGAAGGCGAAGCCGGCCAAGAAGGCCAAGCTCAAGGCGGCCGGCGCCCGCGGCTGAACACCGGCCCGCTGAATGTCGACGCGGCCCGGGAGGTTCCCCCTCCCGGGCCGCGTCGTTTCTGGTCGCCTGCGCGCGGGTACGACGCGGTGATTGGAATGATGGTGGCAGGACCCTACGGTCGGCACTAAGCAGATGCCCTTGCGCCTGATCTTCATCGCCTTGTTCGTCATCGTTGCGCTTCCCCGCGGCGGCTGAAGCCAGCACCCTGACAGCGCGCAACACGCATGAGTCAATACGCGTACGTCCTTTTGGTCTCCAACCTCATGCCGGGTCAATTGCGGGCAGCATCAAGCGACGACCGTCCCGACGAAGACGCCCGTTCATGGTTGCAGCGACGCCATGTCGATGACGAACCGGTACCGGACGTCCTGGCGGAGCATTCGCTCCCACGCCTCGTTGATCCGCTGCATCGAGATCAGTTCGACGTCGGCCGCGATGCCGTGCTCGGCGCAGAAGTCGAGCATCTCCTGCGTCTCGGCGATGCCGCCAATCATCGATCCTGCGAAGCTGCGCCGGGCCGTGATCAGGCTGAACACCGCGGTCGGCAGTGGCTCGGCCGGCGCTCCGACCGTGACGAGGGTGCCGTCGAGCTTGAGCAGGCTGAGGTACACATTGATGTCGTGCTTGGCAGATACCGTGTCGAGAACGAAGTCGAGGCGACCCTGCTGCCGGGCCATCGCTTCAGGGTCCTTGGATACGACGACCTCGTGCGCCCCCAGGGCCAGGCCGTCCTGGACCTTGTTCGGCGACGTCGTGAAGAGGACGACCTCAGCGCCGAATGCGCGGGCGAACTTCACCGCCATATGGCCGAGGCCGCCGAGGCCGATGACGCCGACACGATGGCCATGTCCGACCTTCCAGTGTCGCAGCGGCGAATAGGTCGTGATGCCTGCGCACAGCAGTGGCGCCGTCCGCGCGAGATCGAGGCCGGTTGGCACACGCAGCGTGAATGCCTCGTCAACGACCACCGACGTCGAGTATCCGCCGAGCGTATGGCTGCCGAGGTGCGGATCCGGGCTGTTGTAGGTCGCGGTTGGTCCACCCAGGCAGTACTGTTCCAGACCGGACCGACAGGGGTCGCAGGTACGGCACGAGTCGACCAGGCAGCCGACAGCGGCCAGATCGCCGACCTTGAAGCGGGTGACGTCTGCACCTGCACGGGAGACACGGCCGACGATCTCGTGGCCCGGCACGCACGGGTAACTCGCAGGGCCCCACTCGCTGCGAGCGGTGTGGATGTCCGAGTGGCAGACCCCGCAGTAGAGGATCTGTATCTCAAGGTCCGACCGCCTTGGTTCACGCCGCATGATGGACAACGGCGCGAGCGGCGACGAGGGTGTTGTCATGCCGAAAGCCGGCACTGGCCGCGGGTTCGCCGCCGCATTCGGCGCTGTTCCTGTCGCGTCGGGTCTGGTAGCAGGTTCGTCTGAGGTTAATGTGGTCATCGCTATTCCGTTCGGATTGGAAAGGTCTCTGGCTGAGGCGAAAAGCAGTTTTGGACTATAACGAGGCGGCACTCGGGTCGCTCGCTTTTTACGCCAATGTGCTGCCGATGGCGTTGTGGTCCTCTCCCGATGCTGCGCACGGGTGGTTAAGCGGGCTTGGACCGCTGCGGTTCAAAACTGAAAGCCCATTACCGAGACCGTTTCTTCAGGCCGGACCCCCTTGAGCAGCTGCGCTCGGTCTCACCGCATTCCCCACGCAGCTTCGCCCAGGCACGCCCGGGTGGCATGACTCCCTGACCACATTAACCTGGCCTGATGAGGCCGGTTCTCTGCGTTGGCGGGCGGATGGCCGCTCCGAGGTTCGCGCGTAACAGCGACGATCCAGCGCGCACCGCTTCAAAAACGAGTCCCGAAAACCCGGGTGCTCATCTATGACCGGTCCATCATTACCTTCGATCCTGGTGCATGATTCAACCTGCGGGGGCCAGGGGCATGGGATTCGAGCCGGTTCCATCGCTGTGCGGCGCGCACCACGACCAGGCATGCACGATCACCTCGGGACGCGGTCGCAGTCGGGCGGGGACGTCATCGGTCAACCAGCTTTCGATCCGCGTGCGATCGGCGATGCCAAGCCGACGGTACGCCGTGACCTCGGCGCCGTCGTGGGTGAGCTTTACCCGCTGATCGAACCAGTCACCCGCGGTGACGCCTAGTTCGCGCCACAGGGTGCGCTGGGCCTCGGCCAGCCAATGCCCACGCCGGTCGAGTAGCGCGGTATGCGGGCCGAGGTGCAGTTCGCGTCCGGGTGCGGCGCCAGCCCAGGCCAGGACCGACCGCTGCGCTGCCTCGGAAAGCAGCGGAGATTCGGCGAGCACCAGCACCGCTGCTTGCGGCAGGGGCTGATCCAACTCGTCGTCGCCAAGAAAGCGCACGCGGTAGCCCAGGGCATCGAGGGCGGCATGGGCGCCGCGCACCTGCTTTTCAGCGAGATCGAGCGCGCCCGGCACGAAGGCGAGGAAACGGTGCGCGTCGCGCGAGTAGTGCAGCAGGGCGAGCGGCTTGCGGTCGTGCTGGACGGTGGCGGCGGTCAGTTCATCGGCGCGGGCAGCCAGCACGGCGACGGCGGCGGTGCGTTCGGTGTCGCTGCCATCGACGTCCTGCACGCCCATGCCGCCGATCTCAGCCCCGGCCGGGGTCGGACGCCAGCAGAAGAACCACAGCTGGCTCGCCCCGCGCGCGGCGAGGTCGGCGTTCATGGCGATCAGGAAGTCCGGACCCCAGGCGTGGGCGGCGAATCCGCTCGGCCAGGCCCGCCGGTGCGGTCCGCCCTGGGTTTCGGCAACCAGGAACATCCCGCCGGGGGCGGCCGACTGCTGCACGCTGCGCATGAGATCGGTGCTGTAGCGCGCCGCGCGACGGTCGGCGGCGGCATCGGTGGTGGCGGTGTAGATGTCGACTCCGATCCAGTCGAGGCCCGCGCCCTGGGCCCAGTAATCCTGGCCCAGCTTCACCGAACCCTGCACCCCGCATTCGGGAATATTGACGCCGATGCGCTGATCCTGGCAGTGTCGGCGCAGCACCGTGGCCTGTTCCTGGACGAACCCGGCATAGTTGGCCTCGCGCCAGCGACAGAAGTCGAGCTGGGCCTGCGGGCTGGTGCGCGGGTCGAAGATCCGCCACGCCTGATCGAAGGTGGTGAGGGTCTGGCTCCAGAAGCGGCTGAACCAGGTTTCATTGAGCGCCGCGATCGTGCCATAGCGCTGCTGCAGCCAGGCCTGACCGGCGCGAAGGGCGTGTGGGTTGAAGTCGTAATATCCCTGGTAGTCCTCGGCGTAATTGGGTTCGTTGTCGATCTGCCAGCCCCACACGGCGGGATGCCGCCCATAGCGCTCGGCCAATGCCGCGACCGTGCGCATGGCATCGGCGCGGGCACCGGGATGGTTCCAGCAGGTCATATGGCGATGGGCACGGCAGCGGCGGCCGTCGGCGTCCAGCAACCGTGCGTCGGGATGGCGCTCCCAGAACCATGCCGGCGGAGTCGCGGTCGGCGTGCTCAGACAGACGGCGAGCCCTCGTTCGTGACAGCGGTCGAGGAAGCGGTCGAGGGCCTGCCAGGTGAAGGTGCCCGCCGCCGGCTCATACCAGCACCAGGCGAACTCAAGGATGCGGACGCAGCCGATGCCGGCGGCGCGCATGCGGTCGAGATCCGTGGCCCATTCAGACTCGGGATAATAGTCGGGATAGTAGGCGGTGCCCAGGAAGGGGCGGAGCGCAGTGGTCATGGTGGCGCGACTGTGCGGCGCCAACCGGCCGAGCAACGTTTTGTGGACCGGAGATATAATCACCGTTATGGACTGACGGTTATCTGCATCGTGGGCGAGGTGCTGGGCAAGCGGCGGCTGGGTACCGATGACTACCTCACCCTGCTCGATGCGACCGGCCGCGTGCTGCGCGCGGGGAAGGGCGGGGCGATCCCGGCTGAATTGGCGCCGATCCTGGCCCGTCTCGATCTGCAGGTCGAGGAATGGATCGCGACCAGGCTTGGCTGGCGGCAGATGCGCGGTTCGTGCGTGGGTGGGGCGCAGGCGCGCACGACCGAGGCGCTGCGGCAAGGCGTGCAGTGGGTGAAGAATCACTGTCCGCTTTTCTTGCGTGCGGTGGCCTGAGATCCGGCGCTCAAATCACTGCGCTTTCCGGCGCCGAAGCCGCCACCCTGACGGCGGAGCGCTAGACCCTTATCAACGACCAGCAATTGGCCGGGGTCTACGGCCTCACCGCCGCCCGATTGTTATCGTTCGTTGCCAAACATGGCCGGCCGGTAGCTTCGGTGCATGCGTCTCTCCGCCGTGCTTCTGGCGCTGCTTCTGCTGACCGGGTGCGGCCCGGGGCTGACGCGGACGATGTGGACGGCCCCCCTCCCGGACACTCCGCCGCACGCCAATCGGGCGTCCCGCATCGGCCATCGCGTCGGACGGGTCGTGGTGGTGGTGGGCAAGACGGTCGCCACACCCGTGACGGTGGTGGCGGACGTCGCTGGCGCAGCGGTAGCCAGCGAGAGTGTCGGCGAAATTCTTTTCAACGTGATCGGAGCCGTGTTCCAGGCAGCCCTGGGCGCGAATTGCCGATAGGTCCCTTGGGTACTGTTTCAGTTATCCTGCCGCACAAGCGCCGGCCCCGTCGCGCATAGTCCAAGGCGCCCAATCGCCTGCGCAGCACCGCTCCTGCACGTGCAGGGCAACACCACAGATGGCCGGCGTGGCCAAGCTTAGGCAGTGGGTTCGCTGACGCAGTGCACTAGAGCTGATTCGACTGCTTGACCACCTTGTCGAGGATGGTCACCACGCGCTGGAAGTGCTCTTTGCCAGAGAAGGACAGGGTCAGCGAACCCTTGCCGTTCTTCTCTTTCACCTTCACCCGGGTGCCGAAGAGACGGAACAGGTTGGCTTCCAGTTCCTTGATGTGCGGCGGCTTCGGCTTGGCCGCCGGCACCGCGCTGCCGGGGCCGGCCTTGGCCAGGCGCTCGACCTCGCGTACCGAAAGACCCTCTTCGATCGCCCGCCGGGCAAGCGTAAGCTGCCACGCCGGCTCGGCGCCGAGCAGCGCCTTGGCGTGGCCGTTGGCCAGGGTGCCGGCCGAGACCTCGGCCTGGATCTGGGCGGGCAGGGCGAGCAGGCGCAGGGCGTTGGTGACGCTGGAGCGGTCCTTGCCCACCCGCTCGGCGAGGTCCTCGTGGGTCAGGCCGTGCTGCTCGAGCAGCGCCTGGTAGGCCTGGGCCAGTTCGATCGGGTTGAGGTCTTCGCGCTGGATGTTCTCGATCAGGCGCAGCTCGGCGAGGTGCTGCTGGTCGTCCCCCTCGCGCACCACCACCGGGACCTTGGTCAGGCCGGCCTGCTTGGCGGCACGGTAACGGCGCTCGCCCGAGACGATCTCGTAACCAGCATCGCGCTTCATCACCACGATGGGTTGGAGGATGCCGTGGCGCAGGATGCTTTGCGCCAGCTCGGCCAGGGCGTTGGCGTCGAACACCTGGCGGGGGTTCTGCGACGGTGCTACTATTTGGTTAAGATCAATTTCCAGGAACCCTTTCCCGCCATCCTTGCGTGGGGTCCGTGCGAACACATCGCTCAGGCTTTTTCCCAGGCCGTGTTCAGCGAAGGCCATGGAGCAGCTCCCGCGTCAGGCTGAGGTAGGCGACACCGCCAGCACTCAACGGATCGTACGCACCGATGGTCTTACCGTGACTTGGCGCCGCTGCCAGCGCGACGTCGCGGGGAATGACGGTCTTGAACACCTGTTCGCCGAAGTGGCGTCGGATTTCCTCGCCGACTTGCCGTGCGAACGACAGGCGGTTGTCGCACATGGTCAGGACGATGCCAGCCAGGGCGAGATTGGGATTGCTCTCGTCCTTGATGTCGGCCATGGCGGTCAGCAGCTGGCTGAGCCCCTCCATGGCGAAGTACTCGCATTGGATGGGAATGAGCAGCAGATCCGCGGCGTTGAGCGCATTCACCGGCAGCAGGGTCAGGCTGGGCGGGCAATCGAGGAAGATGAGGTCGAAGCGATCCTTGAGAGGCGCCAGGCGCTGCTTGAGGACGAATCGACCCCCTTCGCTGGTGACGAGGCGTTTCTCGGCATCGAGAAGATCGGTGCCGCTGGGGATGATCGCGAGGCCATCCCAGCCGGGCACGGCGGTTGGGGCTGCCCCGGTGAAGATCGATCCTTCAGCTCCAGGAGGAGCCAGCACGCTTGAGGCATTGCCCTGGGGGTCGCAGTCGACCACCAAGGTGCGACGGCCAGCCAGAGCACAGAATGCAGCGAGATTGACCACGGTCGTGGTCTTGCCGACGCCGCCTTTCTGATTGGTGATGGCGATCGTCGTCACGGCTGTTCCACGTGGAACCCAAGCCCTTGCGCATAACTGGTTCCACGTGGAACCATCACAGGCGTCGCAGGATCACCGTCGGACGAACGGCCAGGCCAGAGCGATCGATGGCGTCGACCGCTGCCAGGAACGAGCCGCCACGCAGGGGGTGCGTGATGGCTTCGATGATGGCGCTGCCGTCCACCCCGGGTTCGCCCTGATGAATGCTGCGCAGGCTGACGCCGTGCGTGCTGAGGATGGTGGCGATGCCTGCCAGCACGCCGGACTTGTCAGGAACGGTGAAGCGGGCATAGCTGGCGGTGAACTCATCGGTCTCAGCCAGCAGCTTCACTTCGTGGCCGGGGCGGAAGAAGGCAAACCGGCTCGCGGTAGCCTGGTAGCGACCTGAGCACACGTCGACCAGGTCGGCCAGCACCGCACTGGCGGTGGGCAAGGCGCCAGCGCCCGGACCAACCAGCTGAGTAGTACCGGCGTTGCTGCTGGTGATCGCGATCCCGTTGTGGTTGGCATTCACGGCGGCGAGGGGGTGGTCGAGGGGCACCAGCGTGGGGGCGACCCGCAGTTCAAGGCCCGCGGGCCGGCGCTGAGCAACGGCCAGCAGCTTGATGCGGGCGCCCATGCGTTTGGCCGAGACGATATCCTGATAAGTTATCGTCTGAATACCTTCGGTGCGGATGCTGCTGAGGGGGATCCGCCCATTGAAGGCGATGCGGGCGAGGATGGCCAGCTTGTGGGCGGTATCGGTGCCATCGACATCGAGGGCGGGATCGGCCTCGGCGTAGCCCAGGCGCTGGGCGCCGGCGAGCGCGTCGGCGTAGCTCATGCCCGCCGACTCCATCTGACTTAGAATGTAGTTGCAGGTCCCATTGAGGATGGCGTGGATGCCGTCGATGCGGTTGGCGACCAGCCCATCGCGCAGGGCGGCGACGACCGGGATGCCACCGGCGACCGCCGCCTCGAAGGCGATCGAGACCCCGCGCGCGGCGGCCAGGGCGAACAGTTCGTCGCCATGGACGGCGAGCATGGCCTTGTTGGCGGTGATGACGTGCTTGCCCGCGGTAAGGCAGGCCCGGCACAGCTCGGTCGCGTCGGTGGTGCCGCCGACCAGGTGGATGACCACGCGGATGGCGTGGTCATCGAGCAGATCGGTGATGCGGTCGCTGACCGCGATGCCGGTGGCGACCTGGTCGCGCGCCCGGCCGGGCGTGCGGGTCACGATGCGGGTGAGGGCGAGATCGAGGCCGCAGCGATCGCGGAACAGATCCGCATCCTGCTGCAGGATCTGGACCACACCGCCGCCGACGGTCCCCCATCCGATCAGACCGATGGCGCAACGTTCCATGCAGCTCGCTCCGGCGCGCCATGGTGGGTCGCGAGGGGGGTGCGGCAAGGGGGCCGCGTTGCAGCTGGGCCCGCTGGGCGTTCTTCCACCCTCCGCCGCGCTACCATCGCCGCCAGTGGCGCCTGGTGTGCGACATTACGTTGAGAGTGGCCGGAAACGGATTGGGCGCGGCTGGTCGCGCGTGGTGGTCGAATGGGAATGGTGGCCGCCCGCTGGTTGCGGGCCTGCGTTATCAGCGTCGTCGCCCTGGGCCTGGCCGCAGCCGCGGTCCCCGGCCTGCCCGACGCGCCCCGTCCCGGTCCCTTGCCCACGGCGTGGCTGAACTGGGCCAATGACACCTTCGACGGCGAGATCGGCGAAACGGCTGACGACCTACGCACCAACGCCTTCGCCGGGGGCGCGCGCCTTGGGCGGATCCTGATCGCCGCCGACTACAGTATTCTCACCGATCGTGGCTTCATCGACACCCATCGCGGGCGCAGCGACGAGCTCACCGCCACCCTCGGCGTGCTGCTGGTCGACGACCGCCTGC
>ENA-OBLH01000455-OBLH01000455.1-metagenomes-genome-assembly--contig:-NODE-455-length-13655-cov-5.37559_pt1 | contig 13655 bp, 12 predicted proteins | sample MGYA00153382_OBLH01 | MGnify analysis MGYA00153382 | reverse complement strand
TGTCTGGTTGTTTTTCTGCGGACTCGCTTAGTCTAAACTCCAGAATTTACATTCGATTCACGATCGCTCCATCGCTCATCTGCAAGTATTCTGGCTAATGACATTTATGCTTGCTGGTAGCCGCTGGTACGTCGTTGGCAGGGTTTTCGTTGAAGAAGTTGACGGGTTTGAGCATAAATCCGAGGTAGCTGGCGGGCATGACTGGCCAGTCTTCGGCGCGGGGGATGTGGAGATTGCCGAGGGTGTACCAGACGACGATATCGGTGTTGGCGATCGAGCGATCGGCTTTCGTCCATTCAGGTAGACCTGCACCACCTGGATGTTGGTTGGGATAGTCTCCGGTAGGGTAAGATTCTTTGGGGCTGTAGGGTGTCACCCACAGGTGCTTGGTCATGTAGGCAGCACGTTTGGTGACGCTGGCTTCGGGATGGGCAAAGGGAAGAATATTTTCACCCGGCATCAATTTGTAGCCGACGGGTTCGCCCATTTGATTGGTGCGATCGGGATTGACGATCTTCCAGTATCTTCCGGCAAATGGATCGACGATCCGCTGGGCGGCTAGTTCGGTGGCTAGCAATGTTGCTGTTGAATAAAAGGCGTTGCCGTAAGGGTTTGCTGGTCCCATCGGGGCGGCTTGGGTATTGACTTCGTAGACGGAGTTATTTTGACCATCTACTGTCATGTCCAAGCGGACGCTGAAGAAGTGTTGGTGGTTGGGTGCGTAGAGTTGGGGGGCAACGAGGGTACCGTATTGGGGCTTTTCTCCAGGCATGACGGCACCTGTATTCATGATGCCTGTAAGTTTGATTTCGTATTGGATTGTGCCATCTTGGTAGAAGTACCAGTAGTAGCCGTATTCATAGTTACCGACGGTAGCAATAAAGGAGACAACTAGCCGCCGCGATCGTCGGACTTCGGCTTGTTCTGTCCGCCAATCTACATGTTTCCACAAGATGCCGTAGTCTTCTTCATGCAGACAGATCGCATTTTCGATTTTCACCACTTCGCCTCGGCTGTTGGTGAGGATGCCATCAAAGTAATGAATCTCCCCCAAACAGTCGCAGCCCAACTTTAATGAGTTGGTCAACATCCCCAAGCCATACTCACCAACATCAAAGGCATTCTTGCGGCAGTGCGTGGGGTTGGGGTCGCCGTATGGAACGGTCATCTCGACGAGGGATGCGCGGTACAAAATCGGGCGTTCTGTGCCTTGGTCTGTATAGGATACGGTGTAAAGTACCAAGCCTTCGCGGGGGGTAAAGCCGACACGCATTTTCCACTTCTGCCAGCAGATTTCATGCCCGTTAACTTGAAAGCTGGCTCCTGCTGGCTGAACGATTTCTAAAGGTTTGAGATCTTGGCGGTAGTTGTTGACAAATTCGGGCGCGTAGTTGCCCGCTTGTGGTGGGAGTGGCACCACCCCATAATCTTCAACCCGTACCACCTCCATTTTGTTGAGATCGATGACGGCAATTACCCCTTCGATCGGTCGGGCATAGCCATTATCCGTCGGAGACGATCGCACCCATGACAATGCCCGCGATAGCCGTAAACCCTGCTCGTCCGCTGCGCCATAGTTACCCGCCGACCAGGGATCGACCATCACCAGATCGGGATTGGTGATGCCCCGCTTTAATAGTGCTGCTTGGAAGTCGGGATTCGCCTTAACCGCAGCTTCACATTCAAAAAACTCGTCTAGGACGAATCCAGGCTGGGCATCGGCAATATGCGCCCAAGACACAACGGCTCGATCGCCAATCGAGACGATCGCTTCATAAGTCTTGGCGGTGGCATTGTCCATTAGCACCATAAATGCTTGACGATCGATCGTATCGCCCGGTTGATAAGCAAGAACGCAATCTTTGGGCGGTTCTTGCAAGGCTACCGACATGAACCGGACGCGCTCTCCCAGAGATTTCTGTTGTTTGACTGTGGTGACGGCGATGGCGATCTCTGCCGCAGTTAGAGGTGTTAGTGGGTGAAGTGGGGCGGTAGTCTTGGCGGAAGCGTCGGCTTTTTCAAGAATAGAAGTCATTGGTAGTTTCCTTGTTATAAAGATGATTAATCTGCTGGGGTTTGGATCTGTTCTAACCCTCAAGTGCTAGCATCAAGATCTCACAATCATTGAAGCAATCTTTTCACAGTTTTCAATTATTTCCGCTTTTGTATGCAGGCATGGCATTTTGTAATTGACAACTGCAACTAAGTCTTTACTTGAAGATCTATCGCCGTGGTAAGACATGATAATTCTCCACTGATTAAGTATATATTTTCAATATCTGTTGGCTGAAGTGGTTTGTAGAACTATCAACTAGTTCTAGATCGCCGCAGATTATTAACGTTCCTAATTCTTGTTAATTGCTAATTAGTATTATTTTTTTGAGACTGAGCTAGTAATAACTAATGTTGTTTTATTGGAGTTAAGCTAGATTTCTAAGCTTATATATTTAGGTTAAGACATTAAAAATATCAAAATTGTATCGCCAGTTACCTAACACTTAATTGTCTTGAATATTTCTTTATTACCTATGGTATTTATATTTTTTAAAACAATAAGCTTGGTTTGAATTGCACCAAGATCGATCGAATATGGGCGCGATCTTCGATTCGATTTCGATAAGGAGGATTCTGAAAATTAATGAGACGGGGCGTGAGTTAGCTGCTGAACAATCGCATCCAGACTGATGATAGTCTTAGATCTAACTAGCCTAAATCTAAAAAATAGATTGAATGCCGATGCGAATCACAGAACAACTCGATCGATCGATTCAGGTACCCACAGATGGACATCCATTCCCACTGCAACTAGTACATACCGCTCTAGTCGTAGTTGATATGCAAAATGCTTTTTGTCATCTAGAAGGCTTTTGTGGTCGCGAACTAGGTGCAGATCTCACCGCTGCCCGTGCGATTATTCCCCGCATTCAAAGTATTATTGCCTGGGCGAGACAGCAGCAACTAGCGATCGTTTATACCCGCGAAAGTCATTTACCCGATCTGTCCGATCTCACACCTAGTAAAGCACTGCGCTATGCCAATGCTGGATATCCAGTTGGTGGATCGGGCAAAATGGGCAAATTTTTAATTCGGGGCGAACTCGGCACGGAGTTAATCGCGGAACTCCAGCCAACGCAAGATGAATTGCAACTAGATAAACCCGCCCAATCAATTTTTATCGGTACCAATTTAGCTGAGACTTTACAACAGCGCAATATTACCCATCTCCTGTTTAGTGGTGTCACTACGGAATGTTGCGTTTTGGGCAGCTACCGCCAAGCTAGCGATCTGGGTTTTTACTGCTTGCTATTATCCGACTGTTGTGCGGCGATGAGTCCGCTCGAACATCAAGCGGCGATCGATGTCATCTTAGCGGAGAATGGCGCGATCGGGTGGGTAACTACGTCCGATCGATTGCTGCGCGCCTGTCCGATCTAGCAATTAGAAGAACTTGAGATATCGCTGAATCTCCCAATCGGAAACGTGGCTGTGATACTCTTCCCACTCCTGGGTTTTAAAGTCGATATAAGTTCGATACATTAACGATCCCATCACCTTCTCACTGAGCGGATCGGCAGCAAAAGACTCGATCGCACTTTCTAGATTTCGGGGTAGACAGTGAATCCCCATCTTTTGCAAATCTGATAACGAATGCTTGTACATATTCTCAGTGTGCGGTTCGCCCGGATCGAGATTTTCTCGAATGCCTTCGAGTCCGGCTGCCAGCAGCATTGCCGCCCCTAGATAAGGATTGCTGGCAATATCCGCCGCTCGGCACTCAACCCTGCCCCCAGCCAGTGGAATTCTGAGCATGTTGGTGCGATTGTTGTTGCCATAGCAGATGTAAACTGGTGCCCAGGTAAATCCTGACATACTGCCTCTGGCGATTAGGCGTTTGTAGCTGTTTACTGTGGGGGCGATCGTCGCGCAAATGGCTGGGGCATGGCGCAAAATGCCCGCAATAAACTGGTAGCCCAATTTCGACAAGCCGCAACCGCGTGGATCGTCAGCATCCTCAAACAGATTTTTACCCGTCTCAATGTCAGCGAGGGACATATTGTAATGGGCACCGCTGCCCGTGCGATTGGCAAAAGGTTTGGGCATAAACGTGGCAAAAAAGCCGTGTTTGCGGGCAATTTCCTTGACCATCAGCCGAAAAAATACCAGTCGATCGGCCATTTTCAAGGCATCGCAGTAGGCAAAATCGGTTTCAAACTGTCCGTTCCCATCCTCATGGTCGAAGGAATACACGTCCCAGCCCATCTGATTCATCGCTTCGACGATCTCTGTCACCCAGGTGTAGTTATCGAGCAGTCCTTGGATGTCATAACAGGGTTTATCTAGGACATCTCGATCGCTAATTGGGATCGGTTTGCCATCGGTAGTCTCCTTGAGCATGAAAAATTCGGTTTCAATCCCTAGATTGAACTGGAAGCCCATAGCCGCTGCTTCGGCTAGTACCTTTTTCAAAATGCCCCGACAGCAAGCATCAAAAGGTTTGCCCTTGAGGTAGAGATCGCTAGCAAACCATACTACTTCAGGTTTCCACGGCAAAACGGTCGCTGTCGCCGGATCGGGCATAGCGGCAACTTCTTCATCGCTGACATCTTGCGGTACGCCGTCTAAGGCTGCGCCTGTGAACAGTTCCGAGCCTTGCATCATCTGTCCAAAGTGGGACAAGGGCACTGCTTTGGCTTTACACATCCCATGAATATCGACAAAGCTGGCGAGGGCATACTTGATGCCCTGTGCTTCGAGGGTGGATTTGAGCGATTGGAGTTCGGGCGAGATTTGAGTCACGAGTGTGCCAATGAGGTTGAACTGAACGAGTTGAGCTACAGATCCTTCACGATCGACTCTGCAAAGAGATGATTACCTACTGAGAGATTGCCTGCATAATCAGCTCTTGAAATAGATGCGTGCCGACTTCTCGTGTCGGCGACAGCCGCCCCTGGACATAGCCCATCGACTGGATCCGCTTTTGAATTTCCGGTAGAAGATTTAAATCTTCTTGCTGAATCTTGTCATAAAACTGAATTAGTGGTTCCAGGTTTTCTGGAGATTTGGCTGCCTCAGTATCCGGCACCAGCCAATCCCACCGCACGCGCGTCTTCAGTGGCCCCTGCGGATCGATTAGATAAATAATTGCACAGGTCGGGGTGACAATCCAAGCAAAGTTGGGGAAAAAGCTGATGATCGAAACCCCTGCCATTTTTCGATCGTCCAGCCCAGGTGCATACAGGTCTGGATTGAGGCTAGTTGGTAATTCATCATTGCCAACAAACGGCGTATATTGTAAATAGTAATGATATCGAGCTTCGACTTGAATCTCGTGATAATACTTAGCCAGAATCGGGTGTACCGTGGGTTCGTGATAACTTTCGGCATTATTTTCCACATAGAGCTTCCAGTTGGTATCCGTCCAGTAGTCGATGCTATGGACTCTCGCCCAATCTGCGAACTTATATTGCCCAAATAGCTCCGGTAGTTCGCCCAGTTGTACTTGGAGGGAGTCTGAATTAGGGTCGAGATTGACGAAGATAAATGGCCCCCAGGTATCCACCTTTACAGCTTGCAGTGCGTGTGCGGTGCGATCGAAGTTCTCCGCACTATCCATGTCAGGAATACCGCGCAAATTCCCCTCCAAATCAAAGCTCCAAGAGTGGTATAGACACGTAAGGCGGCTGCATTTACCCGACCCCAGGGCTACGGGGCCTGCTCGATGAGTGCAGATATTAAAGAACGCTCTGAGCCGATCCTCTCGATCGAGTAAAATCACGATCGGCTGATTGGCAATATCCACCGTAAAGTAGGAACCAGTTCCACCGAGCTGGCTGATATGGCCAACGTAATACCAATACTTGCCAAAAATGTGTGTTTGCTCTCGACGGTATACTTCAGGCGAAGAATATACTTCTGCGGGCAAAGTTACCGCTTCACTGGCGAGCGAGCGCGGTTGCCAACTCTCGATTTTCACAGGTGAACTGACCATTTTTTCAACTGATGTAGTGTTTAGACAGATTAGACGATCGATAACTCGATCGCCATCGGATTTTGGGGACAGCAAAGAGCTACGATCCTACTGCTATTGGTTTGACAATAGCAGCGAGAATTATTAGAGCGATTTGACGATCGAATCGTCGTAGAGCGATTCGACTTTGAGTGGTTGCGGGATAATCTTGAACTCCTCCGCCGCTTTAGCCGTCAGTTCGAGATTGCCAATCAGACTCTTAGGATTGCTCTTGTCAAACGCCATCGCCTTGTTAGTTGCCAGATCGAACAACTTGACTCCAGACAACTGTTCTTTAACTTCTGCCGCAGTCACACCCATTTTGGCACCAGCAATTTTCAGGGCTTCTGGATCTGCCGCATTGACTAATTTTACGGCTTTATCCACAGCGCGGAAGTAAGCTTGCAGGTCTTTTTGACGAGTTTGAACGAATTTGTCTCGCACGACTAGTACGTCAGCAATTAGGTTAGTGTCTTTGGTTGAAAAGACAATATTGCCACCACCTAGCTTGGCATTTTTAGTCAGAAAAGGTTCGTAGGTAACTGCTAAATCTACCTGCTTGGCAGCAAAAGCCGTAGCCGACTCCGCTGCGGTCATATCCTTAACCTTCACGTCAGCCTCCGTTAAACCAGCCTGTTTTAAATAGGCTTGGAGCAAGACTTTTGTAAACAGTAAGTTTTCCCTAGCAAGACTTTTACCTTTGACCTCTTTAGCAGTAGCAATATTTCGACCGATAATTCCGTCGGCACCATTAGAATAATCCACGAGGTAAACGATCTTGAGTGAGGAATCTTTAGCAGCAGCCTGAATTGCATCACCGGAAGTTAACCAGGCAATATCTAGCTTACCTGCCAACATCGCAGTGATTTCTTCACTAGCACTTTGAAAAAGCAACTCCTGAACATTCAATCCTTCTTTTGTAAATAACTCCTGTTTCGTAGCTACATAGTGACTAGAGTAACCAACCCAGCTATTGAGTCCCGACGCGATCGGTTGGGATGATGCGGCTAGTGTAGAACTAGCATTAGGATTGTTAGTGGTCTTCGGTTGCTGCGTACAAGCAATAGTTAATGTAAACGCGATCGCAGCTAAGAAAATCCAGCGGAACCAAGCAGATAGTTTGAGCATGAAGATAGCTAAATAATGAATCGATGGAACAAATTAGACGCAGCTTCAACCCTGAAATATAGAGATAAATATTTTATTAATTTGAGTACGAAACTAATGACGTACCTGGTCTGCCCAAGGTGTAAGCCTGTGAGATATCCACTTCAATCCATAGTCAATAACTAAACCGATCGCGCCAATTAAGACAATACAAAATAGGACTTTATCAGTTTGAAGAAACCGTTGAGATTGAAGAATTTTAAACCCTAGACCACTTTGAGCAGCCAATAATTCAGCAATTACCACAAAGTTCCAAGCCCCAGAAATATTGACTCGTAAGGTGTCCAGAACGCTGGGAAAGGTTGCTGGCAAGATCACCTTTGACAGCACATCCCAACGACTAGCACCCATCGTGTAAGCAACATTAATCATCTCGTTGGGAATGAACTTGACCGCATCGGCTACCATAATGATGTTGTACAGCACCACGCCCAAGGTAATAATCAAAATTTTCGAGGGTTCCCCCAGTCCCACCCAAATAATAATCAGCGGTACAAAGCCCGTAATCGGCATATAGCGCACCGTACCGACGATCGGTGAAAATAAGCTATCCATACTGTAAAAAGTACCGATCGCCAATCCCACTGGCACGCCAATTACAGCCGCCAGCACAAAGCCAGCCAGCACCCGACCGCAACTAGCTAACACATCTCCACCCAGATCGTTTTCGGCGAACATGGTAAATCCGGCTGATAATACTGCTAAAGGAGTAGGTAAAAAAGTCGGCGGTACGAGCTGGAGCGAACTGACGATCGTCCACAGTGTCAACGGTAACGCTAAAGACAAGGCAACTAGTAACCACGATAACCGCTTGGGAAATCCCTGGCGGATACTCCAAAATATCGAAGGTGATAGATAACGATGTTGGCGGGTCGGCGGTTTGGGAGTAGGGACGGAAATAGATTCAAGCACTGCAATTAACTTTACTAAAAGGACTTGTGATTAGATGCAAATCGAGAGCTGCTAATTTTGTGAGAAAATGAATATCTCAACTATTCAACTCGATATCCTGCTAGGATTTATGTTTGCGATGAACTTCTTTGAGACATCTTGATAATATTTAGCTGTAGAATTCATACCGCAAGCGGAGAGTCGAGATGTTCGATAATGTATCCAAGTTTTTAGTCGAACGTTATTCTGCTGAATTCGCGACTTGGCTATTAGGTGAATCAATTGAGTTAAGTACTCTTAGCCCAAAGGGGTTTGCGATTAAATAACCTACCAATCGTTTCCGGTCTATTACCTCACTGACTTCCATTAGATGTTTGTGGGTAATACTAAAAGATAGTCAAACTTAGCTGGCAGCACTGTCGATACTCAAGATGAATACTGAAGTAGATGCGATCGTTATCGGTAGCGGCATTGGTGGATTGAGCTGTGGCGCGATGCTGGCAAAATATGGCTTCAGTGTTATCGTCTGCGAAAGTCACTCTATTCCTGGCGGAGCAGCACACTCGTTCGATCGAGATGGCTATAAGTTCGATTCGGGGCCGTCTTTATACTCTGGACTTTCTTATCGTCCTTCAACTAATCCACTCAAACATGTGCTCGATGCGATCGGTGCGGAGTTACCCTTTGCAAATTACGATAGTTGGGGTTGCTGTGTACCGGAAGGGGATTTTGATGCCAAAGTGGGTGCGGATGATTTTTGTGAGGTGCTGGCGCGATTGCGGGGGCAGGCGGCTGTCGCCCAGTGGCGAGAATTGCAGCGGGTGATGCTGCCTTTAGCTGAGGCGGCGACGGCAATGCCACCTGCGGCGTTGCGGTTCGATTGGGGGTTGCCGTTGTCAGTCGGGCGGTTTGTGCCGAGATTATTGCCTCATGCGCCGAGCATGTGGCAATTGACAGGTTCGTTTCGTCAAGTAATGGATGGAGTCGTCCGCGATCCGTTCGTGCGGAACTGGCTGGACTTGTTATGTTTTTTACTCTCAGGGCTACCTGCTGAGGGCACCATTGCCGCTGAAATGGCATTTATGTTCGCGGAGTGGTATCGACCGAATGTGGTGTTAGATTACCCCTTAGGTGGTAGTGGGGCGATCGTTGCGGCGTTGGTTGCTGGGCTGGAGCGACATGGTGGTAAGTTGCTATTAAACGCTCATGTCGATCGAATACTTGTGGAAAACAATCGGGCGGCGGGTGTCAAGTTGCGAAATGGGGAAACGCTCCGCGCGCGGTGTGCGGTGGTGTCGAATGCCTCGGTTTGGGATACGATCGGACTGATTCCCGATGATGCCGTGCCCCAGAGTTTTCGGAAACAACGCGCGGCAACACCAGAGTGCGAGAGTTTCATGCACCTCCATCTCGGCATCGATGCGACGGGGATTCGATCGGATCTGGCTTGTCATTATATAGTAGTGAATGATTGGTCGCTGGGTGTGGCCGCGCCGCAGAATGTTGTTGTCGTGTCGATTCCGTCGGTGTTAGATCCTACGCTCGCACCTGTGGGCAAACATGCGATTCACGTCTATACCCCTGGAAACGAACCTTACGCACCGTGGCACGGTTTAGACCGCCGCTCTCCAGAATACGCCCTACTCAAGGAACAGCGTGCTGAAGTGATGTGGCGCGCCCTAGAGCGGGTAATTCCCGATATTCGATCGCGCTGTGAAGTTACGCTAGTCGGTACACCACTCACCCACGCGCGGTATTTGCGCCGACATCACGGTTCTTATGGGCCAGCAATTCAGGCGGGAACTGGTCTGTTTCCTGGTGCGAATACGCCGCTGGCGGGGCTGCTCTGCTGTGGAGATTCGACTTTTCCAGGGATTGGGATTCCAGCGGTGGCTGCAAGTGGGATGGTTGCAGCGAATACTCTAACGCCTTTAGATAAACATTTAGCCATGCTAACCGCGATCGGATTTTAACTCGGAATGTAAACCCGTGTAGAAACGACCGAACTGGTCGTCTGGAGCCGTTTCGCTGGAACGACTCTACAAGTTATGGTGAGTAAAGGCTCTGCCGTTGGTTCGGTTTGAGGAGTTGGGCGAAGCTCTATTAGACTTTACTGGCATAGCAGAGTTAGAAGCTTGGTTGAGCCAAAATTGAAGATCGATATAGATTTTTCTCTAAGATTTATGTTTGCCACGAACTTCTAGCGGACATCCTGGCTGTCGGCGGCGATCGAGATATTCGCCTAAGATGTGCTGATATTTTTCCGAGCCAAAGGATTGATAATGTCCGGGATAAACCGTTGATATGGGTATTTTTTGGAGTCGCTCGTAGGTACGAATATAATCGGGAATATTACTGCAATGCAGCTCATCTAGCAATTCGCCATCGTAAATTATGTCTCCAGAAAATAATGCTTGCGATCGCGGGTCGTACAGGGCAATACAACCCGCCGAATGTCCAGGTAAATGCAAAACTTCCAACGCCCGATCGCCTAAATCTAATACGTCACCATCCTGCAAGACTTGGGTGGGTTCGGCAGCTCGGAAAGTATACTGCTCGACGGTAAAACCACGATGGGGTACACGATCGAAATGGTCTATGTGTACCCAGCCGGGTTGAGCGCAGAGGGCTTCATGGGCATCTCCTTGGCGTAAGGCTTGCGCCTCCAACTCATGAATCGCGCGGTGCTCAAATTCATGAATTCCCCCCGCATGGTCGAAATGAATGTGAGAGGCAATCGCCAGTAACGGCTTGTCGATTAATTCCGCCAAATGTTGACGCAGGCTGGCGACACCCAACCCAGTATCCACCAATAAATCGCGATCGCGCCCTTTAATCAGCCACAGATTGGCGCGGTTGTACCAATAGTAGTAAGGTTCGGTAATTAGATACAGCCCATCCTCAATCCGTTGGGTGGCAAACCAGCGATCGCAAACTTGTTTGGTTGCCATCTCCTTACTCATGGCGCATGAGCTGAAGCACCTGCCGCTTGATGGCGACAAACTCAGGCGCGAGCTTGATATCGAGTTCGCGATGTGCGGGTAGATCGATGGAAATCTCACTTTTAACTCGACCCGGACGACAACTCAACACATATATCCGCTGGGATAAATAGATAGCCTCTTCAACGTCGTGAGTAATCATCAACACGGTGACATGGGTTTTCGACCATAGTTCGAGTAAAAATTCTTGCATTTGTTCTTTAGTTTGAGCGTCTAAAGCACCAAACGGCTCATCCATCAGTAGCACGGCAGGTTCGTTTGCTAATGCTCTGGCGATCGCCACCCGCTGCTTCATTCCCCCCGATAACTGTTTGGGATAACTATGGGCAAATTTTTCTAGCCCCACCACATTCAGGAAATAACTAACCTTGTCACGCTGTGCCGATTTAGACATGTGCTGGAATTGCAACCCAAAAGCGATATTTTGAGCAACGGTCAACCAGGGATAGAGCGTGTATCCTTGAAATACCATCCCACGATCGGAACCAGGTTTACCTGTGACCGATCGACCATCAACTAACACCTCTCCCGATGAAGGTGGGGTGAGTCCGGCGATAATATTGAGCAGAGTTGACTTGCCACAACCAGATGCTCCCACCAAGCAAGTAAATTCTCTAGGAAAGATTTCAAGATTGATATTTTCCAGCACTGTTAAGTGTCGATCGCCTCCGACGGGATAAGATTTGGAAAGATTCTCAACTGATAGTTTTGGGGCTTGACGATCGGGCCGTTTGAGGAAGATATCTTGGGAGAGTGTACTGCTGTTCATTGCTTATGGATAGTGATAAATCGCTAGCGATTTAGAGCATAGATATATTTTCACGAGAGTTTATAAGTCGAGCTAGGTTCTTAAATTGGTAGTGAATCTGTATTCCGACTTCAGTCGATTTACGAAATTACTACTTATTAAATAACAAGAAGGAACCGCAAAATGTTCTAGGCAAACAATGTTTTTGGCGAACACTATCGATCGGGCTTTACATGTTAGTTTTTGGATCGTTAACTTGCAGTTGTAAACAATCAATAATGTCACCTAGCTCCAAAAACACTGCGGCAATTGCTTATACTTTCACCACATACATTCTGGGCGTTCTGTCGATCGTCTCTCCATACTGGCAACTGAATGTACTGGGAGTAATCGCGATCGTCCACAGTCTAGTTACCGCCACCAATTTGGCGCACGAATTTATTCACGGCAACATTTTCAAAGATCGAGCGGTTAACGCTTGGTGGGGGCAGTTGATGACCCATCTGAATGGAGCTTGTTACGCTCCCTGGGAAAACTTGAGCGATTATCATCTCAACCATCATTTAGATCGGGCTGATGTGGTGAGATTGGATGCGATCGACTACATGAAACAACTCCATCCTTGGCTGCGATCGATTTATGTGGCTTTGGAGTGGTTGTATTTTCCCATCTTGGAGATGGATCTACGCTGGCGGATTATTCTCGATCCTTGGCTGGATGCGGATAAACGATCGCGCTCGGGTCGAAATCTGCTACTCATGCTCTATCGGACTTTGGCATTTGGTGTCTTGGCATGGATATCTTGGAGAGCTACTTTCCTTTATTTTCTAGCCTATATTTCTTTTGTAAATGTGATGCGGTTTGTAGATGCGTTTCAACACACCTATGAGTACGTGCTAGTAGGACAGGAATTAATTAAACGCGATCGCGCATACGAACAAGCCAACACTTTTTCTAATTTAGTATCCGTTCGATATCCTTGGCTGAATCTGCTATTGCTCAATTTTGGCTATCACAATGCCCATCACCATAATATGAGTTGTCCGTGGCACGATTTACCCGCGCTCCACTCAAAACTTTATGGAAATAGCGATCGTGTTGTATTAACTCTGCCTCGGCTAGTTTTTAACTATCATCGCTTTCGGATCGATCGGTTATTTAATGGTCAAGGTGAAGTAAATACGGCAGCAGGCATAGATTTAAATAATTTTATTGGTGGTGTAACCGTTTCATTTTTGACTCCGCCATAACTTTAGCCGGAGACTATATCTGACGATCGACACCAGCTAACTAGATTTCAATGCGACTAATACTTGTCCGCTAGACACCATTTGTCCTGGCATACAATAAACAGCCTCGATCGATCCAGACTCCTCAGCTTCGATCGTTATTTCCATTTTCATCGCTTCGAGGATGACTAATTTATCTCCTGTTTTTACTACATCTCCTGGCTTCACTAAAACTTGCCACACATTTGCTGTTAAATGGGCGAAAATTGGCGTACAGTTGGGTGGAAGCTCTAGTGTTGGTAGGGGTGGAGCTATTTCTGGTTCGATCGCTTGTCTGGTGAATTCTCCAGCGGCTTCCCAAGCATTTCTTTCGGCTTGAAATGCAGCTTGTTGGGTGTTTTTGAACGTAGCAATATCATCGGCGTTATCAGTCAGAAATTGCTGATATTCTGCTAGGCTAAAGGTTGTCTCTTCAATCGCTAATTTCACTCGTCCATAGATCAGATCTTCACGATATTGTAATAGTTCGGCTGGTGAAACGGGGAAATATCTAATTTGGTCAAAGAAGCGTAACAACCAAGGTTTAGTAAAATCAGCGGTCTGTCGATAAC
>ENA-OBLH01000454-OBLH01000454.1-metagenomes-genome-assembly--contig:-NODE-454-length-13656-cov-4.45232_pt1 | contig 13656 bp, 13 predicted proteins | sample MGYA00153382_OBLH01 | MGnify analysis MGYA00153382 | reverse complement strand
CATTACTGCGTTGTGTGGTGCTCGGAATCCTCATGTACCAGGGCGTACATTGCGGTTCCTGTGAGCGACACGCCTTGTACTGTATCCGTCTCGCTCACTTGCTCAACGTTCACTTAGTTTGTGAACTTCACCAGCGCTCACGCGGTGCGCGAAATTGCGCTGCCTTCAACGCCCGCTACACTCAGCCGCATGAATCGACTGCCTCACACTATCGGCGTGATCGCTGCGCTGTCAATCGTGTTGTCTGCTGTCTGGACGCCGTGGATCGCTGCCGTCGCGCTCGCGCTCGTCTGCGCATGGCTCGTCACACGCGTCATGCAACGCGACCGCTCGGTGCGTGAATTGCTCCGCGAGCCGCAGGGAGCGGAACGCACGTTTGACGACGTGGTGTCACTCGTTCGCGGCAAGCTCAAAGAGAACGAACAGCACCTGAAGGAGCGCGACGCCGAGATCACACAGCGCAAGCAAATCACCAACGCGGTGCCCGACGGGCTGTTCCTGCTCGACACCGCCGGTCGCATCATGTGGTGCAATCAAGCCGCGCTGGTGATGCATTCGCTCGACGCGTTTCGCGACATGGGCAAGCCCATCGCGCAGTTGATCCGCGCGCCAGAATTTGCGGCGTATCTTGGAGATGAAACGCACGTCGAGCCGGTGATCACCATCTCGGGCCGCACGATTTCGTTTCACATCGAACGCAGCAGCGAGGGCGTGCGACTGCTACTCACGCGAGACGTCACCGAGCGCGAGAAATTAGATCGCATGCGTCGCGATTTCGTCGCCAACGTGTCGCACGAAATGCGCACACCGCTGACCGTGGTTGGCGGTTTTGTAGAGACGTTGACCGACCTGCCGTTAGAAGAAGCTGAACGCGCGCGCTACCTGCAACTCATCAGCACGCAGACTGGCAACATGCAGCGGCTGGTCGAAGATTTGCTCACGTTGGCGCGATTGGAAAACGATCAAATGCCGCCCGAGGCATCGCTCATCGACCTAGCGCAGATCGCTCGCGATGTGTTGGCCGACGCCGAAGCGCTGTCCTCCGGCGCGCACACTTTTATCTCGACCATCCACCCCGCCCAAGTCCTGGGCAGCGCGTCCGAGCTGCGCTCTGCGCTCGGCAATTTGCTATCAAACGCGGTGCGCTACACGCCCGCTGGCGGTCGCATTGAACTCGTCGTCAGCGTTGATGAAACCGTCATCGTCGAAGTTAAAGACAGCGGCGCAGGCATCGCCCCCGAACACATCCCGCGCCTGACTGAGCGCTTCTATCGCATTGACCGTTCACGCTCCCGCGAAACCGGCGGCACCGGCCTCGGCCTTGCCATCGTCAAGCACGTAGCGCAACGCCATCGCGCGAAGTTTGAGATCGAAAGCCAGGTCGGCGGCGATGCTCACGGCAGTACGTTTCGGCTGCGTATTCCTGGCGCGTCACGTAGCGGCCCTGCCCGTGATACCGGTGCCGGTGATCACGGCCGGCTCACGGCTGATGCAACTCTTGGCTGAAAGCGCCATTGCGCTGGGGATGTCGCTGAGAAAGACACAAAGTCGACAATAGCTCATATGCCGTCTATGCCCAATAGGTAAAGGTTTTCAGCAAAAAGCTGATTAGCGAAAATGCCTGGCGCGGCTCCGCGTCAAGCCACTGCAACGCTAGCCAATTGCACAAACGGCAACGCCTGCTTGACCAGGATCACCGTACACGGCGCTTCCATCGCCACTTTGATCGGCGTGGTGGGAATAAAGGGTTGAAGTTTGCGCCCGTGTGTCGCCGCCCCCAGCACCAGCACGGTAACGTGATTCTGTCGGGCGTAGTCGATCAGTGCGCCTGCGACGTTGCCCGATTCGAGCACGTGATGCGACACCTGATGATCGGTGAGATCGACGCCGCGAACCCATTGCCGCTGGCGCTCAAGGTGGTGGCCGTAGACGCGAGTCTCGCTCCGGTTGTCGTCAGTGTCGCTCGTGTCAGATGACGAAATTACGGTGACGCAGGTGAGGCGTGCGCCCGGTTGCGAGCCAAGCGCGCGATTGACCGCCACCCGCAGCGAATACAGTGTGGCGTCGGTCACGTCCTTGTACGGCAGCGCGACCATCACAATCGGCACTTGATCAATCTGCTCTGTGGGCGGCGGGCTCGGCTGATACTCCTTGCCCGCCGCCTTGAACCAGCGCTTCATGTGCGTCGTCCACGGCGTGCCCTGCAAGCGGGTGCCGCGTGAGGTGATGCGAACCTGATCGGGATGTCCGAGATCAAGCGCCAAGTGCGCGGCGGACGGATAACGCTGTGCCGCCTCGTGCTCCAGGCAGCGCAGAATGATTTCCTGCAACCAATCAGGAATATCGGCCCTGAGCGCCCGCGGTGGCGGCGGATCCATCCACAATCGCTGACGCAATCCGCCCGCTGTTTGCGGCGCGCCGAACGGCAGCTCGCCCGTGGCCAGCTCGTACAGCATGACACCAATGGCAAACACGTCACTGCGCGGGTCGCCACGTACGCCGACCACCTGTTCGGGCGCCATCCACGCGGGCGAGCCGATGGCCTTGCGCATTTCTTCCGCCAGCAAGTCGGGAAAGTGCGCGTGATAGCTCAGGCCGAAATCAAGCAGCACCGCGTCGCCACTGGCACGAATCACCACATTGGCCGGCTTCAAATCCTGATGCACGACGTTCTGCTGATGCAGGCTGTGCGCGCCTTTGGCCACGGCCTCGGCTAGCCGCGCAAGGGTCAATGCGTCAGGGCGAACGCCGCTGCCGTCGGCCTCATCAATCCAGTGTTGTAGCGGTTGGCCTTCGATGTATTCCATCACCAGAAACGGCGTGCGCGTCATGTCCCCGGCAGCCACAAATCGCGGCACGTGCGGCCCGCTCACCGATTGCAGAATTTGCGTTTCCACCTCGAAACCTATGAGGTTTTCTGCGCCGTCGCCAGCCGACATTCGCGGCACTTTCATCGCCATCAGAAAACCCGGATCGTGCCCCGCCGCGAGGTAGTTGACGCGGTAAATATGCGCCATGGCTCCGGCGTGCACGCACGCTTCAATCACGAATCCATCGAGCGCAGCGCCCGGCTCCAGCAGCTTCATTCGCCCCTCGACAATCGATCCGCAAAAAAGTCTGGCAGCCCGGCAGCGCGTATGGCCTTGGCGGCCGCGTGAAAGTCGTACGGCACGCGCACAAACGTCAGCCGTTCGGCATCGCGATCAAACAGCGCGTAGCCCGCTTCGGTGCGGCCATCGCGCGGCTGTCCGACCGAGCCAATCGTTGCCAGCCACGAGCGATGCGATGGCACTGGAATCGCTGCACCCGGTGTCGGCAAAAACTGCATCAATCCGCGCCCACTACCCCGGTAGTAGAGCGTCTGCCGATGCACATGACCGCCAAACACGTGACGCACCGACGCGTCCGTCCGTGCCGCTGCGGCAAGGCTTGCCGCCGCGCCACGCTCGTCTTTGACGTAATGCCACTGCTCGGGTGAGTCAACGCTGGCATGCACCAGCAATGTTGATCCATCCTGATGCGTCAGTGGCAGTGCATCGAGAAATTCGCGCTGTTCGTGGCTAAGCTGTGCGTGGGTCCAGCCTGCGGTTAACTCACCAAGCGCGTGCTCGGAAGGAATTTCCGGCGGGTGACAGGCGAGTTCATCGTGATTGCCTTTGAGTACCCAAGCGCCCGCGTCTGCTAGCGCCATCACGCGTTGCGTTACAGCCACCGGATCGGCCCCATAGCCCACCAGATCGCCCAGCAACGCAAGCTGAGTGGCACCACGTGCGCGTGCATCCGCAAGGCAGGAATCAAACGCTTGCAGATTGGCATGAATGTCGGAGAGCAGGGCTAACTTCATCACGGGTCGACGAGAGTGAATGGTATTGTCGCCGCGATGATACGGCGCGGGCAGCGGCCTGCTCACTTGCTTGATTCAGGTCAACTGCGCCCGCGCTGCGCAGGATAAAGTGGTTAACTGCTTTCAATACCCCGTGCATTTATGGCCAAACACCCACGACGACGCGTTCTGGTTCGGCAAGGCTTGCTCTATTCGCTGGCCATCTCGATGTTGATTTTGTTTGCCGGAGGATTTGGCTTTTGGGTGCTTGATCCGCGCGTGCTCACGTTATCCGACGGCCTGTGGCTTGCGTTCACCACGGCGGCGACGGTCGGTTACGGCGATATGGTGCCGTCCACTCACGCATCACGGGCGTTTGCCGTGGTGGTGGTGCTACTGGGGCTGGCGGTATTGTCGCTGGTGACGGCCTCAGTGGCCGCACTCTTCGTGCAGAAAAACGTGCACGATGAAGAGCGCCAGATTGAGAAAGAACTGATGCGCGAGATTCGCAGCGTGCGTGAAGAGGTCAGCGCGTTGCGCCGTGAACTAACGGCGCAGCAGTCCAGACACTAACGCCCGTAAGTCAACCGCCCGGACGGGCAACGACCACGCAGCCGCGACCGTTTTTCTTGGCGGCACCCAGCGCGCGATCTGCGCGATCCAGTGCGGAGGCAAAGGTGTCGGTGGAGGGCACGGGCGTTGCGCCGACCGACACGCGCATGCCCTTGGACCAGCCAGCGAGCGCATCGAGCGGACTGTGCGCGACGCTGGTACGCAACAGTTCGGCCGTGGCCAGCGCGGTGGTGCCGGATACTGATGGCAACCACGCCAAAAATTCGTCGCCGCCCCAACGCGCAATGACGTCCGAGCAGCGCAAATTTTGCTCCAGCACGCGGGCCAGATGGCGCAACGCGAGATCGCCGACGCGCGAGCCGCAGGCTGCGTTGATCTTGGCGAATTCATCAATGTTGATCAGCATCAGCACGCCGCGATTGTCGTGCTCGGGCGGCGTTCGCCACGCGTCATCCGTCAGCCGCTGCGCATGGCGACGGCTGTGCAGGCCGGTCACGCTGTCGCGGCGGGCATTGGCGTCCAGCTCGTCGGGTGGTTTTGGGCGCGTCAGTACGGCGTGCGCCCATTGACCTAACGACTCAAACAGGCCGTTGTTCACCGAATCAAAATACCTGGCTCGTGTCGAGTAAAAGCAGAGCAGGCCGCGATCATCTTCACCGTTTGATATGGGCACCACCAACGCGCTGCGCACTCCGACGCGCTGTGCAATTTCACAGCATTGCGAATTGGCGGAAAGATTCGACACTTCAAACGCGCGGGTCGGTTGCTTGTGGGTGGCGCGGTCACCCAGTGAGCGCTGCGTCAGGTAGCTGCGTTCGAAGGATAGTTGCGGCGCAAAATCCGCTGGCAACCCGACCACAATTTGCGGCTCAAACACCTCTGTTTGGGTATCCCCCAGGCGCGCCCACGCTAGGCGAATGTGCGGCGTGGCAGCGATCAGACGTTCGAGCATGTGCTCGATCGCGACGTCAGGATTGGGGTTGGTCAGTAAGTGTGTGCTCGCCAACAGAAGCGTTTCGGCAAGCAAGGATTGCTCGGCGCGCGCCACTGATTCTGGCAGCACCGGACTCGGTACGGATCGCTGAAACAAGCGGTTCAACATGACTGACTCTACTCACAATACGACGCTAAACGATCACGGATCCGCTCCCACACCAGGATCACCAAGATGGCTAACTGCGTACAACACAGACTTATCTTAACTCCCTAACCTGACAGTGAGCTGTACGGTTGCACTTTTATGCGAGGCGTACAAGGCCTGCGACTCGCGTCATGCGCCGGGGCGAGCGACTACGACGCAGTTCCGGCCATTTTGTTTGGCGCGCCTGAGCGCGCGATCGGCCCGGTCAAGCGCGGCAACAAACGAATCGGTGTCGGGAACCGGCGTCGCGCCTATCGAGATTCGCAACTCGGTTGTGAGACCCTCCAGCGCTGGCGTGCTCTCCGCCACACGCACCCGCAGCTGCTCGGCGATGGTCATGGCGCTGGTGCCCGAGAGCGCGGGCAACCAGACAAGGAACTCGTCACCGCCCCAGCGTGAGATCACATCGGATCGCCGCAGATTTTTCTGCAGCACCTGAGCAACGTGGCGCAGCGCTAAGTCTCCCATTGGGTGTCCGCAGGTATCGTTGATCCGCTTGAATTCATCCAGGTCAATGAGCAGAAGTACTCCGCGGTTTTCTTGCTCCGGCGGTGATCGCCAGAGTTCGTCGATAAGGCGTTGCGCGTGGCGACGCGAATGCAGGCCCGTCACAACATCCTGCTGCGAATCGGTTTCAAGCTCGGCCCGTTTGCGCGATTGCCTGAGCACCGCGTGAAAAAGCTGCCCGAGTACGTCAAAAAGTCCAATGCCGACCATGTCAAAGTATCTGGAACGCGTCGAATACAGCGCCAGCAGTCCGCGCTCGTCGTCACCATTGGCAATGGGCACGACCAGGACGCTACGAACTGCGAAGCGATACGCCAGATCGCGCCACGGCGCGAAGAGTGATGTCTTGGACACCTCAAATGCGTGAGTCGAACGACCGTTCAGCACGCGGTAAGCAGGGCCTAGTTCGGTCAAAAAATTTCGCTTGATTTGCAACGACGCTGCGTAGGCGCTAGCAGGGCCGACCACTATCTGCGGCTCAATCACGTCAGCTTCCGCACCGCCAAACCAAGCCCAGACCAGCGCGATGTGCGGCGTGGCGTTGACGATGCTGGAGCACATGTATTCCACCGCCGCGTGCGGATCACGCTGAGCCAGTAACTGTGAGGCTGCGCGAAGCAGCGTTTCGGCCATCAGCGATTGTTCCGCTCGCTCCAGCACCTCCTGCGAAGGCTGACCCGACTGTGATGGCTGAAACAACCGTGCGAACATGACGCGCTTTGCAAACGGTGCACAGCTACAAGTCCACACACCCGTTGCCCTAAGGGCCGCAGAGGGACTGGCACAACACACGCGGTGATCTTAACTTTGCCGTGCATCATATTTTGTAGGACGATCACTTCGCCAGATGTACGCAGTGGCGAGACTGTTGCCCGTTGATGTTGCAATGCCCCCCGAGGGAGGCACCAACTCGGCGGCTATGCAGCGTTGGTGTCGTGCTCCGAAGCGCATGATGCGCGAGAAGTCGCCGATGAACGCGCCGCCGGTGGGCGAAAACGCCAGCGAATAGCTGATGGTCATCCACGACAAAATTGCCGCAGCAGCGATCACCACGCACTGCGCGTAGATCGAGATGATGATTTTGCGTCGAACGAGGCCGCCGTAAAACAACGAGATGCCGGGGAACACCATGAACACGATGAGAGCGGCGCTAGTGAGAATCCATGCGGTGTCAGCTACTGCTTCGGCGTGACAAAGTACAGTGATGCGTCACCCCAGGCATGCCAGCCACCGGGCCTCGCGCGAATGGCCGCTTCGAGTATTGATACGGCGGCTTGCAGCGCGGGCTGCGCTGACACGGAAATCAACGGCGTCAACGTCAGTGACGGTTGCAGCGTCACCGGATCCCACTGACCGATGAAGGCATAAATCGGCACCGATTTTCGACTGGCGAGCTCCAATAACGTTGGCGGAAACAATGCGGTGCGGCCAAAAAAGCTCACCTCGGCAGCGCGATCCACCAACGGCGGTGGCAAATCGATAAGCCCCAGCACGCTCGTTCGCTGCGTCCATGATTTCAATACCGTGCGCGCGGCTCCGCCCCAGTCCGTGTAGATAAGCGGCGCGGCGCAAACCCGCTCGATTGCTTTCATGCGCAACATGCCAAAGCGCAGCACTACCCGCTCCGACCAAGTCTGTGCGTCTGGCCCGCGACGCATCACAATCGAGACGGGCGATCCACGTGCGCGCAGGTAACGCGTCAACCACCATCCGCCACCGTAGTGAAATGTCACGAACAAGGCGGGGGTTGCGAGCACATCGGGGGCATTGACTTTCACGTGCCTTTTCATCCATGCCTCGGAGCGCGTCAGCGACACCCAGAGATCGGCATAGTCTGCGACGCGAGTGAAGCGCAGATCAGCCGCCGCAGCTTGCGCGTCGGCGTCCGGCAGCAAGGTATGAATATTGGCAATGAGCGCGGCGCTTTCGAGACGCAAAACATTCGGGTTACCACGAATCCATTCGACCAACGGTCGACGAAGAAACATCGGCGAAAGCCCGAAGACCATCGGCAGAAGCACTTGGTCGCGCAGCCGCTCCCAGGTCGTGGCGGCACCGGTGGGCGCGCCGCTCATCGACACCAGCGCCGTACCGACCAGCACCAGCACCATCCCAGCAATCATGTTCGCCGTGATCGGTTCCGACAAAATCAGCCAGCCCCAGAACGCCGCAAACGCAGGGAACAAAAACGCCACGCTGGAGGCGCGTTGCGGGCCGATGGTTTTGATCAGATGAAAGAACAACGCGTAGCCTGCCACCGTGCAGAACACCGACATGGCAGCGAGCGCGCCCCACGCCGTGACCGACGGCATGACGGTCGGTGCGAAGAAGAGGCCGGGCAGCAGGAGCCACATCGCCGCGCCCCACACCATGCCGGTCGCGGCGGCGAGGCCGCTCAGTTCGCTGAGATAGCGCTTGATCAAAAACGACGCCATCGCGTACATGCCCGCCGCGAGCACCACCGCGAACATACCCGCGATCACCAGCGGCGTCAGCGCCACCGGCTGCAAGCCCACCAGCACCAGCACGCCCGCAAACGCGAACACGATGCCCAGCCATTTCAACGCGCCGAGCGGCTCCTTGAACCACAGCCACATGATCAGCGCGCTCCACACTGGCGTGGTCGAATTGCCAATCGCGCTGTAGGCCGCCGGAATGTGAAGCGCCGCGAAACTGTACGCGATAAACGGGATCGCCGTGTTCACCGCGCCGACCGCGAGATACGTCTTCCAGCGTTTCCGAAAGTCGAGCGATTGCCGCAATGCCGCGACCAGCGCCAGCATGATGATGCAGGCCAAACCAACCCGCGCTGCTGCCATTGAAAACGCGCCAAACTCCGGCGCGGCAACGCGCATGAACATGAACGCCGCGCCCCACAGCGCGCCGAGCAGGAGCAGTTGGCTAAATGAGGAAGACTTCATCGACGCGTCGCAGACGAAATCAGCTTTTGGCTGTAACCCTTATTTTCTATGGGCATAACACCATAAATGACGTAAAGTCGAGTTACAGCATATTTGCGCGTTAGCCCTAATGAAATAAGCGTTTCACGAAAAAGCTGATAGGTCTGCGGTAAGTGTATGGGCATATTGGAAGCGTAGCGGAAGCAAGGCATGCGGCGAGGTCAGGCGAAATACGGTATTTTTGCGTGCGCCTAAAAATTCAGGCAAAACCACAGGCAAAACGCCGGATTAGCGTCCGCCCGTCACGTCAACCACCGAGCCCGTGGTGTAACTCGACGCATCCGACAGCAACCACACGACGGCCTCTGCCACCTCATGCGCAGAGCCCGCGCGCTGCATCGGCACCAGCGACGTCATTTGCGCCACGCGGTCGGGAATGCCGCCGCTGGCATGAATGTCGGTGTCGATGATGCCGGGGCGCACCGCGTTGACGCGAATGCCTTCCGTGGCCACTTCTTTGGCCAGCCCCATCGTAAACGTGTCAATCGCGCCTTTAGCCGCCGCGTAGTCCACATACTGACCGGGCGAACCCAAACGCGCAGCGGCGCTAGACAGGTTAACGATGCAGCCACCCGTGCCGCCATGCCGCGTGCTCATGCGCAGCACCGCCTCACGCGCGCAAATGAAGCTGCCCAGCACATTGATGTCGAACATGCGCCGCAAACGCGCGACGCTCATAGCGTCGACACGCGACGGCATGTCCACCACGCCCGCGTTGTTGACCAGTGCCGTCAGTCGACCAAGCTCGGCATCAATGCGGGCAAACATCGCCAGCACGGCAGCCTCATCGGATACGTCCGCTTGCACGCATATCGCCGTGCCGCCGCCGTCGCGTATTTGCCCCACCACGCCATCGGCAGCAGCCTGATTGCCGTTGAAATTAACGGCAACTGCGTAGCCCTGCTTTGCCGCCAACAGTGCAACCGCCGCGCCAATGCCGCGACTGCCGCCGGTGACCAACAGCACTTTGCTCATGCGAATTTGCGTGCTGCGTTCGGCGGACTACTTCTTCGCCGCAGCGACTTCCGCCGCCAGCTCCGCGCCGGATTTGTAGTGCGCGACACGAGCAATCGTCGTGCGCTTGGTGCGCTGAACAAATGCATTGCTGCCCGAAATTTCCTCAGCCCAATATTTGTCCGCCAACGCACGATTTTTCGGCACGTCGAGCAGAAACGCGTCGCGCGAACCGGCTCCACCGAAGATATACAGCTTGCCTTCGATCATGCGCCAGGCGTCGGCATCGCCGCCCCAAGGAATACCGTACACAATGCCGTTGGCGCAGTAGCCGCCGTACTGCGGCAGATACTTGGTGGGCTCTTTGTCGAACAGCGCTTTGTTCTCAGCGGAGGAGAAGTAGAACGTCACGTTTTCGTACGTGCTTTTGATCGCAGGATTGCCCTGCATGTCCTTGTTTTGCGTGAAATAGGAGACGACGTCCGCGCCCTTCATCAACACACGATCATTGCCGTCGATGGCATGTGCATTGACCGGGGAAAATTTGCCTCCGGGATTTTGCGTGACGAGCGGCGCGCAGGCGGCAAGCGCCAACGCGGCAACAGTGACTAGGCCAATAGCAAAGCGATTCATCGCGAACTCCTTAAAGCTGGAGATTCATTTTAGGCCGCAGGCCGACGCGTTCCACCCTTGATGACACAGTTTGATCGCGTGCTACGTCTTACTAACGTGGCTTTGCGCGTTTGCGCGGTCGTCTGACACACGGAGATGGACATGCAGTATTTCGCGTTTTGCGGTGATATGAACGGCTGCCGGCGGGCTTCGCCCTATGCGGGCGGATCCGGTTCGCTCGGGCTAAAAGCACCCGTCGGCTCAGCGCAGCGCTGTCGCAACGTTGCGGGCGACGTGCTGGCGGTGCAGCGTGCGCTCAACAAATATTCGCCCGCTGACGGTGGGCCGAGCCCCAAGCTCGCTGAAGACAGCCTCCACGGCCCCAAAACAGCGGCCGCGATCCAGAAATTTCAGGTCAAACACTTTGGTTACGCCGGCGCTGACGGCGTCGTCGATCCCGGTCAGCAAACCGAGCGCAAGCTCGCCGGGAGCGACAGCCCAGCATCGAGCGTGTCCGCGGACATGTACGGCCACATTGGCTACGCACGCACCGTGCTCGAAATCACCCGCTCGCAGATTGCAGCCGCGCGCATATTTGGGTCGGGCCAGTCATCGTTCACGGGCATGGGCGAGTCGGCGTGGAACAAACTCATCACGCACTTCAAGATTGATCAGTTTCCGAGCTGGAGCACGCAGCTCGACGCCATCGACCGCGTGTATTCCGACATGCAAACCGCCATCGGTCACGTTCCGCAGGGCATGGTGCTATTTGCCGATGAGCCGCCGGAAAAAGTATCGGGGCACTTTGCGTTCGCCTATGCCAATGGCTACGGCGTTGCCAATCGCGGCAAAAAGTCAGGCGACGGCTCCACCTATCTTGACTCGATCTACTTCACCCAGAAAATGCGCACCCTCAAGCAGGATGCGTTCGCGTACGTGATGATTCACGAGCTGGCGCACTATGTTGGGCCGGAGGAGCGATCCGGCGTCGCCATCGTCGATTACGCCTACCACCGCAACCCGGCCGTCTATCAATCGCTACCGCCGCGGCAGCGAGTGCAGAACGCCGATTGCTATTCACAATTTGCCTTTGACGCCATCGGCAAACCGTTCAAACACTCCCAGCATCTGGCCACGTAGCTCGAATCAAGCGGCGCTGCGCAAAGCCTGCGCAACCCGCTGCATGAACCCCGCCGCATGCGCCGAGTCGAGCCACCGCACGACGATCACGGCATCATGCGCGGGTTCGAGCCACGTGTAATGCCCGCCCGCGCCGACCATGAAGCTTGCTTCCTTTGATGCGCCGGGGAATTGCGTTCCATCCGTGTTGAGCCACATCAGCCAGCCGTAAAACGGCGCGATGGCGCAGGGCTGGCACATGCGTTTTGCCCAACTCGCCGCGATGATTTGTTGGCCGTTGCACGCGCCGTCGTTGAGCAGCAGTTGCCCGATTTTCGCCTGATCCCGCGCGCTGATTGAAACTCCACCACCCCAGTGCGTGCCACCGGGAACGCTTTGCATTTTTCGCGTCATGCCCGTGTTGTCCACGATCTCGGTCCACGCATCGTCATAGCCGCGCCACGCGAAATTTTCACCGGCGTTCAACGGTGCAAGGATCGTTTCGCGAAACACGTCCGGCAGCGGTTGCTTGAATAGATGCAGCAGCGCGAGCGAGAGCTGGTTGATGCGCACATCGTTGTATTCCCAATACGTGCCCGGCGCGCGCAACGGTCGCGCATCGCCCTTCTTGCCGGTCACGGGTTTGGGGTCGTGCGCGACGACGCGGTACCGATCCACGGTATCCGGCAAACCAAAAACCGAGCCTTCCCATTCGCTGGTCTGCTCAAGCAAATGCGCCCACGTGATGGTGCGGTTGTGCTCCGAATCAAAACCAATCCCCGGCACCCGCGCGACCACCGGCTCATGCGCATCAGGCAACAGTCCGCGCCCATGCGCCACGCCCGCGAGCAGCGCGAGGTAAGTCTTCGCCACACTAAACGTCAAATCCGCCCGATCCGGCTCGCCCCACGCAGCAATCTCCAAGCCACGTTGCAGCACCACACCAGACACGCCACCGCGTGCATGCACCGGCCCCCGCAGCACGTTCCACGGCACGGGGTCGGTGTGATGAACGCCAAACGGGACTTGCCCCGCAGCAGGCGCAGCCAGCGGATCACGCGGCCACGGGACTTCGTGCGATTGGGAGAAATTGATGGCGTCGGTGAAAGCGTTCATGGAGCGAATGTTACGACTGGCGAATCGCGCCAACACCCTATCTCGTCGTTCCTGCGAAGGCAGGAACCCAGCGGCTTTCGTTGCGGCAACAGCAATGTTCCATTGACCGCAAGACACTGGGCCCCTGCCTTCGCAGGGGCGACGAAGCGAAGAACTAAACTTGTAGACGTACCCAAACCCGCACGAGCAAGTCGATGGACTACCGAAAATTCATTTCCTACGAACCCGGAAAGCGCGGCGGCAAGCCCTGCATTCGTGGCCTGCGCATGACGGTGTACGACGTGCTCGACTATCTTGCCTCCGGCATGACGCCCGAGCAAATCGTGGCTGATTTTGACTATCTGACGCTGGAAGACATTTGCGCTTGTCTTGCGTATGCCGCAGACCGTGAGCGCCAGCAAATCGTGCTTGCCGCGTAAGTCCATATTGATCAAACGCTAACCGCCAACACACATTTGTCATTCCCGCGAAGGCGGGAATCCAGACCGAACCGAACCATGCTGAAGTACATTCTGATCGGAATCGTCGCGCTCACCGGCTGGTTGAGTTACCAGCGCTACACCTCGCCAAAGCCCGTCGCTGAGCCGGTCGCGGCACCGCCGGAAGTTCGCGTCATCACGCCGCCTAGCATGTATGGTCATCCGCCGGGGAGTCGGCCGTCGTCGCCATCGGAACCGTCACCTGCGCCAACGGTTGCCAGCCCGTCTGCAAGGTATGTTTGCGATGGTCGCACCTATTGTTCGCAGATGAAATCTTGCGAGGAAGCGAAGTTCTTTCTAGCTAATTGCCCCGGCGCAAAGATGGACAACTACGGCAAAGGCAACGGTATTCCGTGTGAGAGTCAGTGGTGC
>ENA-OBLH01000453-OBLH01000453.1-metagenomes-genome-assembly--contig:-NODE-453-length-13685-cov-11.4945_pt1 | contig 13685 bp, 13 predicted proteins | sample MGYA00153382_OBLH01 | MGnify analysis MGYA00153382 | reverse complement strand
TCGCATGAGATTTCATGCCAGCGTATTTTCCAGTTAACCGCTCGTCTGGTATCCCAATAATATGTGTAATTGATTCAGTAACCCGATGGCTTTTACCGTACTCAGGGTCGAATAACTTCCGTCGTTTAGCGTCACCCATGTAATATCTCCTCTACTGTTTTTAATATGTACTTTATACTTCAGAGCCAGAGCTTAATAGATGGTCTGACAATAAGAATATTCAGAGTTAGTCACTCTAAATAAGCTAGAGAGGGGAGATTTGGAGCGATCCGATCCACACCCATCTTTATATATAGATCTTATACGTTTGAGTGGATCGTTACGCCATCCTAGCGATCCGACTGTCTATCTTTTTTATAGATGGGTGGTTACTCCCCCAATTATTAGGATTTCTGTATGAGGCTAAAATAGCCCATCGCGCCAAAAATGTAAGTTTAGCGAATATGTCAAAAAGTTACCTTGTAAGTTGAATCGTATTTTTGCATGAAGAATCAATCCTCTTTTTTCACTTTTGACGCAGTGCATAAAGTCTACTTTCCGCACTGCGTAATGATTTCAATTGATATCCTCAATTTCACCCTACTTTATAGTGCTAGAACCCTTGCCATATTCAGAGTGCGGAAAGTACAGATATGAGACATGATTTTGCACAATCCATTCTCGGTGGTTACAATGGCTGAAAGTCATAGCTAGCAATAGTTTGAATCGTATTTTTACATTTTTGGCGCGGTGGGCTATTTTAGCCAATTCCTAAAGATTAATTAATCGACAATCCGACCAGCCGCGAGGAAGATCGATCTGGTGGTAAAGAATATCGATCCATTCTCCATCATCCGGCAAATGTTTGGCATCAATACAAAATACCCAGTGACAGTATATGCCCAAGTCAACGCGCACCTCTTTCCACAAATATGTTTGCCGTTGCTTCATCAGTCGATAAGCACGATCTTCTCGTTCGACAATCGAGATCGCCACCCGATGATGTTGTCCTTGGATATCTTCTAGAGATACAACTGCATCGATGCTGAGTAATTCCCACACCTCATAGGGATCGTCTAGATCCACACCCCTCGATCGAGCTTTATCTACAATCTCTGGCAGACAATTGCTAATAACTAGTCGAACCTTTTCGACTGCCAGATCTGGATGGTTGAGCGTCAAAACCTTGATTCGAGCCGCCATACTCCGAAATCTCAATCCGATAATTGACATAATCTATTTCCTAATAAACAAACACAAGATCCCCGCACAAGGGGGTAATTTGTGTGTCATGGAGAATAGATCTGTTATCGGGAGTCGGTCATGGAGATAATATTTGCTAGGCGGACAGCGAGTTTTTTACTCACTTGAGATCGAATATAACATTTTCCTGGAAGATTTTGCCATGAGTGAACTCAGACAAAGAAAAATCTAGTTTCTTTGTCTGAGCAGATTAGCAATTGGCGATCTCCAGTAATTATTTCGTGGAAGCTTGCGTGTCATCAAACGATGTACTCGCTCCTAATCTTGCCTGTAAGCGGGTATACCTTTTCCCAATTTGATTTTGTCTGACAGCCAACCCGATCGCCTTATTCGATCCAACGACGATCGCTAACTTCTTCGCCCTCGTTAGTCCGGTGTAGACCAAATTCCTTGATAACAGTAGGTAATGCTGCATGTACAGCGGCAGAATCACGACTGGATACTCCGAACCTTGGGATTTGTGAATGCTAATCGACCAAGCTAGTCCTAACTCATTCAAATCTGCATAATCATAAATGACCGCTCTACCCTCAAACTGGATCGTTACCTCATGTTCAGTAGAATCGATCGCAGTAACTACTCCTAAATCTCCATTAAATACCTCGCGCTCGTAGTCATTCTTGAGTTGAATCACTCGATCGCCTACTCGTAAAATATCCCCTCCTCGATTAATTTGAGCTTTTTCGGGCGTGGGCGGATTGAGCAACTGCTGCAACACTTGATTCAAATTCCGCGTTCCCACCACTCCTCTGGTCATTGGACACAACACCTGGACATCCGTAACTGGATTAAACCCTAAACTCGGCACGAAATCTCGAATCAGTTCGCAAATCGCTTGTACCCCATGTTCCGGCTCGAATCCACCGCTATGCCACAGACAATCTGACTTAGGGGCATCAGAAATCGGTTCCAGGGTAGGATATTGTCCCCGATTAATTTGGTGAGCAGCGCGAATAATCCCACTCTCAAAGCTCTGACGGAATACTTGTGTGAGTCTGACGACTGGAATTCGGCCCGATTTAATCAGATCCCCTAACACGCTTCCTGGCCCTACTGAAGGCAGTTGATCGATATCTCCCACGATCAGTAAATGGGCATCGGTGCGAATTGCCTTAATTAGAGAATTCGCTAGAAATAGATCCAGCATCGAAGCCTCATCGACCACGATCGCATCATGGGGCAAAGGTTCATCAATACCTCGTTTAAATCCTCTAGTCGCCGGATCGAACTCTAACAGACGATGAATGGTTTTTGCTTCGATTCCCGCCATTTCTGACAGCCTCTGAGCGGCTCTCCCCGTTGGTGCCGCTAGAGCAATTTTCTTATCCATTGCCTTCCACAACGCGACAATCGTGCGGGTACAGAAGGTCTTCCCACAGCCTGGGCCACCAGTGAGAATCATCACCCGTTGCGTCGCCGACATTTCAACTGCTAGCTGTTGTTCGAGCGAGAGACTAATGCCCTGACTCTGGGTAAATCTGTCAATCCAACTGCGGACGCGGGGTAAATCTACTGACTGAGGCTGTTCGAGCAGTTTGAGGATCGAAATGGCTAAATTCTGTTCGGTGTAGAAGAAACTAGGTTGGAAATACAACGGAATCTCCTCGACTGTTTCCAGGATTAAATCCTGTTGCAGGCTCATTTCCCGTAACACTTTTAACACCGCATTCTCAGTCGCAATATGTTCGTCAGTTGTTAGCTTAGTTGTCGAGGCTGTTAATAATTCTGGCTGAGGTAGAAAACAATGTCCATCTTCGGCAGCTTCTTCCAGAACATGTTTGATGCCAGCTCGATAGCGGAAAGTAGAAGCAGGATCTACGCCTAAATTTCGAGCGATGAGATCGGCGGTCAAGAAACCAATCCCAAAGATGTCCTCTGAGAGTTGATAGGGATTATTGGTAACAACAGCGATCGATTTATCTCCATACTGTTTGAAGATTTTCACCGCATAGGTAGTCGAAACCCCATGACTTTGGAGGAACAGCATCACCTCTTTAATTGCTTTCTGCTCATTCCAGGCACGTTGAATTATTTTGACTCGCTTTTTGCCAATACCTGGGACTTCAATTAATCGATCGCTATCCTGTTCGATAATTTCTAGAGTGTCCAGATTAAAATGAGCGACAATTCGTTTGGCAGTGACAGGGCCGACACCTTTAATCAAGCCACTACCAAGATACTTCTCAATCCCTGTCAGCGTGGCGGGTTTGGTTTCGCTGTATTTAATCACCTGAAATTGCTGACCATACTGGAGATGTTCTTTCCAAGTACCCTGGAGTTGGAGAGTTTGTCCGGCTTGGATATTAGCGAAGTTGCCGACGATCGTAATTAAGTCATGAGCGCGGGGTATTTGGAGTCGAGCGACAGTATAACCACTCTCTTGGGAATGAAAGGTAATCCGCTCGACCACTCCAGTTAAAGAAACTTGGGGTGCAACTGATGAATCGCTTAGTGTGTTTGACTTAGGAGTTGACACGACGAAGGTAGGGTATTTGATGGATATCGATCTCAAGCAGTGTAGCAATAAAACGGAGATCTATACAGATTGGGATAGCTACAGGATACGGATACTGTTGGCGAATTCAAAAATCGATCGGTTCTGGCGATTGCGAAACGCTGGGGATTGAGGTCGCGCGCTTCCGATGTGCCATTTTTTCAAAATGAGAACGGCGAGTTTGAGCGAGAGGAATATCTTCGAGCCAAGCATAAACTCGCTCCAAATTCATCGCTAATATTAAAACGAAAACACTGCCCGAACTGTCCCTGTAAAGATCGATCCATTACTATTCTGATTGGCGGGATTAGTAATAACTTGAACGATTGGGGTAATTCGCAAACTTTGGCTCACAGGAATATTATAAAATACCTCAAAGTTCGTTTGGGTAGCATTACCGACTTCCCTAAGTAAAAACGGTTGAGCTATCCCAATTCCCGCCAAATCATTTTTGGTAAATAGATCTTGAACTGCGATCCCAGCCGACCAATATTGGGGTCGAATATCGCCCAGCGTTGTATTTGGATAAGAGCCAGAACCATAGCGGGCAAATAAGCCAATTTGGGGCGAAATTGCTAGTTCAGCATTGACTCCAATCACGCCAAATTTGCTACCGAATAGCTCGCCACCGCTGTATTGTAACCGCATCGCGATCGATTTTGTCGGTGCATATTCTAATTCGATGACTCCCAAATAAGGATCTCCAAATAATCCGCCTGTCGAACCACCACCAGCAACGGGAAATAAGCGAACATCATTAGCCGCACCGCCACCAAAAAACTGTTGATTTTCGGGGAGAGTAGCAGCACCACTACTGGCAATATATACGGCGCGAACAGAGAACTGGCTCTGATTTGGCTTCCAATCGATCGCGGCTCCAGCACCGCCCGGTCTGGGTAACAAGATAAAATTATTAGTAATTGCAGCAGTGGAAAAGTCCTTAAAACTCGCATTGGCATAGCGATTTCGATCGATAAAATCTGGTGCTACCATTTGAGGGCCGACGGTGACACTCAGATCCTCAATCGGTTTGAATGTGTAATATAAACGTCCCAAACTAACTTGTTCGCGTCCAGGTACGGCAAAATCGAGGACGCTGCCAAAATTAGGCTCTAGAAACCCAGCCGCATTATCATTGCTGCCAGGGCTAGCAGCCAGAAGCCGGATTTTAAGCAGGTCGTTACCTTTGAAACTAGTATTGAGGTCGAAACTGACCCGATAGAGGCTAGTTGCGTTGGGTCGATCGCGACTGACGATCGCGCCTCTAGGGGCAATAATTCGATCGCCCCCAAATGTACCCGCATTGATAGCAAAGATTACTTGTCCGGTTAGTTTTGTGGTTGTCGAAAATTGTTGGGTTTCTAATTTTGCTACATCAGTTTCGAGTCGTTCGATTGTACCTTTGAGAGCGGTAAGTTCTGTGGCAAATTCTGTCTGTAATTGGTTCAATATTTCTAGATCTGCGGGAGCTATTCCAGCTAGATTTTTGATTCGATCGGTGCAATCATTCAGATCTTTTGCAAACTTATTTCTATCGATCTGACGAACTTCATCAAAGCTAGCTTCAGCAGATGGCGATAGACAATTATAACGTTTGGCGATCGACTTAAACGATCGAAAGGCTCGATTGTTAGATTTAATATCTACAGACTGCTGAATATCGATCGGCTGGATTGGTTCTTTTGCTCGAACGGTAGTTAATCCGAGACTATTAAAAATAATAAATGCGATTGAAAAAGTGACGCTCGGCAAGAGCAGCTTTTGTGTACCTAGATGCTTTGGCATAATCTCATTGAATAGCTTAGACAGCACGAGAACGGGTTAAATTACGCACTTGAGATTTGAAAACGGCAAATCCCAAGGCAACGATAACTAAACCGCCGCCAACGATCGCGTAGGTGCCACCCAAGCCCATAGATTTGGTTAACGGCTGAGTGACGATCGGCGATACAAACTGTCCCAAAAACATCGCGGTGGAAAGACCGCCCAAAGCTCTACCCCGCATGGCATCGGGGACAGCACTACTGAGCCACACGGACATATTCGGCATCAAAATCCCCAAACCCATACCACTGATGGCAAGTCCGGTTAAAACCTGTGCCCAGTTGGAAGATTGACCGATTAATAGATAACCAATCCCCATAAATCCGAAGATAATCGGAAGGAAAGTGACAAATTCCATCCGTTGTTTGAGTTTGCCATAAGTGAGCGAGGCGATCGCACTAAATAATGTACAAAATGCGATCGCCATGCCACTTTGAGAGGGCAAAGCTTTGACTAAACCATCTAGAAAAAATGGCAATTGAACGGGAATTAGATAAAAAGCAATTTGACTGAGCGTCGTTAATCCATACACGATCGCCATGACACCTACAGGCGTAGATTGCTTAACTGGATCGGTTTCAACATTCATATTCGGATGAGCTGATTCGCCCCTGTTGGGTTCCGAAATAAACATTAAAACTAGAATGGCGATCGGCCAAGCAAACAGATAAATTCCAAATGGATAATGCCAATTTTGTTGAGCTAATGCGCCACCTAATGTGAGAAACACCACGCCACCCAAGCCCATAAAGCCAGCCTGTAAACCCATAAATGCCGCCCGTGCGGGGCCGATATAATAATCAGCAATTAGGGTCGTAGCACTCACCATCACCCCAGAAACTGCTAATCCCAGGAATGCTCGTCCGACTAAAATTGCGGGTAAACTTTCTAAATAAAGCCCCGAACTACCAGCGAAACCATACAGAATTGCGGTGATTAGTAGTAGTGGTTTGCGTCCGAATCGATCGACAATTAATCCAGCGATCGGCGAACCAATTACCACAAATAAAGCGGGAAGAGTAATTACCAGTTTAACTAAAGTGGTGCGAAGATCGGCATCGGCGATTGCGCTTTCAAATTGTTGTTTCATCGCTGGAAGTGACGGTGAAACTGTTGCCCCAGACATCACTGTCAGGCTACTTGCTAATAACAGTGTTAATTTAGTCGTCCAGGAATTGGGATTTGGCATTAGTTATTATCGATCGATGTTTATAGATGGATAATCGTAAGTTATTTATGAGGCTAGAGCCAAAGGCTTCTCTCAAGAAGCCTTTGGCTCTGATATATTCTAGCCAAGTGCTGGCATCATTGCGAGATCGAATTTAATTCCCAATACTGCGGCGATTTCCATTCCGTACTGCGGATCTGCGCGGAAGAAATGGCACAATTGACGCATTTGAATGTCTTCACGGACTCCACTCAAACTACCGACAATATTCTCAACCAATCGCTGTTGAGCATCTGGTTTTAGCAATCGATATAAATCTCCCGCTTGGCTATATTCATCATTACCTTGATGATGGTCGTACCGATCTACCTTCACATGACCTAAATCCATCGCTGGCTTCGGGATCTGACCCTGCTAATCGCGTCGCCTCTGCTGCTGAGAGGTTTTCAATCCCTTGTTGAGGTTTTTCCATTAGATGGAAATCTTGCATCAAGATGGGGCCGCGATCGCCCGCTGTGAGACTATTCTGATTGTCGCCGACAGGAATGCCATCAGCGGTGGTAATCGAATTGTGTTCGGTCATAATTAAAAAGAAGGTGTAAGTGTGCCCATCAATCCTGCCTGATATCGATCGAACGCATCACTGGCTTTTTGCTGACTGCTGAGACAAAAAGGGCCTGCCCAGACATTATTTCTGCCAGTCGGCACTCCAGCACCAAAGAGAATTTGCGCTCCGATAGAGCCTGTGGTGAATTTGACAGCATCGCCATGTCGATCGAATGCGACTGTTTGATGTTTAACAATCGTCGTCGGCTTGGCTGAAGTCTCTACGATAACTTCACCTTGAATCACGATCGCTAAGGCAAAATAATCCTGGGGAAGTTCGTGGGTTACTGCTGTATTTGGTTCGAGGTGGATGTCAAGTAGCGTGATGGGAGTCAGTAGCTCGTTGAGCGGCGAGACAACACCCTGAAATTCACCACATAATACCCGAATCCGAACGCCATCAGCGGGAGTGACTTCAGGGACATCGGCTGAACTTAGATGAAAAGTTCGCGGCGGCTTGAGTTCATTTTGTTCGGATAAGGTGACAAACATCTGCAACCCGTGACAATCTGCGCCGTGAATTTCAGGCACCTCTTCATGAAGCATCCCCGATGCTGCTTGCGTCCAGTGCAAATCTCCTGGAGCAATTCGAGAGCTATCCCCAAGGCTATCGCGGTTCAAAAAAGTGCCCGCCGAATCTTCAAACATATAGGTGACAGCCGAAAACCCCGCATGAGGATGCGCTCTGAAGGTGGGCAGCGACATGTGAAAGTCATCTAAATTTAAGAAAGGATCGAGAGAAACATTTAACTGCTCCCGCAAATTGTAATCTAAAAATCCTTCTCCACGTTGCATATGTGTTAATTGAGCGATACTTTTGATGTCTCGAAGCTTCATCTTTTTCCCGATTAAATGGTTTTCAATTTAGGTTTACAATTCGAGCTATCTTTAGCCAAATTGGTCAACGATCGAGCAACATGTTCGCGATCGTTGACCAATTTTTAGTAAGACTCTGAAAACAACACCCTGTTTAGTTTATAATTTAAACCGATCTATGCCGATCGAGAAATCATCGAATAATTTTGACAACATCATAAAGACCATGCTCGTTATTGGCATAAGTTTCCCAATAATTACTTTCTTTCTCAAAACCAGGCTTTTGACCTAAAGACTTAAAATCGCCGCGACTATTCCAACGAGCTAACAGCGCAATAGTTGATTTGTCAGTACTAGGGCATACCGCTGCCCACTGTAGACCCGAAACCATTTGAAGAACTCCAGGCATTTCTTGCGTAACAATAGCAGTGAGTTCAGATTGTTTTTTACCAGGTTTCATTTTGAATTGACTGAACATAATCGTATCTTTTTCTGAAAAACTGGGAGCCGTATTTCGAGTTTCCGTGTGTTGTACTTGGCAAGCAAATACTTGAGGAGTAATATTGTTAATATTACGCTGCCCTTGTTTCGCATAGCTCTGAAAACTGGATAAATCTTTCCACTGACTTAGGGCGATAATTTCACTTTCATCCTGACCATTAAGAATAGAAGTATTCAAAAATCCACTCACTTGCGGTAAGTTTTCTTGATTCAATTTTAGTAGATCGGTAAGTGTTTTATTTTGCTCTAATTTATCGACCTTATAAACCGTCACAACATTGAAAATTGAGTTAGATGAATCTACCAAAACTTCGTTTGCTGCCTGCGCCACTAGTGGCATCAAAAATAACGTACTTAGAGCAAGAGTAATTGCTGCAATCCATCCCTTGAATCGACGATCAAAAACTTTAAACATAGTGGTTCTCCTAATTACTTATTATTTTGAGGTGTACGCTGGTCGGTCGATTAAATGAGTGAGAAAAGTCTTTCGTAAAGCAAAATGTCTGAGTAATTACAGCTTTGCTTGACGAATGTACTCGCTCATGGAAGTTAATTCAATCTGCGGATACCGATCGTTAGCAATGTCATCTAGCTTGCCTTTACCGGAAACCATTGTGAATAGATACTGCTGTGGAAGATACTCGTAGGGAGAAGTTGCGATCGCTTTTGTTCGAGCGATCCAGGCGGTAAGATCTTCAACACTGCCTAATTGATTCTCGATGAGTTTCTTACCAGTAACCGTTTGATAGGTTTCCAACAATTGCTTCATGGTGATAACATCTCCGGCTACTTGTAGAACTCTATTTGCCATTGTGGGATCGGCGATCGCTTCAGCAATTAGTTTAGCGGTGTCGTCAGTCGTGGTGACATCGAAAAGAGTATTTCCATCTCCCCAATAATTAAAAGTACCTGCTGCAAAATCAAAAATGTTGAGAAACGAACCGAAAAGAATCTCAGTGAAACAGCCATTCAGGATTAGGGTGTAATCGATCGAACTACTTTCCAAGGCAGCGAACACCTTTTTTCGCATATCTAGATTGTAATTATCGCCCCAATCTAACTTTCGGTAGTCTACTGAATAGTCAGAGGGAATCATCCGCCGAACGCCTTTGGCTGCGGCAGCTTCGATTAAATTAATCTGACCTGTAACCATCATCTCTTCATCACCACTGACAGCAGAGACGATCGCCTCCACTCCTTCGCAAGCCTTAGACAGACTAGCAGGATTGAGTAAGTCGCCTTCAACAAAGCTCACGTTTAGTTCGTCCAGTTTTGCTTGTTTGCTAGGGTCGCTGCTGCCTCCAGCACGGACGATCGCTCTCACCGCCATCGCATCTTTTGCGAGGATTGCTTCGGCAATTTTATAACCTAACATTCCAGTTATCCCAACCAGTAAAACAATTGGTTTCGTTGTCATATTGTCGATCTCCATATTCGATTAATCGTTGATTCAAGAAACTAAAGGAACTCTCGTTATCTTTTCCCGCAATCGACGAGCGACCTCCCCAGGTGATGAGCTGGCATAAATTGCGGCTCCGATCGCAACCGTATTTGCTCCGGCTGCTTCGACTTGGAGAATGGTATGCTCGTTGATGCCACCTGCAACTGAGAAGGGAATCTTGACGCTATTGCTGAAGGCTTGCAATTCGCTCAAGCCCGATCGTCCCAAGGCTTGCTCATCCAGTCCAGAATGCAGTTCTACAAAGGATACACCCAGTTTTTCCAGCTCTTGAGTGCGGCTCACGCGATCGGGCACTCCAATCAAATCGACACAAACCGTCTTATTGTATTTTCGAGCCGCTGCTAGGGCACCTGCGATCGTGGCATCGTTGGCTACAGCGAGGATAGTAGTGAAGTCAGCCCCCGCCTTGAAAGCTATCTCTGCTTCTAATTCGCCAGCATCCATTGTTTTCATATCAGCAAAAATCAGCTTATCGGGAAAGTGCTGCTTAAAGGTTTCGACGACTTTTAAACCTTCCTGCTTGATGAGCGGAGTTCCAGCTTCAATCACATCGATATAAGCAGCAACTTCCTGCAATAAATTCATGGCTCGATCGAGTGATAACAAATCGATTGAAACTTGGATCTTCATATGTAAACCTCGTACTAAAAGGGTGCGAATTCAGCGATGCTGGTCGTGATTGAGCTATTCAAGATTGGTATGTTGTGCCCACAGCGTTTCAGCACTTTTATCCATGTTTTGAGCCAGCACATAAAAGAGGGCATCAAAAAGTAATAGGGTGGATTGTTCAAACAAAGAGCCTGCAAATTGTTGAGATTGTTGCTGGCTCCGATCCTGTTTGGCAGCCGCATTAAGCTGAATGAGCGTGTCAGCTATTTTCCCTAGCGTGGATTCGGCTTGGGTAGTAACTACTACAACACGAGCACCGATCGCTTTTGCCTTAGTCGCGATCGTCACCACGCCTTCTGTCTCCCCCGAACCCGAACAAGCGATTAGCAAATCGCCCGATCGAATTGATGGAGCGATCGTTTCGCCAACGACATAATCTTGTAACCCCAAGTGCATCAGCCGCATCGCTGCCATCCGCATTGCCAAACCACTGCGACCTTCACCTTCTACAAAGATGCGCTTTGCAGTTGGAATGGCTTGCAGAAATTGGGCGATCGCTGGAGAACTGACAGCTTGTAAAACTCGTTGATTTTCTGCTAGAACCAGCGCGATCGCTTGCTCTAGCTCGATTTGCACCTCATCGATTTTGAACATATAAACTTAGTCCACAAACTTATAAGTATTATGTTTAGTTCTGAGGGTAGTTTAAGGGATGTAGAGTTTTATTTCTTGTCAGTTCTTGCTAATTTTTGGTAGATTCTTGCGATCGAGTATAATTTTCTTGCGGTCGAGTAAAATTTGCTGGCGGTCGAGTAAAATTTGAATGAGAGCCGCTCTCAGGTTTTTAATCTCTTCCCAGCACTCGATCGAGTCAAAGACACCATGAACTATAGTTGGGATGAACAGCCACACAGGAATACACGAGAAATCGTCACTTTCGATGCAGCAAACCCAGAAACACTGCATCAGGCTCTCTCCCATCAAACTCTATTCACAGATGGCGCAAATCGGTGGCAGGGAATTCATTTCCATCACATCAATGCTCTAGAGGGAGAAGTTGTTGAAGCCTTTTCTCTACAACACCTGCTAGTGATTCACCTCGATTCATTAACAGAGGATCGATGGTTGGACGGACAATTCAAGCAGGAATCTTATGCTTACGGAGATACCCTCATTGTTCCGGCAATGGCAACCCACCGATCTTACCAGTTCAGCGATAACAACGAAATGATGATGCTAGGGATCGAAACCGATTTTCTAGATCGAGTTGCGCTCGATACCTTCGATCGAAATCGCGTCGAACTTATCCCTCATTTTTCCCACTCCAATCCCCTGATCTTGCAACTAGCAGTAGAACTCAAAAACGATCTCGCGGCTGGTTCTCCGGGTGGACTCCTTTACGGCGAATCGCTCGCACATACTCTCGCTGCTCACATCCTCAAGCAATATACAGTCGATTCCCCAAAAGTTAAATCTTTAGCTGGGAAGCTCTCTCATCAGCAAGTGCGCCAAACGATCGATTATATTCAAGCGCATCTCGATCGACCCCTACCACTAGCAGAACTAGCAGCAATCGCTCAACTCAGTCCCTATCATTTTACTCGCCTCTTCAAGCAAACCACCGGACTCGCACCACATCAATATGTAATTCATCATCGCATCGAGCGCTCAAAACAGTTGTTGAAACAGCGGCAAATATCGATCGCCCAAGTAGCTCTAGAAGTTGGCTTTAGCAACCAAGGACATTTCACCAAATGCTTTAGTAAACACACTGGGAGTTCACCTAAATCTTATCGAAATAATTATTGGATGGAGAGTGACTAGATAGAAAGGACTCCCATGAACGATCGCGATTTTCCATCACCTGAAAATCAAATTTAATTAATAATTTTTAAATCACTGCCGATCCGATCCTCTCGATGTTAAGACGGAGAACATGTAAATTTAGTTGATGAGTATTTATACTCATCAACTAAATTAGGAAAACAGCCCTTTTATATTTTTTCAGCCTGTTCCAGGGATTTTTGCCACAGGGCAAACTCCCGCTCGTCCGCACGTTCGATTTGGCGTTGCGTGCGATCGATCTATTCTGCTGACGAATACTTTGCCGATTTAGCACGGCAACTTGCCGATTGTGTCAAAAATCTAACTGCTGGCACGGACTTACATACCCAAATTGACATCGTGGGCACACCCACACCCTTATCTAGTTTTTTGGGCGTTAACCTCCTGCGGATCGGCCAAGAAGCGATCGCCAACAGCCTCAAACACGCTCAAGCTAACAAACTGATGATTCAACTCAACTATAGTCCTCACCAAGTCAGCCTCTGTATTAAGGACAATGGCATTGGCTTTTCCGCGCAGGGAGAGCGATTTTTCGGGGGAGATAGACAACAGAATTCACGACACTACAGTTAACCATCCCACAGTCCTTGAAACTTGTTGGCGGCGGGTATTCTTTGCTTACCTAGCTCAAAAGCATGACTAGCAAGGGTTTGAAATGTACTTTTACCTTTTTGGCGCGTTGGGCTAAAATAGCCCAACAGGGGCAAACGTAAATTTGGACAAAATTGCAAATAACCCCATGTAACAGGTCTAAACTCCCAAATCAAAAACCCCCTCACATTATGAGGGGGTTTTATTCTCTAAATCAATTCGGTATTAACCGTTGATAGCAGGAGCAGTCAAAGCAACAGGAGTAGCGTCACCAGCAGCTAAGTCAAGAGGGAAGTTGTGTGCATTTCGTTCGTGCATTACTTCCATACCCAAGTTAGCGCGGTTGATGATGTCAGCCCAGGTGTTGATGCCGTGACCTTGTGCATCTACAACTGATTGGTTGAAGTTGAAACCGTTGAGGTTGAACGCCATGGTCGATACACCTAAAGATGTGAACCAGATGCCAACTACTGGCCATGCACCAAGCAAGAAGTGAAGTGAACGGCTGTTGTTGAATGATGCGTATT
>ENA-OBLH01000452-OBLH01000452.1-metagenomes-genome-assembly--contig:-NODE-452-length-13726-cov-2.75196_pt1 | contig 13726 bp, 13 predicted proteins | sample MGYA00153382_OBLH01 | MGnify analysis MGYA00153382 | reverse complement strand
CGTCGTTCAACGGCCGAATCGGGCAGCACCGCCGTTGGGCGAGCGCAGAGCTCGATCTGCGACGTATCTCCAAGGTGCGCGCGAGGTTTGCGGTGAGCACCGTCGACGTATTGACCGCGGTGTGCGGTGGCGCGTTGCGATGGTGGCTGCTGCAGCACGACGAGTTGCCCCGCGAGTCCCTCAAGGCGCTCGTACCGTTGTCGGTGACCGATCCCGAGGCAATCGAGGGCATCGCCGGCGCGGTGGTCAGCCTGAGTACCAACCTCCACAGCGTTCCCGAACGACTCTCGGTGATCCACCAGCAGATCGGTGAGGCAGTGTCGCGCCACGGGGCGATGACCGCAGCAGAGATCCGGGGGATCGGTGGCGGCACACCGCTGCTCGGCATCGTGGCGTCACGGCTGCTCGAACGCAGCCCGCTTGCCGACCGTCTGATGCCGCCGTTCAACACCACGATCACGTCGGTCCCGGGATCGAAGGAACCTCAGTACGCGCTCGGCGCCGAGGTCACCGCCATCTATCCGGTGCTCGGAGTGGTCGACGGGATGGGGCTGCACATCGGTGCGATATCCGTCGGTGATCGTCTGTGTCTCAGCTTGGTGTCCGACCGCGAGCAGATCCCGGACCTCGCCGACCTCGCAGCGCGCATCGTCGACGAATTCGAGATCCTCGAGAAGTCGAAGCCCCAGCAATCATGCCAACCCTCACGTCAGGGTTCGGACAGCAGGCGTGATCGTCAGACGTAGTAGCGGAAGATCACTTCGGCGACGCACGACGGCTTGGCGGCGCCCTCGATCTCGAACACGAACTGCTGTGTCACCTGGGCGCCGCCGTCGATGTCGTCGACCGAGGTGAGGGTGACGCCGAGGCGCAGCTTCGAGCCGACCGGCACCGGTGATGGGAAGCGGATCTTGCCGGCGCCGTAGTTGACCCCCATCGCCACGCCGGTGACGGCGAAGATCTGCGGCGAGAGCATCGGCCCGAGTGACAACGTGAGATAGCCGTGGGCGATCGGGCCGCCGAACGGGCCGGCCTTGGCTCGTTCCGGATCGGTGTGGATCCATTGGTGGTCGCCGGTGGCTTCGGCGAACGTGTTCACCTGTTCCTGGGTGATTTCGACATACGGGGAGTAGCCGAGGTGCTCGCCGACGAGAGTTTTGAGTTCATCGATGCCGTTGATCATGCGGGTCATGGCCCTGAGCTTGGCAAACTGGACCGATGTCCGACGAAACCAACGACCAGTCCGACGGCGAGGCGGGCTTCAGGTCCGGCTTCGTCACCTTCGTCGGACGACCGAATGTGGGCAAGTCGTCGCTCGTCAACGCGATCTGCGGGCGCAAGATCAGCATCGTGTCGGACAAGCCACAGACCACGCGGCATCGCATCATGGGCGTGCTGACTCGTCCCGCTTCGCAGTTGGTGTTCGTCGACACGCCCGGCTTGCACAAGCCAGTGACAGCACTCGGCGAACGGGTGAACGCCACGGCACTGGGCAGCGTGGCCGACGTCGACGTGACATGTCTGGTGCTCGATGCCACCGCACCGTTCGGAAAGGGCGACCGGTGGGTCGCCGATCGCATCGACATCGAACGCTCGGCCGTGATCGTCAACAAGACAGATCGGGCGAGCCAGAAGCAGGTCCTGGCGATGCTCGGTGCTGCCAGTGACCTCGGTGCCCGCGCGTATTTTCCGGTGTCGGCGATGAGCGGGGACGGCCTCGGCGTTCTGGTGTCGGAACTCACCGCCCTCGTCCCCGTCGGTCCCAAGTACTTCCCCGACGACGAGGTGTCCGACCTGCCGGAGGAACGCTGGGTTGCCGAACTGGTGCGAGAGCAGTTGCTTGCCGTCACCCGAGACGAACTGCCGTATTCGATCGCCACCCAGGTCGTCGAGTGGGAGTGGCCGCGAATCCGCGTCGACATCATCGTCGAGCGCGACAGCCAGAAGGGGATGGTGATCGGCAAGGGCGGCCTGATCCTCAAGCAGGCCGGCGAGCGAGCACGTGCGCAGCTTCCCGAGGGTGTGTACCTCGAGTTGCGGGTGAAGGTCGACAAAGACTGGCAGCGCCGCCCCGAACGTGTCCAGCGTCTCGGCTACTGATCGGGAAGCGTCGACTCGGGCGACTCCGGAATGGCCGGCTGCGTTGTCGATGCAACTTCCGCCGGTGGGCTGGCCAGCAAGGTGATGTAGTCGTCGTAGGCGAGCGGCTCGCCCACGTCGGAGAGCAGGCTGTTGCCCTTCTTCACCGAGATCGGTTCCCCCTCGATCGTGAAGTTGACGAGACCCACTCGCTGCAGGCTGCTGATCATCGTCATCACGATCTGGCCGATCGCCTCGGTCTGCTGCGTGCTCGGAATGCGTTCGAACGTCGCGGCGTCGAGATCGACGGTGAGCACCGCACGCGATTCGCTCAAACTCACGATCAGCCCCTCCTTGATGAGTGATTCCAGCGCGACATCTGGCGGCGGCCCCGCTTCGAGGATGTCGGCGATCTGGTCGGCCGAGAACGGAGGTGGCAGGGGGACGAAGAACGGTTGGAGACGGTTTCGGGTCGTCAGGAAGTAGAACTCCGCACTTTCGAGGAGAACCGGTGACGTCGTGGTCGGCACCGTGTCCGGCGTGACGGGCAGTGTCGTGGTGGTGGTGGTGGTGGTGGTGGTGGATGTGGTCGTCGATGTCGCATCGAGCCCGAACGGGTCGTCCTCCGGTGCGATCACCGAGAAACTGTCGTCGCCGGTCGACACGCCACACGCCGTCACGATCGCCGACACCACGCCCAGCACGGCGATCAGACGCCAGCGCCTGGCAGTCATCTCATCGCTCCTGCTGCCGAGACTCGCTGGGGGAGTTCGACGACGAATCGTGCGCCTCCGCCGATTCGGTCCTGTACCCATGTGCTGCCGCCCATGGCGGCGGTGTGTTCGGTCACGAGCGCCAGTCCGAGGCCGGTGCCGATGCGGTGGCGAGCGGCGCTCCCTCGTGCGAATCGTTCGAAGATCCGCTCACGTTCGCCCTGGGCCACGCCGGGGCCGCCATCTTCCACGGCGAGACGGAACCGTCCGGGTGCGGCCGCAGTCAACTCGATTCGAAGGGCTCCGCCGCCGTGGTTCCTCGCGTTCTCCAACAAGTTGCCGACGATACGTTCGAACCGCACCTTGTCGAGCGCGACTTCGCTGGGCGCTCCGTTCACCGCCACGATCGGTACATCGGGCTCGCCGTACCGCGACGCCACCCGGCGTGTCAGGTCGATGAGTGAGACGTCTTCGATGTTGAGGTCGGTGGCGCCGGCGTCGAGACGGGCGAGTTCGAGCAGGTCGATCACCATGCTGTCGAATCTGCGCACCTGGTCGACGACGACGTCGAGGGCTTGCTGGGTGCGTTCGGGGATGTCGTCGCGTCGGCCGTCGAGCACCTCGACGGCAGCGGTGAGCGCGGTGATGGGCGACCGCAGTTCGTGGCTGACGTCGGATGCGAAGCGAGCCTCACGTTCGATGCGGGCTTGGACGGCGTCGGCCATGTCGTTGAACGATCCGGCGAGACGGTCGAGATCGGGATCGGATTCGGTGGCGAGACGGGTGTCGAGGCCGCCCGAGGCGATGTCGGCAGCCGCATCAGCGACCTGGCTGAGTGGCCGGAGCAAGCGACGGCTCGTGGCAAGCCCGAACAACGTGGCGAGCACCGTGGTGCCGAGCGCCCCGAGCAGCAGCGCGGTGAGGATTGCTCTCAACGTCGATGTCGTGTCGGCGAGTGGGAACGCTTCGAAGTAGCCGGTGTCGTATTCGGCGATGTACACGCCGACGGTGACGTAGTCGGATCCGTCGATGTTCGCGTTCTGGTAAGCGCTCGTGCGGTCGCGTACGCTGTCGACGAGTCGCTCGGGGAAGTCGGTGATCGGATGCAGCACGCTCGTGCTTGCTTCACGAGCCGACGGATCGTCGGAGCTGAGCACCGCGAATCCGTCGGTGTCGGTTCGGAGCGCGTCGTCGAAGAACACACCGATACCGTCCGGATCCTCGGTGAGCTGCTGGCGGACGAGGTCGGCGTTCGCGAACGCCTGTCGACGGGCGGCGTTCTGGTCCTCGCCCACCAGGTTGTTGCGGGTGAGCCCGTAGGTGACACCGATCAGCACGACACCGGCGAGCAGCGCGATGAACGCGAAGAACAACGTGACTCGTGTTCGCAAGCGGAGGGTTCGACGCAAGGCCACCGGAGCAGTGTTGCAGGTCGGCTGGTGCATTTCGGTCGCACCGTTCACCCGCTGCCGGTGGAATGCCAGGGGGAGGAAGGCATCCCACCGGGGCAGCGTGAACAAGAGCAATGATGGGCCTTCTGTGTGACGGACTGTTGCGGGAACTATGCGATTTCGGTAACAAAGCGCACGATCGGGAGACAGCGTGCGTAACACTGGCAGTGCTCATGGAATCGCTGCTGTTCATCGAAGACGACGACGGGATCCGGCTGGCGCTGTCGATGGCGCTCGAAGACGAGGGCTACGAGGTGCGCCAAGCGCCCACGGGTGAGGACGGACTTGCCGAGTTCAGACGCACGCCGCCCGACCTGGTGTTGCTCGATCTGCGTCTGCCCGGCATGTCGGGCTTCGACGTCTGTCGAGCCCTGCGGGCCGAGAGCATCGTGCCGATCATCATGATCACCGCGCAGACCGACACCCATGACATGGTCGCAGGGCTCGAGGCAGGGGCCGACGACTACGTGACCAAACCGGTCGTTCCGAAGGAATTGGCCGCACGGATCCGCGCGTCGTTGCGCCGAGTGCACCTGCACGACAAGTCCACGACACCGCTCGCGACTCGCTTCGGCGACGTCGAGGTCCGCCGGGAACAGGGCATCGTGCTCAAGGGCGACGCCGAGCTCAACCTCACCAAGACCGAGTTCCGACTGATGTGCGAGTTCGCCGATCACGCCGGCGCCGTGCTGTCACGCGACCAGTTGCTCGAACGGGTGTGGGGCTATGAATACCTCGGTGATTCGCGGCTCGTCGACGCTCACGTGCGGCGCCTGCGGTTGAAGATCGAGGATCATCCCGACGACCCCAAGCTGATCGTGACCGCCCGCGGCATCGGCTATCGCCTCATGTCGTGAAGGTGATCCGTGGTGTCGGACACCACGTATCACCTGCACTCACTTGGCGTACAGGGCCTCGATCTCGTCGGCGAACTTGGCGAGGATGCCGCGTCGCTTGAGCTTCGAGGTCGGGGTCAGCAGCTCGGAGTCGGGGAGCCATTCGTCGCTGAGGATCTTGACCTTCTTGACGGCCTCGGCGTTGTTGAAGGCGCTCATCACCTGGGTGAGGCTGGCGTCGACTTCGGCGATCACTTCGGGGTTCTCGGCGAGTGCTGCCATCGACGCAGCATCACCGGAGAGACCGTGCGAAGCCGCCCAGGCGGCGGCTGCATCGGGGTCGAGCACGACCAGTGCCGACATGAACGGGCGCTGCTCGCCGATGGCGCAGGCTTGGCCGACGAGCGGGATCATTTTCAGTTCCGCTTCGAGGTTGGCGGGGCTCACGTTCTTGCCGCCGGCGGTGATGATGATCTCCTTCTTGCGGTCGACGATCTTGAGGTAACCGTCCTCGTCGAGCACACCGATGTCACCCGTGTGCAGCCAGCCGTCGCTGTCGATCGTCTCGGCGGTCTGCTCGGGTTTGCCGAGGTATCCCTCGAAGTTGTTGCCACCGCGGCAGAGCACCTCACCGTCCTCGGCGATCATCAGCTCGATACCGACACCGGCCCGACCGACGCAGCCGGGCTTGGGGGCGTAGGACCAGGTGAGTCCCGCCGTGGTCTCCGACATGCCGTAGCCCTCGGTGAGCGGGACGCCGATCGCCCGGAACCAGGCCAGGATCTCGGCCGGGAGCGGGGCGGCACCGGTGATGCAGATCTCGGCCTCGTCGAGCCCGATCAGGCCGCGAACGGTGGAGAAGGCGACCGCATCGAGGAAGTTCCAGGTGTCGATCTCGTCCTGGGTGGCGGTACCGCGGGTCATCTTCTCCACGATCGGCAGCGCCGCCTCGATGGCGTCGTTGAACGACTTGGCCTTCTCGGGGTCGGCTCCGACGGCGGCGTTGACACCGGCGTACAACTTCTCCCACACGCGGGGCACGCCGATGAAGATGTTCGGCTTGACCTCGCCGGTGAAGGCGGTGAGTTTGGAAGTATCGGGGCAGCAGGTGACCTGGCTGGCGAAGTCGACCATGTAGTAGTGGCCGAGCAGGCGTTCGAAGATGTGCGCCATCGGCAGATACGACACGTGGCGCTTGCCCGCGAACGACTCGATGTCGGTCTGCTCACGCATGCTCTGGCCGAGCGACTCGAGCGTCCACACCACGTTGCTGTGCGACAGCATCACGCCCTTCGGGGGGCCGGTGGTGCCGGAGGTGTAGATGACGGTGGCGAGGGTGTCGAGCGTGGCATTGCCGGCTTCGGCCGCGAGGTCAGCGGGCTCGGCAGACGCGAGGTCGGCGAATGCCACGAGCGCATCGCCGGCGTTGTCGGACGGCTCCATCAGCACGATGTGCTCGAGGGTGGTCAACGACTCGCGAACCTTGAGGAAACGCTCGAGGAACGCATCGTTTTCCACGACCGCCACCTTCGCGCCGCAGTCGTTGACGAGGTACTCGATCTGCTCGGAGGCCGACGAGTTGTAGATCGACACGGGGGTGGCGCCGAGGAACAGCGCTGCCAGGTCGATCGCATGGAACTCGGGCCGGTTGGTGAGCATCAACACGATGCGGTCGCCGGGGCCGACGCCGAGCCCGCGCAGGCCGGTGACGAGGCGGGCAGTGTCGTCGGCGAGCTGCGCCATGGTGGAACTCTGCCAAGCTCCGTCGGCGTCCTTCCAGCGCAACACCTCGACGTCGGCGTTCTTTTCGAGGTTGGCGAGGAATCTGGTGTTGAGGTTCTGTCCGTCGATGCGGTCGAGGAGGTCCTGGCTCGTGGTCATGGTGCTCATTGTCGCGCGTCCGGACCCGGAGTGACACATGCGACGCGCACGTTCCAGTAGGTCTGTTCAGTGGCCGGTCGAGGGGCAGGTTCAAGCCGGGTCGAGGAACTGGACCACGGCATCGGTGAACACGTCGTTCTTGTCGCCGGCGATCATGTGGGCGGCGCCGGCGACGTCGACGTACTCGGCATGGGGCACCATCTGGCGGAACTCGGCGGCCTCGGCATCGGTGACGAGATCGGACAGCTTCCCGCGCACCAACAGCATCGGCAGGGTGAGGCGTCGGGCGATCGCTTCGAGTTCGCCGTGATGCGCGTCGCGGGCGTGTTCGCTCGTTCCGTCGGTGCGTGTGTCGAGGAAGGCCGGGTCCCAGTGCCATCGCCACCGGCCGTCGTCGCGGAGACGGAGGTTCTTCGCCAGGCCCGACAGATCGGTCGGCCGTGGACGGTGTGGTTGGTAGGCGGCGATGGCGTCGGCGGCGTCGTCGAGCGTGGCGAAGCCGTCGAGCGCGTCCTTGGCCATGAACTCCAGGATGCGACTCACGCCGGCGGCTGCCGGGCGTGGCGTGATGTCCACGAGGATCAGTGCCGAGAAGCGGTCGGGTGCAGCATCGACGGCGTGCAGTCCGGTCATGCCGCCCAGTGATGCGCCGACCCACGCAACGGGCTCGCCGATCCACTCGGCAACTGCGAGCGCGTCGTCGCGATAGGCGCTCATCGAGTAGTCGCCGTTCGGGTCCCACGCCGAATCGCCGTGACCGCGCAGATCCATGGAGAGCACACGGTGGCCGTGTGAGGACAGCACGGCCGCGGTGCCACCCCACGAGTGACGAGTCTGGCCGCCGCCGTGCGCGAGCACGACGGAGGGCCCGTCGCCGGGCCAATCATCGGCGGCGATCCGCATGCCGTTCGAGACGGCGATGGCGACGGTCCGTTTCCGGTCGTTCATGAGGCGGGTTGCGACCAGTTCGGGAGCCGCTTCTGCGCGAACGCAGCCATTCCCTCGGCGGCATCGGGGGCGTTGAACAGGTCGTTCGACAACATGGCCATGGCATCGAAGGCAGCGGTGCGCTCCATGTCGGCAACCGTGTGGAGTATGCGCTTGGTTGCAGCGACCGCCGTCGGTGCGCCGCGAAGGATGCCGTTGCACAGGTCGTCGACGGCAGACACCACATCGCTGCTGACATGGGTGACCAGGCCCATCTGGCGGGCAGACTCGGCGTCGAATGACTCGCCGGTCAACATGGCGGCAGCGATTCGGCTCGGTGGTACACGCCGCAGGATCGGCACGGCGATGATCGCCGGGGCGACCCCGATGCGGACCTCGGTGAGCGCGAACGTGGTCGAGTCGTGCACCACCACGAGATCGCACGATGCCATCAGACCGATACCGCCGGCGCGCACCGCGCCGTTGATTACGGCGATGGTGGGGCACGCGGCATCCATCAGCCGCTCGAGCGCACGGACGAATGGCGACGAATCGGCAGGTGCGCTTCGATGGGTGAGCACGATGGCTCGTGCATCCGCTGCTTCTGCTTCGTCCAACGACTGGTGCAGATCGGCGAGGAGTTGGCGTGACAGTGCGTTGCGGTTGTGCTGGGAGTCGAGCGTGATCGTGGCGATCCCACCGGCGACCTCGTAGTGGACGACCCGATCGTTGCTCCGCGGTACCGCACCAGTCATGACCTGCGACCGTAGCGAGCGGTGGGTCCTCGCTGGGTCATTGGTCATCAGTCCACGGTGCTCGGCGGTTGGTGCTGCGACCGTTGGCTACAGTCACGGACGTGAACGACGACATGCTCGACAAGGTCCGTACTGGTCAGGGTTTCATCGCTGCGCTCGACCAGAGCGGTGGCAGCACCCCCAAGGCGCTCAATCTCTATGGAATCGACGACGAAGCATGGTCGACCGAGGAGGAGATGTTCGACCTCATGCACGCCATGCGCACGCGAATCGTCACCTCGCCCGCATTCGGTGGCGACCGCGTGCTCGGGGCGATCCTGTTCGAGCAGACCATGGATCGCCAGATCGAGGGCATGGGCTCAGCCGAGTACCTGTGGTCGCAGAAGCACGTCGTGCCGTTCCTCAAGGTCGACAAGGGCCTCGCTGACCCCGCCGACGGTGCACAGATCATGAAGCCGATACCGGGCCTCGCCGAGTTGTGCGAGCGGGCCGTCGGGCTCGGTGTGTTCGGCACGAAGATGCGCTCGGTGGTGCAACTGGCGAACGAGGCGGGTGTGAACGCCGTCGTCGACCAGCAGTTCGAGGTGGCCAAGGAGATCATCGCCGCCGGCCTCGTGCCGATCATCGAGCCCGAGGTCGACATCCACAGCCCGGAGAAGGAGGCGGCCGAGGGCCTCCTACGCGATCGGATCGTGGTGCAGCTCGACGCGTTGGGTGCCGACCAGCCGGTGATGCTGAAGCTGTCGATCCCGACGATCGACGACTTCTACGCCGACCTCATCGCTCACCCCAAGGTGGTGCGTGTCGTCGCCCTGTCTGGTGGTTATCCCCGTGACGAGGCCAACGAACGCCTGTCGCGCCAGCACGGCATGATCGCCAGCTTCAGCCGAGCGCTCACCGAGAGCCTCAGCGCGGGCCAGAGCGACGACGAGTTCGACGCTGCGCTCAGCACCACCATCGACGGCATCTTCGCCGCTTCAATCACCTGACGCGACAACACGGGTCAGACCCGTGTTGTCGCGCTCACTCGGCGGCGATGTCGCGTAGGAAGGCCTCCACGTCGGCGCGTACTTTGGTGCGCTGCATCGGTGGGAGCGCCTTGATGATGTCCCAGCGGTAGCGGGCAGTACCGAGTCGCGGGTCCATCACGGCCACCACGCCACGATCGGTGGCCGAGCGGATCAGCCGCCCGCAGGCCTGCGCGAGCATCATCGATGCCCGCGGGATGTCGATCTCGGAGAACGCCGTCGGGCCGAGCTGTTCGCGCCGGGCGCTGAGCAACGGATCGTCGGGGCGGGGAAACGGGATGCGGTCGATGACCACCAACGAGAGCGTCTGCCCGGGCACGTCGACACCCTGGAACAAGCCCGCCGTGGCGAACAGGCACGTTTCCTCGCTGTCGGCGAACGCCTTGATCAACGCTGGCTTGGGAAGATCGCGCTGGGTGAGAATCGGCAGGTCGATGCGTGCGCGCAGCGCCTCGGCCGCTTCGTCCATCGAACGCCAGCTCGTGAACAGCGCCAACGTGCGTCCGCCTGCGGCGGTGATCAGCGCCTCCAACTCGTCGTGAACGGCCGCACGGAAGCCGTCCGAATTCGGGTTCGGGAGGTGCATCGCGCAGTACAGCATCGAGTGGTGCTCGTAGTCGAATGGGCTGCCGACATCGGCGACCTCCCCCTTGTCGGCGGCGATCCCGACCCGAGCAGCGAGCGACGACGGGATCGTCGCGCTCGTGAGGATCGCCGTGCGTTGTGACCAGACGCCCTCGTTCATCGCCGGCCCGACGTCGAGCGGTGCGACTTCCAGTCGCGGCGCGTCGCGAGACCCCGACACGAAGGCGACGTACCCCTCGCGACCTTCGATTGCGATGTCGAGTTGCTCGATCGCCCGACCGGTCATCGTCTGTGCGCGGAGTCGGCGCTGTTTCGCGTCCTCGTTCTTGGTGTCGATGGCCACCAGCGTCTCGTTGGCTCGACCGAGCCGCAGGCGGGCATCGGTGAGCACCTCCTGGATCGAGTCGGGCAGTGGCGTCGACAGACGGTTGCCGACATGCGGAGTGAGTGCGTCGCGAAGCCCCTCGGCGATCTCGGCGATCGACCCGATCAGCTTCGGGTCGTCGATGATTCGCCGAACGATGCCCGACAGTGCCGTGAACCGACCCGGTGAGATCTCGACACCGACGGTGTCGCTCATGATGTCTTCGAGCACGTGCGCCTCGTCGAACACCACCACGTCGTGCTCGGGCAGGATCGCCCCGCCGCTCGCCACGTTGAGCCCGTACAGGTGGGTGTTGACCACGATCACGTCGGCTGCTGCAGCCTTCCGGCGGGCCTGCTCGGCGAAACACGGATCGCCGAGCGGGCAGCGGTCGGCTCCCGGGCATTCGTCGCTGCCCACGCTGACCGCACGCCACGCGTTGTCCGACGGCGTCCAGTCGAGTTCGGCCATGTCGCCAGATGTGGTGGTGCCCGACCACTCGGCGAGCCGCTTGATCTCGACCTTGGTGGTGAGCGCCATCGTCTCGAGTTCGAGCTGGCCCTGATCGCCGGCGGTCATCTCGCGCAGCCGCTGGAGGCACACGTAGTTCGAACGGCCCTTGAGGATCGCCCAGTCGAAGTCGCGGCCGATGTGCTCGGCGATGAACGGCAGGTCCTTCGTGGCGAGCTGATCCTGCAGGGCTTTGGTGGCGGTGGCGACCACGACTCGGGCGTCGGCCTCGATCGCCGGCACGAGATAGGCCAGCGTCTTGCCGGTGCCGGTGCCCGCCTGCACGACGAGGTGCCGCTTCGAGGCGATCGCCGTGGCGACCAGGCTGGCCATCTGCTGCTGGCCGACACGATCTTCGGCGTTGGCGAGGGCTGCGGTGACCCGGGCGAGGGCGTCGCTCATCGAGCGAGCGCCAACGCTGCGTCGAGTTCGTACTCGTCGAAGTCGGGCCAGGCGGCTTCGGTGAAGTAGATCGCTGCTCCTGCGGCCTGCCAGAGCAGGAAGTTCGACACCCGCTGCTCACCGCTGGTGCGCACCAGCACGTCCACCGGCGGAAGCTCGGGAAGGTAGAGGTGTTCGCCGATCGTGTCGACCGTGACCCCGTCCGGCTCGTGGCGTGCGGCCTCGACGGCGGCCACGAGTTCCGAGCGGCCGCCGTAGTCGAACGCGATGGTCAGCACCATGCCCGTGTTGGACGCAGTGTCGGCGATTGCCTTGCGGATCGCGCGTTGCACATACCGCGGTGTTCGAGCCATCGGCGAATCGAACGGTCGGCCGATCCACTGGACGCGGACGTTCAGCTCGCTCAGCTCGGCCACCCTGCCGAACAGTTTCTCGTGCAGTCCGAGGATGTGGCGGACCTCGGGTCGAGGGCGTTGCCAGTTCTCGGTGGAGAATCCGAACACGGTGAGCCAGCCGATGTTGCGTTGCACGGCGACTCGCACGAGCCGGGCGAGGTTCTCTTCGCCTTCCGTGTGTCCTTCGGTGCGAGGAAGCCCTCGCCGGCCCGCCCATCGGCCGTTGCCGTCCATGATGCACGCCACGTGGAGCGGTGCCGAGACGGCTGCGCGGGGCTCGACGGAATCGGGTGGCACGAAGTTCCACGTTAGCCAGCCAACGCTGATGGGTCGCGGCGTGGAACAATGTGGGTATGGCAGCGCCGTTCACGAGCACCAGAAACAGGTCCGCGTCATCGGCAACGTCGACAGGTGCCGCCCGGGCGGGCGATCCGACTCGCCAGTTGCTCCGTCACATCATGGTGGTCGGTGGCACGTTGCGCGACTGGGACGAACTCGGTGACCAGAGGTGGAACGACCGGGTCGAGCAGCTGGGGGCGATCGCCGACCAGGCTGGTTCGTCGTTCCTCACGCTGCGCGCCTTCGAGCCAGGCATCGACTCGGTCGATCTCCAGTGGTGGCAGCGCGCCGTCGGCGCGTGTCATGTGATCGTCGACCCCTGCGGCGACGGTCGTGAGCGATTCGCCGAGGCAATGCAGTGCCTTCACCCAGACGAACCCGTCAACGAGGCAACCGTGGCCGAGGCGTTGTACGCGCCGGCCGACTGCGAACCCGACCTGATCGTGGTGCTCGGTGAGTCGACCCGGTTGCCGCCATCGCTGGTCTGGGAGCTGGCCTACGGCGAGCTGGTCTTCCATCCCATGGCGTGGCACGAACTGTCGCCCGACCACCTGGTGGAGGCCATCGCCGACTTCGCTCGACGCCAGCGACGCTTCGGTGGCCTCGATGACGACGACGCCTGAGACGGAGGGGTCCCGTCGTGGTGGGTGAGCTGTATCGAGACACCGGCGTGGTGTTGCGCACCTACAAGCTGCGCGAGTCCGACCGGATCGTGGTGATCCACACCGCCGAGAACGGCAAGGTGCGTGCCGTTGCAAAGGGCGTTCGCAAGACCAAGTCGAAGTTCGGAGCCCGTCTCGAACCGATGAGTCATGTGCGGCTGCTGCTGTACCGCGGACGTGAGCTCGACATCGTGAGCCAGGCCGAGGCGGTCGAGCCGCTGTCGCCGATGTTGTCCTCGCTCGACCGGGCGTCCCAGGGTTTGGCGGCGATCGAGGCGGTCGATCAGCTGTCGCTCGAACGTGAACCGAACCCGCAGCTGTACCGGATGGTCGTCGGGGTGCTGCGAACGATCGCCACCACCCCGTCACCGCTCAACGTCGCTGCGTTCTACTGGAAGCTGCTCGCCAACGAAGGCATGCGGCCAGAGCTCGACCGGTGCGTTCGCTGCGGTGGGACCGAACCCGGTACGCAGTTGGTCGCGTTCGACATGAACGAGGGGGGCGTGCTGTGTCGGTCGTGCCGATCGGGCCAGTCGATCAGTCCGGGCGCGTTGGAGATCCTGCGTGAGATCCTCGGCGGACAACTCGTCCACGCCCTCCGGCGCGACGAATCGCCGATCACCCATGAGGTGTCGTCCCTGGCCACGCGCGCGCTCGAGTTCCACATCGAACGCCGCCTCAAAGCAGTCGCCATGTTCGAAACTCACTGACAACCACGTTTGCGTTGCGTTCTCGGTGGACCGCCCAGTTGAATCCGCCCCGCCCCACCGAAACTGCAACGCAAACGGAAATTGGGGGT
>ENA-OBLH01000451-OBLH01000451.1-metagenomes-genome-assembly--contig:-NODE-451-length-13733-cov-4.77241_pt1 | contig 13733 bp, 11 predicted proteins | sample MGYA00153382_OBLH01 | MGnify analysis MGYA00153382 | reverse complement strand
CGTTAAACTTTGAAGTGATACTAGGTATAAAACATATAGTAGGCAGTAACTCATTGATAGGCTTAGTTTTATGTATGTATCCGCCTGCTATTAATTCATCCAAGACTTTAAATCTAGTCATCATTTGTGGACTGATATTGTCAAGGCAATAGAAGCTATCCTCATCCGACCTAGAATCTTTTCTGGCTTCTATTTTTTTCATTGTTGATACAACCTATGTTTGCTACCAATAGAATACCCAGGAAATAAATAAAGTTAACACATGTTGTATAAAGTCGAAGCTAATCAGCCATCCATCACTTTAAATCGCCCACATGCTTAAAATCTGACAAGTCTTAGTGTTTAAGCAGCAAGTGTATAACTTTACAGTCGCGATCGCCAATCAAAAAGGTGGAGCCGGAAAGACCACCATTGCCATTCATCTGGCGCACACGATCGCCTTAGCTAACAAGAGAGTTCTATTTGTCGATGGCGATCCTCAAGGGTCTGCCAGCGTGTGGGCCTCATCGAGAGAGACGGTTTCCCCTTTCCCCGTAATTCAGATGGCGCGGGAAACTTTACACCGAGATTTACCTGAAATCGCCAAAGACTACCACCACTGCATCATTGACACCCCGCCGCGCGTCTCTGCTCTGGCAAGATCGGCGATCCTTGCGGCAGATCTGAGTTTAATTCCCGTCCAGCCTAGTTCATACGACGTGTGGGCCGCTGCCGAGACAGTCGCGCTTATCCAAGAAGCACAACAGTTTAAACCAGATATCAGAGCCGCATTTGTGATCGATCGCCGCGTTACCGGATCGGCAATTGGTAGAGAGATCGATGCCGCCCTAGCCGATTTTCCCTTCCCCGTCCTGGCGGCTAGTATTTCCCAACGAGTCGCTTTTGCTGAATCGTCAGCGGGTCAATCGGTGATGGAGTTTGCTCCCTCTAGTAGTGCCAGCGATGAAGTCCGCGCTTTGAGTAAAGCTATTTTGAATCTGATGGGAGTCAAGTCATGGTAAAACGTTCGCTAATTGCTAAAAAACCAACCGCCGATGTCACTCCGAGAGCCGATAACTGGGTGACTGGTGGCGGTATCGATCCAGAAATTCAACCCACCTCCCCAACGGCAACTCCCGAACCTCAACCACAGGGTAAGCCATATCCCCATCGGATCAGCTTCGACACTACCGCCGACCAGTACAAACGACTCAAACGTGCTAGTTTTGACAGCGGACGATCGATGAACGAGATCCTGCGATCGGCTGCTGATGCTTGGCTGGAATCCCACGATCGCGCAAGCGCACCCCAGGGTGGTCGAGCAACAAGTGATTAAGTAACCACGTAACCAAGTGATTACTTGGTTATTTGAAACGTGAGCCGCGAGGGCAGTCTGGAATATGCCAAGCTGAGGGGCGAACAGAGCGTCACAGACCAATAATCACATAGTTCATACCCTAAAATAGAGATATCCCCGCCAGCGACAACTAACGGGGATATCCAGCGGCTGTACACCGCAAATACCTTTAAATATCTATTACCAATATGACACAAGCGACGGATACAGACATCAGGGAATTGAAAACAGCGGTCGATGGGAATACCAGATCGATTGAAGATCTCGGGCGTGGGACTGAAGCTAACACCAAGGCAATCGAAGGTTTAAGTCAGACAAGTTCAGCCATCGATCGGGAGCCGTGACTCCATCTTTAATAGTTGATTCCTCCAAGAGGCATTATTGAACACAATCCAAAAGTACCACAACTACTTATCCCGATTATCATAAGTCTAATGACATTTGTAACTGATGTGCTTCAAGCTTATCTAGTTGGATAAGCTTGAAGCACATCTCTCGATAAATAGACCGATCTTTATACTACTTACTGTAGATTGGGGCGATTCCTATTTTTCGGCCTCAGCATCAAACCCTAACAATGCCGCTTAAAACTTAGAAACCAGAGCGATACCGCTAAACTTTATTTTCGGTATCGCCCCCACAATTATTTACTACAATCATGCTAGTCCCTGTTACCCCCGAACAATCGGCGATGGGCATCTTAACCCGTGCTGGAAATTTAGCGGCTTTAGCCGATCGGGTGGGGAATAGCGATTTCCTCGCCGAATTTCTCCAACTTCGCGTCAGTCCTGCCACCCGCCGCACCTATACCCAATGTCTCAATGACTTTTTTCTCAGACTGGCGAACGTCCACGCCAGCTTAGAGATCGTCAAAGAATTTTTGAGTCTCAACCAACATCAAGCGATCGCGCTGGTGTTGAAGTATCAATCAATGATGATCGAGTCGGGTCTAGCCCCCGCTACAATCAACACCCGCACCAGTGCCCTCAAGTCTCTTACCAACCACGCCCGAAAGCTGGGACAGTGCGAATTTACTCTCGTTGACGTGCGCTCGGTCGCGGTGGAAATCTATCGGGATACATCAGGGGTGGATGTGTCGTCTATGCGATCGATCTTGGAGACGTGCGATCTAGATACTGTCAAGGGGGTCAGGGACTACGCGCTGATTCGATTGTTGTGGGATAACGCTTTGCGGCGGGGGGAAGTATCAGCCGCCAACATTGGGGACTTTGACGCAAAGGGTCGGAAGTTGTGGATTAAGGGCAAAGGGCGGATTGAGAAGTCTGCTGTAAACCTTAATCCCGTGACGGTTGCGGCGATTTGTGATTGGTTGGATACCAGGGGCGGGGTCGCCTCATCAGACCCACTGTTTATCTCCCTCGACCATCCCAACGGGGGCAGGTTACAGGGGCGGGGAATTCACCAGACGATCTCATTGCGATCTAAGTTGGCAGGAATCACTAAGCCAATGTCACCCCACCGCGTCCGCCATAGTGCGATTACTGCCTATCTGGATGCCAGTGGGGGGGATGTGCGCTCTGCTCAGGGGTTGAGCCGTCACAAGAATCTCAATACCCTCACCCGCTACGATGACAACCGCCATCAGTACCAGGGGAAAGCGACAGATGTACTCGCGGATTTGGTGTGAGGCGATTTGTATGCAAAACTGAGTTGTGCGAACATCCACTCGGTTTTTGGTTCCATTGCTACTCAAGCCCCAAAACGTAATTCTCTGCATTCATGTGGGTAAACTAAGCAAGGATGCGCTGTAGTATCGAAATCTTACCTACATCTATTTTTTTTGCCCTCAACCAGTTAAGGTAAATTTCATTCTAAAAAGTAATACGATTTAATTAAAAATTAATATTTATCTTTATTTGACTACTATTAGGAATATTAACAATGACCGAAAAAGAATTCATTGATAATCTAAATCATAACAATTCAGATTACAGTAACCCAGATCAAGCTATTTGGGTTGCAAGTGCGTGCGATACAATTTCGAGAGACATAAATACTGACAGTCAGCATTTTATATATGAATTATTGCAAAATGCTGATGATGCAAGCAACAAAAAAGATCGGCTTGATATTGAAATAAATTTTTCAGGCGATTATATTATATTTTCTCATAAAGGAGAGCCTTTCTCTGAAGTTGATATTGAAAGCATATCAAGTATAGGTGACGGGACAAAAATAGAAGATAGCAATAAAACTGGATTCAAAGGAATTGGTTTTAAATCTGTTTTTTCTCAATCTGACTATGTAATTATTAAGAGTAAAAGTTTTTGCTTTCGTTATGACAGAAATCATTGGAAAGAATATTGGAATGATAAGTGGGGTAATAAGGATATTTGGCAAAGTCAACGGCAAGCCAAAAGAAAAAATTACCAACCTCAAATGCCTTGGCAAATTATTCCGATTTGGCACGAATTAAAATCCGCTCCTTTTTGGAATGAATGGAATGTTTCGACAATCATCAAGCATAATCAGATTGAAAAACTAAAGAGAGATTTATCAATTCTTCTTTCTGACACACAGATTTTACTCTTCTTGCGTAGCAAAAAAGTTGTAGTTACAGTAGTAAATGGTGACGAGAAGCTAATTATTGAAAAGAGTACAAATCTTGAAACTAAAACCACAACACTGAGAAGAAATGGTGAGTTACAAAGTGAGTGGATTATTAAAACAGAACAATTTGATATCCCTCTAAATACAAGAGAAGAAATTAATGCTGATGAAAAATCACCTCAAAAATTGAAGCATTCACTCCGAACAGAAATTTCTTTTGCTATTCAGGTTGAACAAGGGGAATTAAAAGCTGTCAGCGAGCCGAATCGTTTGATATTTACTTATCTCCCAACTTCTATTAAGTGTGATGTCCCTTTTCTAGTGAATGCAAGTTTTTTAACAGATGCAGGTAGACAGCATTTACACCAGGATGTTGTCTGGAACAATTGGCTTTTCAATCAAATCCCTTTAAAATTTCTCAAGTGGGTTGCTGAACTTGCCCATCGAGGAAGCGATTACAGATATCAATTTCTAAAAATAGTGCCTCATAAATTGAGTGGGAGTAATATGCTAGAACAAAGCTTTAATGAAGGCTATAAGCAAGCTCTCAATACGATCTCTTTTATTCCAAATCAGAATGGAGATTTACTCAAAGTAAGCGAAGCTATTTTTGACAAGACAAGTATTTCTGACTGTATTGAAAAACAAATTCTTATTAATCATATAAACCAAAAACTGCAAAAAAACTTTACTACTGATTCTTTCATTCCACATATTGAACCCATAAACACCTTGAAAAAAATAGGTGTTGAGATGTTTGTGATTGATGACTTAGAAGAGCTTTTTGCTTCTACTACTTTTATCAACGAACATAAAATTGTCGATAATTACAACTTGATATGTTTTTTGTATGATAAAGTAAATGATTCAAATGACAGAGAAGAGTGGAACCGAAAGCTTAAAAATATTCCTTTCATTTTCAATAAGAATTTGAAGCTATACAAGCCTATTCATCTACTTTTAGGTCAACACTCTAGAGTTACAGATGAACAAATAATTCACAATGATGTTTTATCTGAAGTGAGAAACAATAGAGAAATCTATAACTGGCTGCTCAATTTAGGTGTACAAGAGCCATCAGATACAGCTTTTATCGATCTCGTCATTGAAAATCCTGAAACCTTTATTAATACTTTAAATGCAATAGAGACCATACAGTTCATTTTCAACATTTACAGAAATAACCAGATTAGTGATTCGCAATTTCAAGAGCTAAGGAAAATAAAGCTTCTTACTAAAAAAGGTACTCTATTAAGTTGCGAAAAATGCTATCTCTCTAATTTTTACGAGCCTGAATCAAAGCTCGAATATCTATACGGTGGTGATATATATGTTGATGAAAAATATGTTGAGGGTAAAGATGAAAAAGTAGAATGGAAAGCATTTTTCTTGAGAATGAAGGTTAAACAGCAAATAGGTAAATATGAATTAAACAATCGTCCATCCCTCCAATCTTTAATTGATAGCTTTGGAAATGATTATTTTGATATCGTAAATGGGTACATTGCTAGATTTAGAATAGGATTTGGTTATGGATCGCACAATGAAATTTCTTTTTTAAGAAATTTAAGCTTTTTAGAATATACTGTAGATAGTGTAGTATTTGCTAAGCTGTTCTGGAATAGCGTTATTTTCACACAAGAATTAGACTTAAATTACCTAACTGAAAATCCAACTTTATACTATGGAACTGGCAATGGATATAATAGATTTCCAGTTTCTATAACAGAGACATATTTTCAATGGTTTGTGCTTAACAAAAATTGTATCCCAACAACACAAGGCGAGTGCAAACAATCTAAGTCTGTATATTTAAATACTATCGAAATCAAAGAAATAGCAGGTAAGTATTTACCAGTTTTTGATTGTGATTCAACAATCGAGCGAGAATTACGTAAATTATTTGGATTTATAGAGCATTTGAATCTTGATGATTATCTGACAATTCTTAAAAATATTTCTAATGATACAGATCTGAGTGAAGAAGAAAAGAAAGAAAATCAAAGACGAATAAAACTGATTTATGGTAAATTAGCTTTGTTAACATTGTCTGATTCAGAAAAAGAGGTGATTAAGAGTTGGGGTAAAACAAATAAGCTTCTAGCAAAAAGCGACAATGTTTTTTTCGAGCCTAAAGACTTATCTGTTGTTACAGTCAAGGGATTTAAAGCTTCAAATTTAGCATATCCTGATGGAGCAACATCTGAAATTATTGAGATATTGCGCTTATTTGGAGTAAAAATAGTTGATAAAATAACACCTGATATTTCAGCCGACAAGACTGAAGTTAAAGAATTGAAAAACCAACTTATCCGCATTTCACCACTGATAGCACTAATTTATGTTGAAGAATCCAAAGCTCTTAAAGACTGGGAAGATGAATATAATCAGATCTATACTAAGCTACAGGGTATTTATTTTTACGAAACATCTGAAATTTATTTGTCATATGGAAATGAAAATGATAAGCAAAGTCGAAGTTCTTGGTCGGAAGAGAACACTTTTTACTATGTGGGTAATTGGTCTAGTTTAAGAACCTTAGATAGTTTAGTTGAGCCTTTGTGTAACTTCCTAAATATAAGATATGTTGAAAGAATTTTAATTGTTTTGTTGTTAGAAACATTTGAAAATAGCATAGAGTACTTGAAAGAAAAAGGCTACGATGTATCGCTGATACCTGAAGACAAGTTTCTCTTGGAGGAGAATGATGATAATATATATTCTCAAGATGATATCAGAGAGGAAAACAGACCTTACAATCCATCTGATGAAGCGTTGGGTCGGAAAGGTGAAGAATTTGTTTATGAGCAGTTACAAAAAATTTACATCCACAAATATAAATCTCCACTAAAAGAAACTAGTACTGGCTTTAAGATAATCAGTGTTCCAGGAACTGAGATCGGTAATAAAAAGGTAGATATAGTAGAAGTATTTTGGCTTAACAAAGAACATAATACAACTGCAAATCACGATTTTAGAATTTGTGAAAATGGGAGTGAAATATATATTGATAGTAAAGCAACACCTTTTTCTAAAAATAAAGAAAAAGTACCTTTTTATATGTCATCTAATGAGTTAGCTCTAATGGAGAAAGCAAATAAATATTTAATTGCCAGAGTTTTCAATGTGACAACAGAGCCAGTAATGGAATTTATAAAATTAGCAATAGACGATCTTAACTGATTCAAGCGTTTCGTGGGGTCGCACATCTTCCAGCAGGTTCAGATCGATATAGAGCGCGAGATCGATCGAGAGTTGTTAAGCTGGCGAATTTTATATTACTGCTGACGTTCCTGTTCTAACTCATCAAGTAGCCGCTCTAAAGCAATTCGAGCCAGTTCTGATTTATGACGGTTTAGATGTTTAGCTGCTTTGTTGAGCCTATCATCTAGGGATTTTTCGAGGTCAAGAGTGAATCGAATCTTGGTCACTTTCTTCTGGGGTTTGGCTAGTTTGGCTGTGAGTGAATTTGAAGGTGGAGTCGGTTCGATCATCACAGATTCCGATTCTTTCACGAGCGCGGAAGTCGATTCAGTCTCGTCAAACTTCTCCATAATTTCATCGAGTGACTTTCTAGGTTTACTCATAATGCGATCGCCTCTGTAAATAAATTCTGATATTCTTGAGCCGACTTTTCCCCGTCCTTTCCCATACTGAAAACCGTCTCACCCTGTCCAAATGAATCGGCGATACATTGACGCTGGTAGATAATAGTTTCCAGATGAATAATGCCCTCGATATTACCGAGCGCGTCCTGTGTCTCTCTAACTAAGTTAGTGCGGGGAATAGCCCGATTAATGAAGGTCGCACCGATTAAGTCCGGTCTGAATCTTTGAGCTTGTTTAACCAGCTTGACCACCGACCCAGAGGATACGAGATCTAGTGCGGTCGGTTGGCAGGGGATGAGGGCGATATTTGCGTAGTAAAGTATTACTCTCGTCGCCTCAGACAATCCGCCCGCGCCGTCGATGACCGCATAGGAGTACCCCTTTACCATTTCGGGGATATTCTCAGCTAGTTCGTTCGGGTCTGATTGGACGAGCGCGGGAATACCGAGCGACTTTAACCACATCGAAGATGAGGCTTGAGTATCGCTATCTATCAAGACTACCGACTTACCTTGTGCTTTGAGCCAATAAGCCAGATGCACGGCGGTAGAGCTTTTCCCGACTCCACCCTTTTGATTAATGATGGCAGTAATCATGTAGCGTATGCATTTAAGTACATGGTTAAGTAATGCGATGCTTAATACTTAACTATATACTTAAAGTTGATGGTATGGAAGAGGGCAATTCTACACATGTAGAATTGCTAGAGCTAATGCGATCGTGTCAAACCCCAAGCGATCTCATTAGCCAAAACGCGATCGCATTTAAATCTCGACTCTTGGCAGCGGAGAAAACCACTCTGGGCAAGCAATTGAAGGTGTGAACCCCATCCCCATCTAAGTGAACTAATGCGATCGCCGAATGGGCTATTTTGGCCTGCTTCAAATTCAGTAAGCACCTTCTCTGTTCTCATCCCAATTCGATCGCCAAAGATCCCAGAGCCTTAAACAAAGGATCGATGTATTCATCAAGAGTTTAAGTCGCGATTAGCATCCCAGGTACTTAACAGCCGGATCTCATACCATCCAACGTGCTAGGATTAGTAACTACATTCTAAATTTACTCCCATTATTAATATGGTTTCATTTAGTATTGAAGAGGCAGTAAAGATATTTTATTCTACTCCCTATGACAAATTAAAAGATGATTGTAAAACCCAACATCAACACAATGTATATCTAGGAGTCAGACTTAACTATCAATTATTTGGTGATTATTTACATTATTTATCAACTCCAGAAGTACCTATTCCTACCGATTGGTTTCCTAAAAGAAAAGGTAAGATAATTAAATACAAATCTGAATACTGGCGGTCAGTTTATCGATTAGTAAACAGTCTAGAAATCCAAATACCAGCCTATCTTGAAGTAACACCAATAATTTTCTTTGAACTACTTGTAAACGAGCAAGCTAATTATGAATTTTACTCCAATGCTATGCCTGAGAAAATTAACGGTGGTAACTATATTGAAACTTATACTCCTCATAAAAGACTAACAGCTATCAAAGAACGTGAGAAGTTTATTGAACAACGTTTTAGCTCAGAAAATACTCATCAAATTGCTAGCGATCCTTTAAGGGACAAAATTTGTCTGACAGCTTTGGGAGAATTGAAAATCGATGATAGAGTTTATCATGATTTCAGCTCTGAGAGAATTCAAAACGGTGCTTTAAATATACCTCAAAAGATAGGATACGAACAACTACATAAAAAGACGCAAAAACAGTTTGAACGAATTAGTGGTTATGTAAGCGGGCACATCACTCTGATGGTTTTGGCAGAGATGTATAAAAATGATTGTCCCTTAGTAGCTAATGCTCTAGAAGATCTAGATCGGGCAGAGGACAATTTAGAGCGCGAATTCAAACGGATATCTCATCCCAGGCATACCAAAGGGCAGACAGGATACACCGTGAACAAAGGGGAGGTCTTTTTTAACATTCCTTAATATATCCCTCCGCCTGCAAAAAAGCCTTGATAATTTTGTCTGGGAATAGGATTATGGAGGGTAAGCAAGTCCCAGCCCGCCAATCGAAGAAGAAGAAGGAGAAAAAAATGAACCCAACCACTTGGACTAAAAAAACTGTCAACTTACGACTCGACGAGATCGAGCGCCTCAATGCTGCTGCCAAACGTCGCGGCTATAAAAATTTACATGAAGCTATGAGATCGCTAACTCTATCGCTATTAGAAAACCCCACAGCAGCATAGAAGCTGTTGCGGGGTTCTCCGTTTAACGTTTTAAATACTCTCTACTCAGTGCGTTTTCTTGGCGGAAGGGGCACTGGTAGAACCGAACAGGAAAGCTCTAAGAGCAGACCTACCTCTTCTTATTTTGGATGGTAAATGTAAAAATGTCTAGCGGCTTTGACAAACGGCTTTGACAACCGCGCTGGTAAACATTTTAACACACCGCCACTGAAGTAACTAGGCTCTGCTCCTGCCCTCGATTAGAACTTTCCTGTTCGGTACTTACCCCACCGAACAAAATGCAAACTACCACAACCAGCTACATCAACCTCAACGACTATACAGAGTTTCTAACTAACCACAAAAAGAGGGGCTTCTACGAGTGCCCCGTCTGCAAGGGGAAATTGAGCATTAGCAGAGGGAACGGCGAGAAATTTTCCTGTTACGATAGTGACTGCGCTCGCTCGGATATCAAAAAAGCTGTACTAGCCCTAGCTGGCGAAGATAGTAGCTATAGCCAAGAGTTTTTAGAGAAGAGAGAGGCGAGAGAGCAGGCCAGAGAAGAGGCGGAGCGCGATCGTCTAGCCGCCCTCAAATCAGAAACAGAACGCGCTCGAGATTGGCGAGAAATTATCGATCGCTCATTCCTCTCTGACCGCCATCGCCAGGAGATGTTAGACCGTGGCTGGACGGACGAACAAATTAGATCGAGTAATGCCCGTTCGAGTGCCAATGGTCGGATAATCCCGATTACCACCGCTGCGAGTCTGGTAGTTGGTTCCCAGGTCATCACACCAGACGGTAAACGCTGGTACACGGCTGGAGCCAATCACCTCAGAGAGACAGGCGAGTTACCGTTAGCTGTGGTGTACCCAGCAGCCTGCGTAGCGGGGACGATCGCTTATACCGAGTCAACTCTAGACAAACCACATTTGACCGCTCACCGCTTCGATTTGGTAACGATCGGATCGGCTAATATTGGCTCTCAACCTAACGACCTAAAGAGGTCGATCGCCACCATCAAGGAGCGGATGGGTTGGGATACCGTTACACACGTCTTGATGGCTGACGGCGGGGCGGTAATGAATAAACACGTCCTCGGCAACTATCGCAAATTGATAGAGCAACTAGAGGCACTAGGGGAACGGCGGGTAATTGGTTGGTGGGGACAATTTACCAAAGATGACGGCGACATCGATGAGATTGACCCAGGTACTAAGATTGAGTATTTGACACCTGATAAGTTTTTTAAGATTGCCGATCGGTTCCTCAGGGCGGCGGAAAATCTTAAAATCTACGAAACTCTGACCAAATTAGGCTACAAGCCGCACCAGACCAGAGATGAGGCATATCTATCGGCGTTACCACTTCCCCGCGCTGGTGATCTTCAATTTGTTTCTAGTGGCTGTGGGACTGGTAAGACACAACAGCTCCCGCCAGTCATCGATAATTGGTTGAGAGCTAATCCCAAAGCCAAAATTATCGACATCACCCACCGTAACAGTATTAAGGATGGGCACCAACGACGATTAGGAATTAGTGAGTATAAGGTAGGTTTTGGACAAAACCAAGCCGCCCTTAACAGTCAGCAGAAGATTTCAATCTGTCTCGATAGCTTGCTCCATCTCCAATTAGGCGAAATTCCCGCTGGTAGCTTAGTAATTCTGGACGAGGTGGAAGCGATTTTAAACCATCTCGCTAGGGGCGGCACTCTCGGAGGTAATACAGCTAAGGTACAGGCTCACTTTGCCGCTTTACTCGATCGCGTACTATCGACAGGCGGTGCGGTCATTGGGTTGGAGGATTCGATTACTGACTTAGCAATTGACGGATTACTCGATCTGACAGAGCGTAAATATCTGCACGAGCTGATCGTCAACAACCACGAGAGATTTAATTGGGATGTGGCAATTGGTGGCGGTGCCGTGGGCGGATATTTGGCACAGATTATCGATCGGCTTAAAGCTGGAGAACGAGTCATCGTTTCCACGTCATCCCAAAAATTCGGTGAAGCTTTGGAACGGTTAGCGATCGAGCAACTACCAGAGTTAGCGGGGTATGTTACCCGTCTGGATGCCAAAACCGCACCAGAACATCACGATCTATTGCGCGACCCTAATGCTTGGCTAGCAGCTAACCCAACGCGGCTACTCATCATATCTCCGACGGTTGAGAGCGGATTTAGTATCGATGCGGGTCACTTCGATCGGCGTTGCGCGTATTTCGTCAACCTGGGCACTCGTAGCCAGATCCAACTATTACACCGCAATCGAGATAACATCCCCACCGATATTTACGTCAACGAGCGCGGCGCGGAAGCTGGCACGGTCAGCCGCGATCCGAACAAGCTGTTAAAGGTGAGAGCAGGAACCGCCAACACTACTGCTCTTGCTTACGGGCACGGTCGGATTATTCTTAACCCCGTTAGCACCGTATTTAACCGCCTAGATGCCCAATTTACTGCTAGAGACGCTTTATCAGCCAATCACCTATCAGACTATCTGGAAGCGGATTTAGTGGCACGGGGACACCAAGTCAACCAAGCTGATTGGGGCGATGATGTGGTTCTAGCTACGAGATTTAAAAATATCAAAGCTGAGATCGAGGCTGAAGAAAACAAGATCTTATTTGAAGCTAATGGTCTATCGCTATCCCCAGACGAAGCGATCGCCATTTTGCACTCGTCAGGAGTAACGTTTGAGAAGAAACAGCAGGCTAAAAAGACTCTGTTACATTGCGACCTGCCAGGGGCGGAATTGACCGAGGAATTTTTACTCGCCGCGATTACCAAAAATCGCGGCTTATATCGCCGTCAGTGCGAGCTTACATGGCTATTAACTAAGCCAGCATTAGCTGATCGACTCGATCGCGAAATCTTCACCAGCCAGCTAGAATCACCACATCTAATCTACAGCCGCACTCCAAAAAACAAACAGAAAGTAGATTTACTATCACCGATCGTTCCCTACCTGGAGGATTTAGCTACAGGCAGGGAATACAAAAAGGACGATCCGGCGGTGGTCGCCATTGTCTCTCATGCCCTGAAACTTGGTTACGATTTTTGGCGGCTGTTTGGAGTAAATATCCGAGCTGAATCGATCGACTCGAAAGGAAAAAGACAGAACAGCCCAATCGCCACCGTCAACAAAATCCTCAAAAAGTTGGGCTACACAACCAACTACAGACGAGTAGGCACTAAGGGCGAACAGACGTTTTTGTATTTTGTAACTAATGCCAACTGCCAGCACCGCGAAACTATTTACAAGGCGTTGGAGATTAAACATCAAGAATGGCTGAAAAGTGGCTCACAGGCTGAGGTAGTGACGCTTTCTAATAAGGATGATTTATATATAAAAAACGTCACTACTGTATCAGATGTTGATACAAAATCATCTCCCATCCCCAAACAGGAGAGGGTGAGAGTTGGCGATTCGGTAGTTCGGGACGGGGTGCAAATGAAGATCGTGCGAATTACGCCGTTGTGGGTTGTCGGACAAGATCCTGATGGTCGATCGATCAACTGGGAGGTCGCCTGATGAGTTACCAATTACGCCCCTACCAATCAGATCTACTCGCTCGTGTCTCCGAGTCTTGGAACACTGGCAATCGACGGGTAATGCTGCAACTCCCAACAGGCAGCGGTTATCTAACACAAAAAATATATATTAAACAACAACAACAACGATGCTCTTTTTCACCCCAGTCCAAAGATATGTATGTACATAAAATAGTTTACACAACGTGTAAATTGTGGTAAAATACAACGACTCACATCTTGCACCAATGCATAGATACTAGAATTGAATCGAAACTAATTCTAACGCTAGCCCCTGAGAAGCTAGCAGCTCTCGTTTACTCTCTACTTCTATCAGCAATAAGTTGACAGCAGTTTTGGGAAGTAGCTGATGTAATGTCTGCAGTGCAGCCTCTTTCCAGTCAGGCAAAGTGATTCGCTGTAATGACAAGTAAACCCAGTGAGTTAGGACAAAACTAATAAAGCTCAATATCAGCCAACGATAGACTCCTA
>ENA-OBLH01000450-OBLH01000450.1-metagenomes-genome-assembly--contig:-NODE-450-length-13746-cov-3.69031_pt1 | contig 13746 bp, 10 predicted proteins | sample MGYA00153382_OBLH01 | MGnify analysis MGYA00153382 | reverse complement strand
AAGGGGGATGAGGGGGATTTCTTATCCCGAATTTACGTTAAATAAAAAAAAGTCCGCTGGTACGGACTAGATAGTTACAGCAAGCGCCACTTGAGTCAAGACATTTATAAACTTTGGTAACAAGGGGCTTAAGCCCTTTATCTGTCCTAAACATAATAGCAAGAGCTATAGTTGATTCAATTGCAATGTTCTACTTCTCAGTCATGATCCAAGAACCATCCCAATCATCAGGCGGGGCATTAGTTAACCAATGCTGACAACGCACCATGTGCAGACTAGCAGATTTATCATGCTTGTCAATTTCAGCAACGCTGGCAAACTCTCCGATCGCTCTGGCAAACTGCCGATTCCGGTATAGTTCCAGACCCTTAGCATAATGATCAATAACCTCTAGCTTTTGGGCGGGAACAGTTTCCGTTCGTAACCCAACTAGCTCATACACACTGACCGGTTGAGTTTTACCCTTCACCTTCAGGTAGTCTAGTTCCCTTGCCCAAATGCGATCGGCACAGGGGTGGTAGGTTTGTTCACTGATGACAATATCACAGCCATACTGTTTACTCGCGCCTTCTAAGCGGGAAGCAAGGTTGACTCCATCTCCGATCGCTGTATATTCCATCCGCCGACTAGAGCCAATATTACCTCCCAGAACCTTATCTGAGTGAATCCCAATGCCGATCGCAATGGGCATATAGCCATCCACAACTCGCTTCGTGTTAAATATGGTCAATCGATGACGCATTTCCACAGCAGTCTGCACCGCCATCCATTGGTGATCATCTAGGGGCAGGGGTGAACCAAAAACTGCCATCATGGCATCACCGATATACTTATCAAGAGTTCCCTTAAAGCTAAATAGGGCATCCACCATATCTTCAAAGTATTCGTTGAGCATACTCACTACATCTTCGGGAGACATTTTCTCCGTTAGAGTAGTGTAGCCCCGGATATCTGAGAACAGAACAGAAACATCCTTGAGATCACCCCCCAACATAGCTTCCCCACCCTTGATGAGTTGCTCTGCCAGATCCTGGTTCATGTAGCGATACATGGTGGTTTTCAGCCGTTTCTCATCGCTGATATCTTCCATGATCACCAAAGCTCCATTCACCTTGCTGGTATCAGTGGCATCAGCGATCGTATTAATGGAAATATTCACGCTGTGCTGTTCTGCCCCCACCGATTGCAAGATTTGGTCTGGATAATACTGCTCTCGACTCTTTTCCTCTTGGGGATTCAGGGCATCTTGAAACCACTGGATAAATTTATTAGGATTTTTATCTTGAGGAGAATTTTTATCGAGCTTTTCCTTAACCAAAACTAGCTCCATTACCATCCGTCCTTCGATTTTGTCCACGGGTTTTAAGCCCAACAGTTCCTTAGCTTTTTCATTAGCAGCAATAATCTTGCCATCCTTGGCTGTAGAAATTACCCCGTCTGATAAACTACGCAGAATATCTCGCTGCATCTGCTCCTGTTGCTTAATAGTGGCAAATAATTTGGCATTTTGCAGGGCTACCCCGGCTTGAATATTAAAGGCCTCCATGAATTCTTGGTCACTACGATCGAACCCTGCTTTCCAGCAATCGGGAGCCGTAGGCCAATCCTCTGGATTGTAGGGAGGATATTCACCTTGTTTTAGTTTGTTAATAAGCTGCGTGACCGCAATTAACTCCCCATCGCCATTCTTAACGGGCATACAAAGCATACTACAGGTTCTATAACCCGATCGCTTATCAGTTTCTTTAGAAGTTTGGGAATTAGGATGGTCGTAGAGGTCAAAACTAAGGTTAACCGGCTTTCCACTGGTGGCAACTTGTCCAGCAAACCCAGCCCCTAGGGGAATCCGAATTTCCTTCAGTTCTCCAGCAATGGGAATCTTAGTCCATAGCTGCCCTGCTTCTTGGTCAATCAACCACAAGGTACTGCGATCGGCTCCCATGAGCTTTTTCGCCTCATCCATTACCTTGCCGAGGGTTTCTTCTAGGTCTAAGCTACTCTGGCTTAAGGATTGAGTTGCGGCCATCAGAGCTTCCGCCGCCCGTTGCCGTTGGGTAGCTTTGCGGAGGGAACGGGAAGATTCTAAAATTAGGCGAATAGAAGGGGCAAAATCAGCAAATAAGGCCTCATCTGCTGAGGTAAAACCACTGTAATCAATCCGCTGATCTAAGCTAGAAGATACGTCATTATCCTTTTTCAGCTTATTCAACAATTGCACCACTGCCACTAGCTTGCCGTCCTCACCCACTAGAGGTAAGCACAGCATAGTGTAGGTGCGATAACCAGTTTTTTCGTACTGAACCTTAGCTGCTCCCGATCGGGGGTCATCAAAAAAGTCATGGGGGATATTGACCACGCGCTTATAGGTTGCCACTTCCCCAGCAATTCCTTGGTCAGCATTAATCCGAATTTCAAAGGAGCCACCACCGCTGCCCTTGGCCACGATCGACCAGAGTTGCTGTTTTTCTTCATCTAGGAGAAAAATAGTTGTCCGGTCTGCCCCTAATAACTCCCCAGTTTTCAGGCTAATAGATTGGAGCATTTCATCCAAGATGCCATCAAAACCCTGACTGCTGAGAATATCATCCAGCATGGATAGGGTTTGATTCATCACTACTAGTTTCTCTTCTACCCCATTAACTACCTTAATAAAGTTGTCTTGGGTTAGGGGAGCAAGATAAGCAGAAAAGCTGCCCTTAGTAGTAGCTAAGGCACTGGAGGAAGCCGACTGGGGTTGACTTTGGGGTTGATTTGGGCGATCGCTAGGGCTATCAGCGGTTTCTACCACCACATCAATATCAATGGTAGTCTCGCGGGCATCTAGGGTTTGGCGTTTAGGAGATGCAGCTGTCATAGGGTTTCTCTTTAGCAGGAGCCTTCGGTTTAAGCAATAGGTAGAAATTATAGAATATTTTATAAACTTAATTAATACCAGATTTACTTTCAGATTACTCTTTAAGGTAGTTTGCTTACTAGGTTAGCAGACAATATTTAAATTCTAGATATTAAATCCAATTTTATAAATATTAATCACACCTGAATTTTATTTCAAGTTTTCCCAAAAGTATCAAAACTTCTTAAAAAGTTTAACCGTAGCCTAAAACAACTAGGACTTAGGCTCTTGGGGCTTAGGCTTGATCACTGGAGGTTCTCGGCGCTTGGGCGGCTCTAGAGGAGTAGAACGCTCGATTTTGCTATCTGAGGATTTTTCATCCTTGATTAGGGGGCGAGGAGAGGGAGATCCCGAAAACTTTCGATTGCCGCCATTAGAAAACGGCTTCTTATCAAATTTCTTTTTCACCGGCATGACCCCAATATCGTTGGCTTGCTGGATAACCAGATTATTCCCTTGGAGTTGGATATGCAGATCCCAGAAATGATTTATCCCCCGATCGGGAAGAGTACCTTGCAGTTTTAATTTAAAAAACTTGGGCTTTTCATCTTGTTTACGGGGAGATTGGCGAATTTTTGCCACCACTTGTCCTTCATCTTTGGAATGATAAATAACTTCTCCTCGAATTGAGAAATAACCATCAGTGGCAGTGTTGTCAGGTTCAGAAGTTTCTATCGGAGTTTGACTAAGATTTTCAGGTTCCCATACTCCCAAAATTTGGACATGGAGATTACCGTCTTCTTGGCGGGTGCGGGGATAAACGACCCATAGATGCTGCTTATCTATATCTAGATGATTTTTGACTAAGCTCATGACTCGCCCTAGAAGTACGGCATCGATGAGAGTCCCATCCGCTGCCAGAAGTGTTCCCCTAGTTAGCTGTTCTTGGGAAGGCATGTATTGACCCCGGACTAGCCCGATCGCTCGGTATTGTTTTGGCTCACTAGGAGGCGGGATGGGTTGCTGTCTATTAATAATATTGATGGCTTCATCCGTAGGAGGTGTGAGAGCAGATGCTTCGGGGCTAGAGTTTGTGGGCTGAGTGGATGGAATCATGGATTCTGACATGGCTTTGCTAGTTCACAGGTAATGCAGGAGATTGAACAGAGGAGAAGTCCATTGGCTAGACTTAAGACTAGCAATGTTTACCGGGGAAGACTATTCTCCCAAATTTGGTAGCATTGCAGTTACCCCATTGTACAAAATGCAGTAGCATTACAGAGAAATCCGTAAATCTAGATATTTTTTTAGTATTAATTTATTATTAATGGAAAGTTCAAGGTGATCCTGTGACCCAAAAAAATAATCGTTGGTTAATTAATCTCTTTCTAGTGGTAACTATTGTGGGATTTTTGGGGTTTTCCTTCTTTCCCCTCCTAGAAAATATTTTGCCCCGGTTCAATAAGTCTTCGGTGGCAAGTACAGTTCCTAGTCCTCAAGGGTCTAGCACTCCTAATGCGGGTTTGGTGGATTTGGTTGCCCAAGCTAAGGGCTATGAGTTGGTACTCCAGAGGGAACCGGATAACTCTACGGCGTTGCGGGGTTTGTTAGAAATTCGCCTCCAGCAAGGGGATTTGAAGGGGGCGATCGTTCCCCTAGAAAAATTGGCCCAGGTTAAGAGCGAGGAATCTGACTACGCAGTTCTGTTAGCTCAAGCAAGACAGCAAATAGGCGACAATGATGCAGCAATCCAAACCTATCGCCAAATTCTGGTGACTAAACCGGGGAATATGAACGCTCTTCAAGGTTTAGCTGGTTTATACCTCCAGCAAAAACGTCCTCTAGCTGCCGTGGGATTATTACAAGACACCCTCAAGGCGGCGGAAGTTACTAATCAAGCTCAGGCAAATGCGGTAGATATCCGGGCGGTGAAGTTACTTTTGGGCCAGGTCTATGCTAACCAGAAGCAGTACGATCGGGCGATCGCTCTCTACGATGACCTAACCACCGGGGACAATAAGGATTTCCGTCCTATCCTAGCTAAGGCTGTGGTACTCCAAGAACAGGGCAGAAATAGCCAAGCCAAGCCTCTCTTTGACCAAGCCTCTAACCTTGCTCCGGCTCAATACAAAGATCAAATTCAACAATTGGCTACTAGTAAACCTGAGAACAGCACTGAACCCAAAGCTGCTGAACCAGCAAAACCTGATTCTGCCACAACTGTTTCCCCCAACGTAGCTAAATAAACTGGGTAACTATCTTTACTGTGGTGACAATATCAAGATTCTCAGGAATTTTGTTGATTCTGCTACAGTAGATTTTTGCTATATTGATCCCCCCTTCAATTCCCAGCGGAATTATTACCAGTTCTCTCCATCTCTTAGTCAGAAAAGTAGATCACCAGCTTTTCTTGATACTTGGATTTGGGATTCTATAGCTGAAGATAAACTCCAAGAAATTCAAACTCCAGAATTTCCTTCGGCAACGATGGCTCTAGGCAAAAGTTTGCCAGACATTATTGGGAAGGGGAACTTATTAGCTTATCTAGTTCATTTAACTTTAGTAATTAAGGAAATTCATCGAGTATTGAAGCCCACAGGAAGTTTCTATCTCCATTGCGATCCAGCAGCTAGTCATTATCTGAAACTTATTCTTGATACTATTTTTTGTAGTCAAGGGGGAGAATTTCAAAATGAAATTATTTGGAGCTATCGGACTGGAGGAGCTTCCCGAAAGCGGTTTGCCAGAAAGCATGATGTGATTTTTTTCTATACTAAAAGCCGGCAGTGGACTTTTCATGCCCCCAAGGAAAAATCCTATATGATGCATCGATATGGTTTCAAGAAAAGTAATTTTCAAATAGAGCCAGAAACGGGCAGGCAATATTCTTTAGTCTACGGGCGGGATGTGTTAGAAATCCCGACTATTGGTTCTGATAGTAAGGAAAGATTGGGCTTTCCGACCCAAAAACCGGAGGCACTTTTAAGTTATTTAATCCAAGCTAGTAGTAATGGGGGAGATTTAGTTTTAGATGCCTATTGTGGTAGTGGAACAACCTTAGTTGCGGCTCAGAAGTGCGATCGCTCTTGGATAGGGATTGATCTTAATCCGATTAGCATTGATATTACTAAGCAAAGAATACAGCATGATTTTGGTATTGCCTGTTTAGAGAATATCCAGTCTATTTCTGATCAGAAGTTGGACGATCTTCTCTAGTACGATCGCATTCCATCGGTTACGGGCGATCGCTAAAGTATCGGCGGGTCAATAGGCAGTTATTAGATTTATTTTGTTAGTTCAACTTGCAAGATGAGCGATCGTATCGATTAAATCTCAAGGAGTTGACTTAATTTATCAAAAAACTGATGCACATCTTCATGGATTTCACTAGGAGTCATATTGGCTGCAACTGATTCACGGGTCAGCTCTAACACAGAAGCTAATGTTATCAACGGCTCGTAAGACTTAAGACACTGAAAAAGGGAATCTGGATTTTCAAATAAGAGCTTTTTACCATTTACAGCCTGAAAGACGTTTGCCTTAACATTTTTCCAAGATTGATTTGGTGGAAGAGTAAGATTCTCACCAGCAAAGAAATCCTCAATCAATTCTTTGATTGGAGCCGCAAAAAGATTATCATCGCTAAAACCAATTTTTTGTAAAGCTGTTCTTATCCAAGCATCTGGAACAAGTAAATAATTTTCAATATTTTTACGTTTCCATTCATATAATCCTGGATTATCTGATCCCGGGTGATAAGTTTTATCATCATCATAATTAAATAATATAAGCCGTTTAGTAAAAGGAATAATTCGTTTTACGCCCTCAAAATGGCGTTTACTATCTTCATTCATTTTCTCCTTAGAGCCACCCCGCATAACACGAAGGCAAACTTGATTCAGTTTATCCTGCATATTTAAAGGAGTAGACCAACTTCTTAAAAGACGCTCATCAGTTTCTCCCTCAACATATACAAGTACAGGTACAGAAAGTTCTGACAGTTGAGTAATCTCCAGATTAGAGACATCTGCCATTGCGGTTAAAATAGCTGGGGTTGCTTCTACTCGTTTAGGTGCTTTGTCAAGCAATGAGATGATTTGGCGAACATCAACCCCTCGGATAAATTCTTCGGCATGGGTTGCAATCAGAAATTGAGTATTTCTTTGGAGTGCCTTCTGGTTTTTAAAGTAGTCTAAAATCTCTCGTTGTAAATTAACATGGAGATGTGCATCAGGTTCATCAAGTAAGATAGTAGTAGGTTTATATCCATAAAAGAATGCTAAGAGAGTTAATGTTTGATGAAAACCACTCCCACCAGAAATAATGTCATAAGATTTCTCTCCTTGTTTGTATTCACAAATTATCTGTGTGTCTATTCCTCTTTCATATTGAGGATCCGTTAAATCCACACTAAACCACTGTTTAATAACTCGTTGGATCTCTAACCAATCTGCTTGATTTTTTTGATTTTCTTCCCAAACCCGAAGCAGGAGATTTCTTAGCACACTCCCCGGCTGGGCTTTCCCAACCTGTTTACGTAAAGGTCCATCATCTCGCCATTCTTCATTAGGTTCTAGACCAGAAAAAGGTGGAACATAAGCAATAACAGGTAAAAGAGAGTCTGATTGATCCGGCTTTCCTTCCAGCTCTCTAAAATGTTCCCATCCTTCCGAAGGAATAGCATAAATTGTTTGAGGAGAACTGTAGCGTAATTTGACTCCAAAAGAGTACGATTTAGGCTCAGGAGTATCAATTATCCAAGTAACATCAATTTCTACTAAGATAAACTCTTGCTTCTTAGAACCATTGACTTTGGGGTAGCGGCGATCGGTTTTCTCTCTCCAAAGAAGATTGAATTCTGGGACAGGAAGTGCCGTAAAGTTAGGCAGGACAATTTGCTTTCCAGTGCTACCTCGACGGAACTCATCAATACAGAACTGCCAAATTGCCAAGGCTTGTAAAATAGTACTTTTGCCACTATTGTTGCGCCCAACTAAAAGATCAAACTCAGCAAAATTGTAGGTTTGCTCTTCAATGCTCTTAAAATTTCTTAAGGTTAGTGTAGTTATCACTGAGCTATGTTAGTAGGCACTTTATATGTTCTCTAGTAGCCAATTTTGGGGTGACTGGGCAGAAGGATTCTGCATAATCACCCAAAGTACACTTAACAGCTATTACAAATTTTTAAACCTAAAAATAACTTCTAGATTTCTGCAAACGCTCTTTCTGTTAACCTTCTGGCTAAAGTCTGCGCTCCAGTGTGATAGTAGTAATTAGTAGAAACATCTAAGAAAGCGCCTAGATATTCTAGTTTGTCCTTCGAGATTTCCACAAAACTAGCTAAGTTATTAACTACGTTTTCTGGAGTCAAACCGTGGGAACTAACAAAGTTATTCATCCACCCAGTTGTAGATTCAAAACTTTGGGTAATAAAGTTCAGTTTGCCACCATCGTTGCCGCCGGGAATCAATTCACTAACACTCTTAAAGACCGGGTTGCCACCTAAATCTGAAGGATTCATCCCTTTGAGGGTATTTAGACCCTTGAGGGCAAAATCAGGACCGAGGGGAATCAATCCATCAAAGCAAACTAGAGCCGCCATCCGCATTAGGGATTCACCGCCATAATCTCCGAGAGAAGCGACAAAATCACCAATACTATCACCGGGAATACCATTGATTTGACAAAATGCTACCAACTCGACCACCAGCTTGATACAAAGATCGATGCTTTGGGATTTTTCGGGCTTGGGGGTCAGGTTGCTCAGGAAACCAAGGAAAGAGACATCTTGACCGATCTTTCCAGCAAGGGCGGCTGCTCCTAAGGCACTGGAAGCGCTATCTACGGTTTCATAGAGCCACATCGCCCGTTGATAACCTTGGGTTTTGTCATTGTAGAGATGGACTGCCCGATCGCCTATTTGTTGAATCAAGGCTTCATCACTTTCTCCTGTCACTAGCTTGATGGTATTTTCAAACCCCACTGGGTTAGTCCACTGACCGGGAATTACAAAATCCAAGGACTTCAAGGACATTACAGTTAAACCACCGGTGGGCAGTTCATCAACAATTTTAAAAATTGATTTACTCACGATCGAGACTCCTAATTTTTTCTGATTTTTTCTATGAAAGGGATAGCTACTTGACTTGGGATAATCCTGTCAGATTAAATTTACCTAGCCAAGTCTCTCGATCAGTTTCTGTAAAGGCAGCATCTTTAGACATAACCTTAACTTGGTAGCGATCGGCAACTAACAGCGCAGTAGCCGTAGAACCTTGCAACACAGAAGGATAACCAGCAATTTTTTTGGTACTCTGCTTAAACTTTGCTGCTGCCTCCGGGTTACTACTGGTGTCATTAATAGACAATAGAGCTAAAGTTTTATCACCTTTATTAAGTTTGGCTTCAGAAAAACCTTTTTTCTCTTGGGTGTAAACTCTTGTAAAACCATTTCCGGGCTGCGGGAAAAACTTGTTGAAACTAGCTCCTTGAGTAGCATCTTTCGCCACAGCAGGAGTAGCTTTAGATCCTGTACTTTCCTGTTGGGCTTGATCAAAGCGGGAAGGTTGATTAGCAGCACAGCCGCCAATAATCACGAATAATATAAGTAATAAAGGGGCGATCGCTCGCCGCCAACGGTGCGTATTCATTCCTAAAAATCTGGGGTTTATCTGAAGTTTATCTACCAATTCTCGGTTCTAGTCTAGCAATTTTTTGGTAGTTTATCCTTTGTTAAAATTCGGTAACAACAACTAAATAATGGAGGGATTTCCCTACACTGAAATCATGAGAATTATTATCTATTCCTATAATTATTACCCAGAGCCGATCGGTATTGCCCCACTGATGACAGAATTGGCAGAAGGTTTAGTAAAACGGGGTCATGAAGTTAGAGTAGTCACGGGGATGCCCAATTATCCCGAGCGGCAGATCTATGAGGGCTATCAGGGAAAATTGTATATGACAGAACTAAGGAATGGAGTAGCAATTCAACGCAGCTATGTCCTAGTCCGTCCCCGCCCTACTCTTTTGGAAAGGGTAATTTTAGATGCTAGTTTTGTGGTAAGCAGTTTTATTCATGCTCTGCGGGGAAAACGCCCGGATGTAGTATTCCTAACTTCCCCGCCCCTGCCGATCGCTGTCCCTGCGGCTCTCCTCGGTTGGCTCCACCGCTGCCCCGTGATTCTCAACCTCCAAGATATTATTCCTGAAGCTGCAATCCATGTGGGGTTGCTAAAAAATAAAAAGCTAATTTGGGTTTTTGAGGGTTTAGAAAAATTTGCCTATCGTAACGCCACCAAGATTAGTATAATTGCCGATCAATTTGCCCATAATCTAATTAAGAAAGGAGTTCCTGCCAAAAAACTAGTAACTATCCCCAACTGGGTAGATACAGAATTTATCCATCCCCTGCCCAAAGAGCATAATTATTTTCGGGCTAAATACCAATTAGAGGGAAAATTTGTCTTGATGTATAGCGGCAATATCGGTCTGACTCAAGGTTTAGAAACCGTAGTTAAGGCAGCGAAGTTATTAGCTCATGTGCCTGATTTAGTAGTAATAATTGTTGGGGAAGAAAAGGCGATCGGGCGGCTCCTAAAATTTGCTCAAGACCTAGGGGCAAATAATGTGGTGGTGGCTCCTTTCCAGCCTAGGGAACGTTTGCCAGAAATGTTGGCGGCCATGGATGTGGGTTTAGTCATTCAAAAACAAAATGTGATTGCCTTTAATATGCCTTCCAAGATCCAGCCGATTTTGGCCAGTGGTCGGCCGATTATTGCCTCGGTTCCCCTGAATGGGACAGCCGCCGATGTGGTGCGATCGAGTGGTGGTTTAGTAGTCCCCCCAGAGGATGTGAACGCTCTAGCCGAGGCTATGTGGGAGCTTTATAAAAATCGAGAGAAGGCTGAGAGCCTAGGGAAATACGGGAGACAATATGCCCTAGAGCATTACTCTTTTCAACAGGCTCTAGATACTTATGAGAATCTATTCCTTGAGGTTCAACGCTGAAAAAGAAAACAACCCGGTTTCCGAAGAAGACTGGGTTGCGATCGACAAAGCTATCGGTCATCACTATTTTAAGAACAGAAGTTGATTATTACTACCAACTAGATAAAATTTTCCTCTATGGGTTGACATTTAGTTTAAGGAATGGCTATTATATTTAAGGTGTCAATTAAGTGCGCCCCCATCGTCTAGAGGCCTAGGACACCTCCCTTTCACGGAGGCGACGGGGATTCGAATTCCCCTGGGGGTACTAAAAAACTTAATACTGCAATTATAGAATGCCTAGCTCTTACCGAGTTGGGCATTTTGCTTAGGAACACTTACGGATAATGGCCAGAGCAGTATTACGGCGAGTTACTTGATGGACGATCGGACACTCCTGCAACCGATATTGATTTTTCCAGCGGAACCAACTTAAGTAATAAAACGGTTTGGCCAACTTATCGGCATTTTCCTCATAGCTAATAACTTTAAATCCCGGTGCTGCATACAATCGAGCCGAATTAGGCAAGCCACCGATGACAACTGTACTACCAGCATCTCCATGCTGATTTAGCCATTCCATCCCTTCCCGGAGGCTCAAACCTAATATTTCTAAGTCAAATTGGTTGGGGGTAGCTTCAATGCCCCCAGATATTCGATTAACATAGGCATACTGGTAGGGGTGCAGGCTGATCATATCAACAATAATTCCGGCGTAGATAACCACAACTAGCCCGACTAAAAATTGCCTTTGGCGCTTAGTCACCAAGACTTGATAGCCCCAAACGATCGCTACTGCGGTAATCGCTACAATTCCGGGAATAATAAATATAAAGTGGCGCATTCCATCGTAGACAGGAGACCGGCCGACCACCGCAAAAAGAGGCAAAAATAATACTTGCCACCAAACTAACATTGCACAGGCTTTCTGGAGCACAGAAAGGTTTTTATATCGGAAAATTATCCAAGTAGAGCCTCCTACAAATCCCAAATGAAATATAAAGGGAATTGCCATGAAAATCCAAGTTAATAGATAGCCTCTAGGAATTTTCTGAATAGGGAAATCCCACCCCTGAAATAAAACTGTAATTTGGAGTCGATGGCTGGAGAGATAACCTAAGGTTTCAAAAAATCCGGCGATCGGATTCCCCCAAAAAGCTGGATAACAAATACTATGAATTACTGCCCAAGTAACCCCCATTAATACATATAATCCCCCAAAATTTATCAAGGATTGCTTTTTTCTGCCTTGCTCCCACCAAATTAATAGATAGCTACTTAAAAAGAAAAAGAGAATTAAGAAAGCTCCGATTCTTACGCCGGAAGTTAAGCCTAAAAGAATGCTGTATAAGATAGTATATTGGGTAGCTTTATTATTGCCGATTTTAATTTCTTGATCGGGCTGGAAATAATAATTAATTAAATATGCCCCCATTAGACTAGATAGGGTAAAAACAGCAGCAAAGGGAATGTCTTTAGGATTAAAAAAACTATGCCCCCAGTGAATTGGCATTACAGCCAAACTCAAAGCTCCAAACCAAGCATACTCAGCCCCACAGAAAATACTCACAATTCCTGCTACTGCTAGGTAAGTAATACCAGAAAAAATAAAAGTTACATAATGTTTAACTTCCACCCTATCCTTAAGAGCTTTGAGCCTACTGGCCTCGCTATCTAGTTGCTTGGCATAATCTAGGCTCTGCAAAGAAAAACCATTAGCCACAAATTCTTTGGCTTGAAAAACTGTTTCTGCTAAGACATTAAATACAGTTCCAAAATATTTTAAATCTCCTGGTATCGGAGTTTTATTCGCAATCCATTCTAGATTGCGCCGCACCATTGCTACTTCTGTTCCTTCATCCAAAGTAATTCCGTATTGCTGCACCACAGGAAGACCAATTAAAGCAATGATAAGCATTACTAATACTAACTTTGCCTTAGCATTTGCTTGTAAATTTTGCCAAATAGTTTTTATAATTTCCTGCATTAGGGTACCTCTCAAATTCAATAGTGACGCTGGAGGTGATTCTATTGTCTACAAGAATCTTCGGGAAAATCAGGCATCTCCTTATCTTAGGATTACCCTATTTTGTAGGATAAATATTTCTTTAATGCCAATTTCTGCGAGATCTAACATTTGGTTGAGTTGTTGACGGCTAAAGCTATGATGTTCGGCAGTGCCTTGGACTTCGATTAATTGTAGTTGTTCATTCATGACAATATTCAAATCTACATCTGCTCCCACATCTTCTAAGTAATCTAGGTCAAGGAATGCTTGACTTTCTAGTATTCCTACTGATACTGCCCCCACATTATGAACAATGGGCGATCGCTCTAGTTCTCCTTGCTCAATTAATTTATTTACTGCTTCGGTGAGGGCAACAAAACCCCCATTAATAGCCGTGGTGCGAGTTCCGGCATCAGCTTGAATCACATCAGCATCGATAGTAATTGTCCGCTCTCCTAGAATATTCATATCTAAAGCCGATCGCAAACTCCGACCAACTAAGCGCTGGATTTCTTGAGTCCGGCCAGAAAGTTTCTGCCATTCCCGTGGATGGCGCTGAGGAGTGGCTCCTGGTAGCATTCGATACTCTGCCGTCAGCCAACCCTGCCCTTTTCCTTCCAGAAATTTTGGGACTCCAGCAGAAATACTTACGGTACATAAAACTTGGGTATCGCCACATTTGGCTAAAACTGAACCCGTAGGAAAACGGGTAAAATTTCGGACAAAATCTAGGGGACGAAGTTGATTAAATTGTCTATTATGCGATCGCTGCCGATCCATGATTCTCTCCTCAAGTGTTTTTTCGTTAGTTGTGACGACTCCCGACACTGTAGCTTGCTTCCCGTAGGGTTGCTAGGCATACATTGCGGGCTTCTCAGTGAACCCTGCTACTGCATAGGGCATATCCTGAGCTTTA
>ENA-OBLH01000449-OBLH01000449.1-metagenomes-genome-assembly--contig:-NODE-449-length-13779-cov-3.88771_pt1 | contig 13779 bp, 9 predicted proteins | sample MGYA00153382_OBLH01 | MGnify analysis MGYA00153382 | reverse complement strand
CCCGCTCTGGGAGAGGCGATGCACTGAGCTTGCCGAAGTGGGCTGGGGGTGAGGGCTTCTAGTTATTTACGCAAGAGGTCTAATGTCTTGACTAAGTTACTTATCTCGCTCTGCTAGTTCGAGCCAGCGCTCGGTGGCCTTGTCGATCGCTTCATTTAGTTTTGCTAGTTGATCCGATAGTTTTTGGACGGCGGCATAACCACTGGGAGGATTGTGGTACATGGTTCTCTCTAGGTCTTTTTTCTCTGCTTCTAGTTGGGGAATCTGAGCATCAAGGGTTTCGTATTCCCGTTTTTCTTTGTAGGAAAGTTTACGGGTTTTGGTGGAGGTTGGGGCTGTCCCAGAGCTTGTGGTAGAGGTTGGGGTTAGGGGGAGAGATTTTGCTTGGTTGTCGGCTAATTGGGCAGCTTGGGATTCTTTGTATTCCAGATAAAGAGAATAATTACCGGGGTATTCTTGCACCTTGCCACCGGGTTCGATCGCAAAGATTTTATCTACAGTGCGATCGAGGAAATAGCGATCGTGGGAAACCACAATGACACAACCATTAAAATCTTCTAGGTATTCTTCCAACACACCCAAGGTTTGCACATCTAGGTCATTAGTCGGCTCATCAAGGATTAACACATTGGGCGCACCCATCAGAATTTTTAGCAAAAATAAGCGGCGCTTCTCCCCCCCGGAAAGTTTGTTAATGGGGGCATACTGCTGAATGGGCGGAAAGAGGAATCTCTCTAGCATTTGGGAAGCCGTAATCACGCTGCCATCATTAATTTTGACTAATTCGGCAATACTCTTGAGATAATCAATTACCCGTTGCTCTTCGTTGATATTGACATCATCGGAATGCTGGTTAAAATAGCCAATATGAATGGTGTAACCTAAGTCTACGACACCAGAATCTGGGGTAATTTTTCCGGTAATCATATCCATCAGGGTAGATTTTCCGGCTCCATTGCTGCCAATTATGCCTACCCGGTCTTCGGGATGAAAATTATAGGTGAAATCTTGGATTAAGGTGCGACCGTCATAACCTTTGCAAATATTAGTTAATTCAATTACTTTCTTGCCAATCCGTCGCCCCGTGGTGACAATATCTACCTTACCTTGGGCTTGCCTAAATTCCTGATCCTGCATGGCATGGACTCGATCGATCCTTGCCTTTTGCTTAGTACTACGGGCTTTTGGCCCCCGTCTCAGCCATTCCATTTCCCGTCGTAATACTCCTGCGTGCTTGCGTTGGGTATTAACCGCTGATTCTTCTGCCTCAGCTTTTTTCTCTAGGTAATAGGCATAGTTGCCAGTGTAGTTATAGAGTTCACCCCGATCGATCTCTAGGATTCTATTAGTTACCCGATCAAGAAAATAGCGATCGTGGGTAATCAGCAATAATGCTCCCTGAAACCTTTGTAAATAATTCTGCAACCATTCCACCGATAGAGCATCCAGATGGTTAGTCGGTTCATCCATCAATAACATATCCGGCGCCGACAATAATGCCGCTGCCATGGCAATTCGTTTGCGGTAGCCCCCAGATAAATCACCGACCTTGGCATCAAAATCTTCAATCCCCAACTGAGTCAGAATAATCTTGGCATTGGTTTCCACTTCCCAGGCCCCAGTCGCTTCCATCCGTTCTGATAAGCTAGATAGCTGCGACATCAGCTTGTCGCTATCCCCCAACCCATGAGCCAAGTGGTGGGAAATATCTTCGTACTCCCGCACCATAGACATCTGATCGCCACTATCGGCAAAAACCTGCTCCAAAACTGTACAATTCTCATCTAAATCTGGCTGTTGGGGCAGATAGACAATCTTGGCACTGGAATTTACCCAGAGTTCACCACTATCCTTAGATTCTAGCCCCGCTATAATCTTCAGCAGAGTAGATTTCCCCGAACCATTGGTGCCAATTAAGCCTACCTTGTCCCCTTCACTGAGACTAAAACTGGCATCCCGGAGAATTTCTTTGATCCCAAAGTCTTTGTGGAGCGATCGAACGGTAAATATAGTCATTATTGATAGAAATAGTGATAAAAATAATATCAAAATAATAAGAACTCTGGCTTCTCATTAAAGCTAGAGTCCTCAAGGAAATTATAACGGCAAAATCGAGAGTAGGTCAGGATTTATGCTCTTGAACCGCCCGATAATTTGTGTCTAGAGCAATTGGCATCAACTAAACGCAGCCGCAAGTTCGGTATTTTTCTTCTTACTCCAGATCATTTTAGGGTGGGCATTGATGCGATCGATATACAGCACTTTTCTTGACGATTAGATACCAAGACATACTTTCCCTAGGGGGAATTTTGAGCAAAACATACGTAAGTATTCGTTATTGACTAGCGATTATTGTTATTCCCACCAAGGAGGGGACGGATGATTAAGAAACTAGTCCCAAAAGCAGTAATAATAATTAGCAAAATTGCCAACAACAATACCCAGCCGTTGATATCAGAAGTTCTGGGGCTAGTAGAAATCCGGCGGTTGCGTCCTTCCTCCTGTTCTATAACCAGATCGCCGGGAGCGATCGATATTTCACCTAGGCCTAGGGATTTGGGCATCAAGGGCAAACCCCGACTCATCGATCGCCCAGAATTTGGAGTTTCTGATGAAGTTAAGATTTTAGAGCCAATCACCGGCAGACTGGAGGTATTCATGGTAGGCATTCCCAAACCCGTAGGCGGAATCCCCGCCGCTATCTGTTGGAGGTTTTGGGTAGACTGGACTACCTTAGCAATTTCTTGATGGAGTTGCTGATTTTGTTGAAGTAGTTGCTGGTTTTGATTATTCAGAACTTCTAACATTGCTTGGGCTGCCTGCAACTCAGCAGATAGCTCTCGGTAAACAGAAATTGGCACGGAGGGGCAGTAAGCATTGTTAGGAGTAGCGGGGCGGTCTGTTCCGGAGTTTTGCATAGCCTGAGTTTAGATAGCTTTATCTAGGGATAAGAGGAAATTACTTAAGGCTTAGTGTAACTGAAGAATCGCTAATTTTGGCATAAGTCGCCACGAAAATTTAAATTTTTTGTATTTTGCCTAAGGGAATTAGACAAGGTGTGGAGGCTCAGAAATAGGTCGATCAAGAGTCCAAGACCACTAGGACTCTACTTTGACTGGAGTAATCTTGTCAGGGCAAGTTGTCTCTGTGAAGGAAGAATTCCACGCTCTTTAGACGTGGGAGTGTCAAGTTTTGGAGACGTGCGATCGAACCAATCTACCAAGCGACAGTTGACCTATAATTAAAATTTTGTTAGCGTCAGACGTAAAATATCCTTAATATTAAAAATATTTTGTCCACATAACAAGAGAATATAGGTAAAATAGCACACAACTAGACTCTCACTCCTTAGAACGAAAAAACCTAGATTTTAAGGTGTAAGGATTTATAGTTAGGATAAGATATGGCAACGTAAGTTTCAACCAACCACCAGTACTAATTATGTTGATTTGCCCCCAGTGTGAGTTTGAAAACCCAGAAGCTAATAGGTTCTGTCAAAATTGTGGTTCCTCCCTCACCCACAAGGTTTGCCAAGATTGTAGTACAGAAGTTCTAACTAGTGCTGCTACTTGTCATAACTGTGGAGCTTTCACAGGTACAGTTTGGTGGGCAGCAGTATCGGGTATTTCTCCCCAAGTCTCATCATCAGAAACGGGAGAATTAGCTCCAGAATCAACGCCAGAAGTTATTTATCTCGATCGCCACCAACGTTACCAAATATTGGAACCCCAAACTTGGGAAGACAACCAAACTTCTGAATGGCAAGGAAGTGTTCTAGATTGTCAACCCCTCCAAATTTCTGACCTAGCTACCCGGGCAGAAATCCCAGCGATCGCCCAACCCTACCTAGAACTCCGCTCTTCTTTTATTCAAACCCTACCCCCAGTTCAGGATACATGGGAAACTGAGGGACAAAGTGTGATCTTGTTAGAAGATCGCTCCCAATGGCAACTCCTGAGCGACCTGTGGGGAAGTGAAGAAATACCAATTTTTCAAGTATTATACTGGTTAGAAGAAATAACTTTACTTTGGGAAGCTCTAATCCCTTGGCAACAACAACAAAGTTTATTGGAATTAGGCAATCTCCATTTAGATGAAGACCAAGCTCTAAGTCTCCAGTTTTTAGATCCCAATCCTAATCTAGTAGTAGCTTCCGCTCCTGATTCTGCTCCCGGTCCTACTATCGAGCCTTCCCCACCAGCCCTAGCCGAATTAGGAAAAACCCTCCTCACCTTGTCTCCTGCTTCACCCCATGTAATTATCAACCAGCTTTTGGAAGAATTAGCTAAGGGAGAAATTTCTACCCCTGTAGCCTTGCAGAATAAATTGGCTGGGCTACATCAACAAGTTGAGCAACAAATTGAACAACAAATTGAAATTCCACCAGTAGTGGAGGAAGAGTTTTTATTTGCAGAAACAGATACTTTTATTCAAGCCGATAAAACCAAGATTAGTAGTAACTATAGTAGTAGTCGCTCTAGTGATGACTCGCCTACGGTAGTGCTACCTATGCAGCTTCTGAGCCTTGATGATGCTGGCTACACTGATATTGGGCAACAAAGAGACCATAACGAAGATAATTTTGGTATCCAAGTCCGCTTAGAAAAGCAAGAACACCCCTTAGGTAAAACTATCAAAGCCAGAGGCTTGTACGTGCTTTGTGATGGGATGGGCGGTCATGCAGCAGGGGAAGTGGCTAGCTCCTTGGCCGTGGAAACCCTGAAGCACTACTTTCAAGAAGCATGGCAAGATCAGCTTCCTAGTCAACAGGTGATTGTGGAGGGGGTAATTTCGGCGAATCAGGTAATCTATGATATTAATCAGCAAAAAAGCTCCTCTGGCAGCGGACGGATGGGCACAACCTTAGTTATGATGCTCTTGCAGGATACTAATGTGGCGATCGCCCATGTGGGAGACAGCCGAGTCTACCGAATCACGCGCAAAGGTGGTCTAGAACAACTAACCACAGATCATGAAGTGGGGCAGCGAGAAATTAGACGGGGGGTAGAACCAGATATTGCCTATTCCCGCCCCGATGCCTACCAACTTACCCAAGCTCTAGGCCCACGAAGCACCGACTTGATTAAACCCGATGTGCAGTTTTTTGAAGTTAATGAAGATAGCCTATTTATCCTCTGTTCTGATGGTTTATCAGATAATGACCTCCTAGAGAAAAATTGGGAGAGCTACCTCACCCCCCTCCTGAGTTCCCGGGCCAACCTTAACCAAGGAGTGAGTCGGTTAATTGAATTTGCTAATGACCACAATGGTCATGATAATATTACTGTTTTGTTAGTCCGGGTCAAAGTCCAGCCCATATTTGAACAACAACAAATGTTTTAATTAACTACTCCTTAAGCCTATGAGTAATCCTAATTCCCTCGTCACTCTGACCCTGCTAGATTTTCCGGCGGATACTCCCCTCGAACAATGGAGCTTTGATCGCAGAATGGCAATTCGATTAGGGCGGGCTGCGGATAATGATGTGGTAATTGATCATGAGTTGGTTTCCCGCTATCACGTAGAGTTATTGCCGGGAAATTTTGCTCAAGGTGGGGGCTGGCAGGTAGTTAATCAAGGGGTTAACGGTACTTTCTTAAATGATGTCCTAGTGAGTCGGGCGGTGCTGCCGGGAGAGGGCTTGCTGCAATTAGCCAAAGATGGTCCAGTCCTCCGATTCAAAATCCCGCCGATAACCGAAGGTACTACTGCTCCGGATGTTGGCGTAAGTAATAACTTGGGTAAGAAAAAGTGCAACCATGAGGAAAATTTAGCTAATAATTTATTTTGCATTCACTGCGGCGACCTTTTAGCCCCTGTCCAAGAATCGATCGCTAATTATCAGGTATTACGAATTCTAGGCCAAGGCGGGATGGGAATTACTTATCTGGCCGTGGAACCTTCGGCTGGTGAGCGGCGATCGCCCCTGCTAGTCCTCAAGGAAATGAATGCAGAGTTGGCAGAAGTGGCAAAGGCTCAAGAATTATTTACCCGTGAGGCGAGGGTCTTACAAGGGCTGGATCATCCGGGGATTCCCCGCTATTATGCTTCTTTTGTAGAGCAAAATAAGAAATACTTAGCAATGGAACTAATCCACGGGGAAGATTTGGAGGCACGGGTGGTACGAAGTGGGGCTGTGGGTATGGCTCAGGCGATCGATTGGATGCAACAAACTTGCCAAATCCTTGCCTATCTCCACGTCCAAACGCCCCCTTTAATTCACCGAGATATTAAACCCGCTAACTTGATGGTGCGGCACTTAGATAATCAAATTGTATTGCTAGACTTTGGGGCGGTGAAGGAAGTAGGCACAAACCTAAAAACTAGAATCGGGGCTGAGGGGGGCTACAGTGCGCCGGAGCAAAATCAAGGAAACCCTTGTCCGCAATCAGATATATACGCTCTTGGGGTAACTTTATTATTTTTGCTCACCGGAAAATCCCCCCTAAATTTCTATGGCAAACTCAAGGATGGTTATGGTTTTGATCTACAAAATATTCCGACTATTTCCCCCCAACTCAGAGATTTAATTAATCATCTAACTCAGGTACAGCCCAGCGATCGTCCCCAAACTGCCCTAGAAGTTGCCCAAGCTTTAGAACAATGTCTACCGTGAATAGTTATAAGCTACGAGAAAAACTAGGAAAATTGTCTCTGTCCACTCCACTACAGCACCGTAGGTATCTCCCGTATGTCCTCCCAGTTGCCGATGGAACCAGTAGCCAGTTAGTCCAGAAATTATTGCCCCGCCCAGGAAGATGCCTAGGGTTGATTGCCAATGCTGCATCCCCCAAGCCTGTAGCCCTGCGAGAATACCAAGACAACCTAAGCCCCAAAATAAATCTTGAGGTAATTGTATTTCCTGTTTGAGAAAAGCCCCCTTGCCTGTGGGTTTGAGGTAGGGATAGAGAGCGATCGCTAGTACCTGTCCCCATCTCCCCCACGTAGGGGCAAGCAGCAGCCCAAAAGTTCTGAGGGTAAATAAAGATGAGAAAAAAGGGATTGATACAGGTGTAGAAGTTATAGATGAGGAGGCCAAGGAAAAAGTAGGGAACGAAGGAGCTAAATCTGTTAAATCTGTCAGAGCAGCTATTTTTAGGAAAATTAACAAAATTGCTGCCATCACTCCAAAAGCCCCGGTGTAGCTGTCTTGCATTACTTGTAACCGTTGTTGAGGATTTTGCACTGCCAAGCCATCGGCAGTATCCATCACCCCATCTAGGTGGAGTCCCCCCGTCAGAGCTACCCACAGACAAACTACCACCACAGCCCGACTAAAACTCTTCATTCCTAACCATGCCAACAAAATATCCCCTAGTACCAGACCCATCCCAATCAATAAACCCACCCAAGGAGCAAATCGGGCAATCCGGAAAAGTTGGTAAGGTACTATGATGGGGATAGGGATCGGAGTATAAAAAACTATTGCTCCAATTAATCCTTGAAAAGTAATAATTAATTTCTTGATTAATCTTTTAATTAATTTTTTATCTAACTGTTTTTTCATAAACTCTACAAATTTAACAATTTCAGTAATTTAACTTAGAGGCGATCGCTAAATTTTAGGCTAAGATCATCTCATCTACAAAATCCACAGAAATCCATCAGAGGCTGTCTCCCATGGCACATCAATCATCTCCTCAACCAATTACTCCATGTATCATAGACGAAGGAATAATTGTTAATAAAAACGACATTCAACGATTGTTGAGTGACCTAACTTATGTTCAGTATATTCATAGTATTGATGGTTGCCCCTACAACCAAGGAACAGGTTGTGTTGTAGAGGTATTTAATGAACCTGTTAGTTCGACAATTGTGGCTAATCATGGCTTATATATTAACTTACAAAGCTTTGACTATCTACAGTTAGGTCAATCTGCTACTGGTAAAGCATATTTTGATCTCATTCAAAGCGATCGACAACTACGCTTAATTCCGATGAATAATCCTCTCCAAGAGCATCTATGCCCCCAAATTAATACCGAAGAAATAGAAGCAATCTTCAATCAAGTTTTGGCAACAAAGTGGGATTTTCAGCTAGATGATGAGGGGGACTGTCCAATCTAAGTCTTTTTGCCGAGGGGCGATCGTAGGCTGAAACCTAAAATCGCCTAAAAATTACCTAAAATTAATTGTGTCTTTTTGGCTTTGATAGGTTATGATGGTATGTAGTTTCTGTGAAGAGCTAATTGTATGGATATTTTCCACGCAACGGGATGTAGCGCAGCTTGGTAGCGCGCCTGCTTTGGGAGCAGGATGTCGCAGGTTCAAATCCTGTCATCCCGATAATTAAAACCCTTATAAATCAATATTTCTAAGAATCACCTGACTTTATCTTGATTTTGGGTGGTAGATATAGCAATTTGCGGCGTTAGCCTCGTGGAGCAATATTGCTCTTGGGAACGACTTGGTTTTGGTGACGCACAATGTACGGGAATTTAGCCGTGTAGAAGGTTTACGATGAGAAGACTGGGAAGTATAGCGATCGCATCCTCCTAAATTGAAACAATAAAAAGCGATCGTAATCCTCACCTCAAATAAAGGGCGTTCACGAAGTGTCTCTGCAAGAGAATCGCATTCCGAAGAATAGCGACTTTATCTATCAATATTTAATTATTCTCTATCTGCTCAATATCTTTAATTATCATTTCCATAGTACAAATTAAAGAGGGAATAGTTTCTTGGCAAATGGCGTAAAGCTGTTCAACATCGACATTAAGGCGATCAACCAATTAATCGTTACTATCTAGGTCAGACATATTGGGCTTCTCGCTCAATTCTAACTTTGAGGCTAGGGTTCATTGTTTCTCACCAGCGCACGATATCAATGCAATGACCAAGAAGTGCTTCAAGTTCTTGTTTTAGTATGGCAGTATATAGCAAGTTGGGGCGATCGGTCTGGAAAACGATGTCAATGCAGCAATTCTCATTATGGGAATATCCCTTGTCCAAAGAGTCGATCCTTGGCAGTTCAATTAGCTAGAACCCTCATTCTATCGTTGAGGAGATTAGCAATTAGAAGCTATAAAAGCCCTATTTATAGTACAGGTGTTTTAAAATGAGAATTGCTGATGTCAATGTCGCTGTCTAGTTTGGCTTCTCCTCGTGCGTAGGAACCAAAATAGCCGAGGGCAGTAAGGTAATAGTCGTTAGCGTATTTTTGCTTGAAATCAGCAAGTAATGTTTGTAGTTGCTCTATTTCCATTGGTGCAGTACTTGAGGTGGGAGCTACTTTCATTTGGCTACAGTACATAAAAATATAATTATCTATCGTAAATCTTAACTGAAAAAAGGCGATCGCTTTTATTTTTTAGAGTATTTTAAGGGTGATCGCATCCCCCTAAGTTGAAACAATAAAAAGCGATTGTACTCCCAAGAATAGCGATCGCATTCCCCACCCAAACAAAAGCGATCGCATCACGACTAAATTAAGGAGTTCGATGATAATTAATTTCAGCCGTTAATGTTAGGATAATAATCTTATCAACTCAACTGAGAGCTATGCCAAGGAAAGTTCGAGACTTTAAAAATGAATTGATTAGCTTGGGCTTTGTGCAGCGGCGTGGAAAGGGTAGTCATAAAAATTGGCGGCATCCACAATTACAACTGTTAATTACTATTGCATTTAAGGATGGTGATGATACGCCGTTATATTTAGAAAAGTTGTTAAAAAGAGCAATTCAAGAGTTAGAGAAAATTGCAGAGTAGGGATCAGATTCATGAATTATCGTTATAGCTTATTGATTCAGTGGTCGGAAGAAGATCAACTTTATTTGGTGACACTGCCGGATTTTGCTCAACTTGCCATGCAGCCTTGTACCCACGGAAAAACTTATGAAGAGGCGATCGCTAATGCTCAGGAGGCGATCGCTGGCTATCTTGAATATTGCCAAGAAGAGGGTTTAGTCCCTCCAAGACTACCTTCTTTTGTTGCTTAACTCAGAAAAAGCGATCGCACTCCCCACCCCCAATAAAAAGCGATCGAACTCCGAAGAATCTCGATCGCCCAAAATTAAACCCAGAAAAAGCGTTCACGAAGTGTCTCTGAAAAAGAATCGTACTCCGAAGAATCTTGATCGCCCCCCCTAAACTCATAAACCGGGTTTCTTTTCTCGGTGATATAGTTAATTTTGATATTTCCAGCAGAAGGTTTCTTTGAGGGGGGTTTGGGGCGATCACACTTTCCCAAAGTGCGATCGCAAGTTTTAAGACATCAGGTGAAAATCATTTGGTTAATGGTAAGGTAGCCAATGACCTCTTACTAATCGTTTATTTTGAACAACTTAACTTTTGTCCCTGGCTTCCTCACCTCAAAAATATTGTCATTAAGGCGATCTGTCGTATTTGAGGCAATTAAACTATTACCTAAATAAATATCACAATGATCCCAGCTTCCATTATTTTCCCAATCATACAAAATGACATCCCCCGCCCTGAGAGTATTATTGATATGATTTTTGATACTCTGATCAGAAAGCAATCCTCTTGCAACTTGTGTAGCTAGGTTCTTATCCCATAAGTTGTTGTTGAGTCCTAGTACAGTAGTATAAGGATAGTTTCCATTGACTCGATCAGTTGTGTATTTGGGAAATAAGCCTCCTGCAACTAAACATTGAGATACGAAGTTGGCACAATTTTGTTCGTAAGAATGGTATGCAGGGTTCCGGGACTTTGCATACCGCTTGGCATAATCTACAGCTGCCTGTCTATTATATCTACTACTACTAATAGTTCCTTCGCGAATAAAAGCAGCAGCCACATATCCGGTTTCCTTGCCAACTCGGACTTCATACCACTGAGAGGAACTTTTCCCGTCTGGACCAGTATACCTCCCTCCAGAAACTGAGCGCAGAATAGTTAAAGGGGTTCTATCTGATAATCCACGAATTATGGAACCACTTAATGAACTACCACGACGGAAATTAATTCCTGGACCATAGTTCACATAGCCGGGTTTATTTATTGATTGACTACTAAAAATAGAATTGCTTGTTGTTACAAAGCTATTTCCAAGAGAACCCTGAGTAGCAGAGACATTAAAACTACTTAAAGATTGAGGCATTGGTTGAGAGTTTGGCGGATTACCGTTAATCCAACAGCTAGGAACCCATAAATCACGTCCTTTAATCTTAAACCAACGAGCATCAGGTGTCTCTAGCCACATATCTGTACCAGTTTCACCGTAAGTCCAAGCATCGAACTCTAATCGTTTTCCGTAGGGTTTATTCCAAGGGCTACGATCGTTAAACTTCTGACTATAGCGAAGATTGACACCTATCGAGGGACCAACAATACCACTAAAAGGAACCCGCCAAATTGGATTTTGTGGCGTGGTAATTTGACTCAAAGCACGGTTGACATTTAACCTTCCACCCGTAATAGTTTTTCCTTGTAAAGAGGTAACTGGGTCAGCAGTTCTCATCAGCAGATTCTTGAGTTGATTGGGAGTCTGATTTGAATTTTCTGCTAATAGAAGTGCTGCTGCTCCGGCTACGTGGGGGGCAGCCATTGAAGTTCCACCAAATGAGCCGTAACGATTTCCGGGTAAAGTACTTAATATGTTTACTCCGGGTGCACCCAAATCAACACTATTCCGTCCGAAATTAGACCTGAAATTAGAGTTAGAGAGGTCTGCTAACCTATCCCTATGGTCTGTAGCAGCTACGGAGATAACATTGGGAAGATCATAGTTAGCTGGGTAAGATGGTCTGAAGTCATTATTATTTCCTTCATTGCCTGCTGCTGCAACAAACAAAACCCCTGCATTATTAGCTCGACTGAGGGCACCAAACATGGCCTGTGAGTAACCACCACCGCCGAAGCTGGCATTGATCACGTCTGCACCCATACGAGTTGCATAGTCAACAGATCGAATAGCATTGATAGTACTGCCATTACCTTGGGAGTCGAGAAACTTGAGGTGCATCAAGCTGACGTTTTGGTTAACCCCGACTACTCCACGGTTATTGTTGCCAACTGCGCCAATAGTTCCAGCTACATGAGTACCATGTCCCTGATCATCCATTGGATCGCCGTCTCTGTTGACGAAATCATAACCATGCACATCATCTACAAAGCCATTGCGATCGTCATCCCTCCCATTACCAAAAATTTCCCCTTGGTTACGCCAAGTGTTGGCTGCTAAGTCTGGATGACGGTAATCTCCACCAGTATCGATCACGGCTACAGTTATAGCCTTACTTCCAGTTTGAGTACGCCACGCTTCTGGGAGATCAATATCGGCATCCGCCAGACCACCTGTTTGCCCTGAATTGTTCAAACCCCAAAGGGAATTTGTCATAGAATCACGGCTAATATTGCTAATAGTTAGCTTGTAGTCCAACTCTACTCCAGCCACGATCGATTCTTGGGATGCAACAGCGCGTACCTCGACCAAATCTTGATCTGGGGCAAACTGTAAAACCTTCCATTGACCATCACCATTCGTTTCCTGTTCAAAGAGATTTTCTACAGCAATTGCTCCTTGAGATTGAGCAAACGCTAAAATTTCCGTCTCAGTTGCTGTTGAGTCAAACTTGAGCATCATAGAGCCAGGAATATACTCTGCGCCTGTCAATGGATCAACTGGTAGTGTGTTTACTATTTCAAGGGGAGGACTAAATTCATCATCATTTTCTGAATCGGGGGTATCAACAATTTCAGGCTCAACATAGTCAATCAACTCTTTTCCTAACTCTGAGTCTCGCCAGTCTTTAGCTGGGTCGATGACTTCATCTAGAGAGATGGCAGTGCCAGTAGCGCCCCGGACTTGGAAAACGATGTCGTTGTAATCTCGATCGCTTCCCCCGTCAACTCGCATATCTTCCATTACGAAAGTATTGCCATCACCTTTAACATCAGCAATCTGACCTACATGGAAAGCATCTTCTGGGTTAGCAGTTGCCATAGAGAACAACGGACGCAAAGCCCCGCCCACATCAGGATTATCAAACACCTGCTGCACCCGACCATTGGCTACTAGCATGAAACCAAACTCATCACCAGCCTTCATAGTAAAAATCTTCGCACCCAGATAAGCTCCAGAATTGTAGTCCTTATCTCCCAATTCTCCAGAGAACTTCGCTGCATCCGTCTGGTCAGAAAATACTATATAACCAGAGGTGGAATTACTCAAAGCTCGACCTGCTGCTTCTCGGATAAACTCCTCAGAACCGGGTTCAAATTTATCCATCCCAGTCAAGCTGAATATCCCTAATTCACCCTTATATTTGCCTCCATCAAAGAGAGGATCGATGACAACTTCTCCACTAGCACCAACTGTAAAGACTCCTGAAGTAAACTCTGGTTTTGCTTCTGTTAGTACAGCTTCAGTTTCTTCTTCATCTTTTGCTACAGTCTCGTCATCATTTGCATCTTCTGATTCAGTATCTTTTTTAGCGATCGCCTCTTCTGCTTCTTCATCCTGATTGACAGCTAGCTTAGTGGTGTCTTCAGAATCAATATCTTCAGCGATCGCCTCTTCCAACTCACTATCAACATCTGCATCGGCAGTATCTTCAATCACAGGGTCAGCATCTTCAGCGATCGCAACTTCCGCAACCCCATCATCTTCAACTACAGAATCAGCATCATTGCTTACCACATCAGTAGTTTCTTCCTGGTCGCCAGTTAATGCCTTTTGAGTAGCACTAACCACATTCCCATCCGTGGCTAAACCATCCAGCAATTCTCCATCAGAGCTATCTCCTTCTGGATCCCACTCCAAATCAATTTCATCAACTGCTGCCTCCGCAATGTCTACCTCCTCCATATCTG
>ENA-OBLH01000448-OBLH01000448.1-metagenomes-genome-assembly--contig:-NODE-448-length-13784-cov-4.71491_pt1 | contig 13784 bp, 13 predicted proteins | sample MGYA00153382_OBLH01 | MGnify analysis MGYA00153382 | reverse complement strand
TGGTTGCCGCCGATCGACAGCGCGTCGCCGTCACCGGTAATGATCCACACGTCGAGATCGGGATTGGCGAGCTTCACTCCCGTCGCCACCGCAGGGGCGCGACCGTGGATCGTGTGGAAGCCGTAGGTTTCCATATAATAGGGAAAGCGCGACGAACAGCCGATGCCGCTGATGAACACGGTCTTGGCCGGGTCCGCGCCGAGTTCGGGCATGGTACGCTGGACCGCCTTCAGCACGGCATAGTCGCCGCAGCCGGGGCACCAGCGGACTTCCTGATCGGTCTCCCAGTCCTTGGGAGACGAGGCGCGGATGGGGGTGATGGCGTTCATCTGATTGACCTAATCATCTGCTGTAAAATTCGCGAACTGCCTCGGGCAACAGCTCCTTGTCACAAAGGCCCCTCATAATCGGAGCAACCTCGGCGGCACGATTGCCGAGCATCTTTGCACAATTTGTGTACAGGATTTTGACTTTGTCTAAGTCGCGCTGAGGCATGTCAAATGTACCGACCTGTGCATTCGTGCTAATCCAGCCGCCCATCACCATTGCTACGAGCATCGATCTCTGGGTGAAACTCAAATCCGGAGGCACGTTATCTTCTGCATAAATCTGAACTGCAGCTAGAAACGTCTGTGCAGAAACAGGCGCATACTTCTGCATTTTCACGGAGGGTGGATCGAATAAACCCATGCTCAGTCTCCCAAGTTGACCGATATTGCATCTTCGATCTCAGCAATGCGGAACGGCTGCCCACTGACCTTATTGAGCGGCTTCGCATCGACGAGATACTGGTCGCGGAGCACGGTCTTGAGCTGGCCAGTGTTCATTTCCGGAACGAGAATGTGCTCGTATCCCTTTAGCAATACGCCGAGATTGCGTGGCATTGGCCAGATGTGGCGCAGGTGGATGTGGTGAACGTCCAGCCCCTTGGCCCGCGCGCGGCGCACCGCTTGGTGGATCGGGCCAAAGGTCGAACCCCAGCCGATGACCGCGAGTTTGCCGCTTGTCTCGCCGAGTTCGACCACCTGTTCGGCGATGTAATCGGCGATCCCGGCGACCTTGGCCTGCCGGATATCGGTCATCGTCTGGTGGTTGGCGGCTTCGTAGTTGATATGGCCGGTATCGACCTGCTTCTCGATGCCGCCGATGCGGTGAAGCAAGCCGGGGGTGCCGGGCTTCACCCAAGGCCGCGCGAGTTTGGCGTCGCGGGCATAGGGTTTGAAGCCGCCCTCGGGTGCCTCGGTGGTGAACGTCACCGGAAACGGTTTCAGCGCGGTCGTGTCAGGCACCTTCCACGGCTCGGCGGCATTGGCGATATAGCCGTCGGTCAGCAGCATCACCGGCGTCATGAATTGTGTCGCCAGCCGTACCGCCTCTATCGCGCAGTCGAACGCATCGGCGGGACTGCGTGCGGCGATGACCGGCATCGGCGCGTCGCCGTTGCGACCATAGACCGCCTGATAGAGATCGGACTGCTCGGTCTTCGTCGGCAGCCCCGTCGAGGGACCGCCGCGCTGCGAATTGACGATGACCAGCGGCAGCTCGGTCATGATCGCCAGACCCATCGCCTCGCCCTTCAGCGCGATGCCCGGACCCGACGACGATGTGACGCCAAGCTGCCCCGCGTAGGACGCGCCGATGGCCGACGCGATGGCCGCAATCTCGTCCTCGGCCTGAAACGTCGTGACGCCGAATTCCTTGAGCCGCGACAGATAGTGCAGGATCGCCGAGGCCGGCGTGATCGGATAGCCGCCGAAGAACATCTTCAGTCCTGCCAGTTGCGCGCCCGCAACAAGGCCCATTGCAATGGCCTCCGCGCCAGTGACGGTGCGGTAGAGGCCGGGTTCGGCGGGCGCGGCGGCGACGCTGTGCTGGCGCACCGACGGGCCGAGTTCCGCCGTCTCGCCATAAGCGTGGCCCGCATTAAGTGCCGCGACATTGGCGTCGACCAGCACCGGGTTCTTCGCGAATTTCTCGCGCAGCCACTGGATCAGCGGTTCGCGGTCGCGGTCGAACATCCAGAGCGCGAGGCCCAGCGTCCACATGTTTTTGCAGCGCAGCGCCTCCTTGTTGCCAAGGCCGAACGGTTTCACCGCGTCGAGCGTGAGTTGCGAGATATTGAAGGAGATCAATTGCCACTGCGCGAGCGAACCATCGGTTAGCGGCGACACATCGTACTGCGCCTTGGCGAGGTTGCGCGCACCGAATTCGCCTGCGTCGGCAATGATCAGGCCGCCGGGCTTGAGCGACCCGACATTGGTCTTGAGCGCCGCCGGGTTCATCGCAATCAGCACATCGGGGGCATCGCCTGCCGTCTCGATCTGGGTAGAACCGAAATTGATCTGGAACGCCGACACGCCGAACAACGTCCCCTGCGGCGCGCGAATTTCGGCAGGGAAATCGGGGAAAGTCGCCAGATCGTTGCCTGCCAGCGCGGTCGAGAGCGTGAACTGTCCGCCCGTCAGCTGCATCCCGTCACCCGAATCACCCGCGAACCTGACGACGATGTTTTCAGGGGCAGGATGAGCTTCGGATTCTTCGCGGGTAAGTTCGTGGACGGCGGCGGTCATGCATCTTCCAGTTGTGGGTTCCGTACCCCGTTAGGCGTCGGACAGCGTTGCCGCCACTTAGTAAAACTTGGGGGGCGCGCAACCCAAATAGGCCGCAGCGCAGGTCCGCATCGACGCCGCATGGCGCGCAGCGACCGCCATGATGTCATCGCCATAGCCGCCACCCATCGCGCTGGCGAGCGGGATACCGCGGGCGCGGGCGGTGCTGGCAACGAACGTATCGCGGGCGGCAATGCCTGCGTCGGTCAGTGCCAGCCGCCCGAGCTTGTCGTCGGCGTGGACGTCGATCCCGGCCTGATAGAGGATGAGGTCTGGGCGCGTTCGATCAATCATCTCGTCGAGTGCGGGACGCAGAGCATCGAGGTAGGCGTCGTCGCCCGTCCCGTCGGGCAACGCGACATCCATCGTCGAGCGCGCCTTTCGCGCCGGAAAATTCTTGTCCGAGTGGATCGACAGCGTGGCGATGTCGGGCCGTCCGGCAAGAATCACGGCGGTGCCATCGCCCTGATGCACATCGCAATCGACGATCAGGATGCGGGCGGCATCCCCCTCCCCCACCAGTCGCAGCGCCGCAATGGCGAGGTCGTTGAATACGCAATACCCTGCACCGCTGTCGGGCAGCGCATGGTGGCTGCCCCCCGCCGCATTTGCCGCATAGCCGTGCTGAAGCGCCAGTTTCGCCGCGAGCCAAGTGCCACCGGGGCTGACCTGCGCGCGGCGGGCGACTTCGGGGGTGACCGAAAAGCCGATGCGGCGTTCGATGGCGGGATCGACCGTCGCGGTCAGGACTGCGTCGACATAGGCCGGGTCGTGCGCTGCCTCCAGCCATTCGCGCGGCATCGGCTCGGGGCGATGTTCGGTCAGACTGCCCGGTGCGCGCAGCACGTCCATCACTGCGCCATATTTGCTGAATTGGTGCGCCCCGCCCCGCGCGGTAACAACGTAATCGGGGTGGTGGACGACGTGGAGCATGACGACCGTGCTACGCGAAGAGGCGCTTTCGCGCGAGCGCATCTTACGTTAGCGTCAAGCCAAAGCGGAGAGATGCATGACCTATAGCGACCGTCCCGACGTCAACGCCTTCCTGACATTCCTCAACAATGTCCCCGGCCCCAAGATGCACGAACTGCCGCCCGCCGCCGCGCGTATGACAATGGTTGCAATGCGTGCGGTTGCAGAAGTCGAAACAGGGCCGCTGGCGGTTATCAAGAACCTTGAAATCCCGACACCTGCAGGGATGATCTACGGGCGGCTTTACGATGCGCGCGAAACCCGCGAGGCAGGACCGGTCATGGTGTTCTACCACGGCGGCGGGTTCGTCATCGGCAATCTCGACACGCACGAACCCTATTGTGCCGAGGCTGCGCGAACGCTCGACATCCCCGTTATCGCTATCGATTACCGGCTCGCCCCCGAGCACCCCTGGCCCGCCGCGCCCGACGATTGCGAGGCAGCGACGCGTTGGATTGCGGGCAGTCCGGCGGCACTGGGGCGTACTGTAACGGGCATCGTGACTTCGGGCGACAGCGCGGGCGGCAATCTGGCGATAGTCGTCACCATGGCACTGCGCGACAAGCCCGCCGCCGTCCCAGTGATCGCGCAATTCCCGATTTATCCCGTCGTCGACGATGGCGAGGAATGGGGGTCGTATCATGAGCACGGCGAAGGCAAGCTGCTGACCTTCGAGGCGATGCAGTATTTTACCGACGCTTATGCCGCCGAAGCGGGCCATCCACGCGCCTATCCGCTGGCGCAGGATCATGCGGGAATGCCGCCGACGTTGATCGTGACCGCCAGTCTCGACCCCTTGCGCGATCAGGGGCGCGCGTATGCGGGCGAGTTGATTAAGGCGGGTGTGCCGGTGACTTATCGAGAAGCCGTCGGGAATATCCACGGCTTCATCAATATCCGCAAAGGCATTCCGTCGTCACAGGCCGATGTTGCGGGGTGCCTGGCGGTACTGAAGGCGATGATCGCCGAGGTCGCGTGACGCTGGAGTATCGCCCTGCCGCTGCTGTGATGCTGCTCAACGCCGACAATCAGGTGTTTGTGGCGCAGCGCATCGATTCGAGCCTCGATGCCTGGCAGATGCCGCAGGGTGGGCTGGACGCGGGAGAAACCGCCGAAGCGGGCGCGCTGCGCGAGCTGGAGGAGGAAACAGGCATCGGCGCGCATCTGGTCGAGATCGTCACACAATCGTCGCGCGAATTGCTCTACGACCTGCCGCCCAAGCTGGCGGGAAAATTGTGGAAAGGCCGCTATGCGGGACAGCGGCAAAACTGGTTCCTGATGCGCTTTCTGGGCACCGATGCCGATGTGAACCTCGACACCGAGCACCCCGAGTTCCGCAACTTCCAATGGGTCGATCCGTGGCGCTTGCCCGATTTGATCGTGGCATTCAAAAAACCGCTATACGAAGCAGTGCTCGCCGAATTCGCCGCGCACCTGCCGCCGAGGACGACATGATCTACATCTGGCTCAACATCGTCCCCATTCTCGTCGCGGCGCTCGCCAGCGTCGGGCTGGCGGGGCTGATCTACGGTCGTAAGGCCGCGCCCGCGACGCTGGTTGTCGTGTTTCTAGCGCAGGCGTGGCTGGCTGCGATCCTTGCCGGTGCGCTGATCCTTGCCCCGCCCAAGGGTGGCGTGTGGACGATGACCATCGGTAGCGCGGTCGTGATCTGGGCGGGGTTCGTCGCGCCCACGCTGGCGGCAAGCTACCGTTTACGCGGGCAAAGCTTGCGGACGATCAGCGCCGACGGCGGTTATTGGCTTGCCGCGATGGTGATGCAGGCCATCATCATGCGCCTGATCGGGCTGGTGCCGCCGCCCGTCTAGCCTAAGCGGCAGCTTTCACGTCGAGGCGGAAGCGGTGCAGCAGCGGCTCGGTATAGCCATTGGGCTGCGTGACCCCTTCGAACACCAGCGCGCGGGCCGCCGTCATGGCGATGCTGTCGGGGGTCAGCTTGCGGTAGAGGGGGTCGCCCGCATTCTGGCCGTCGACCTTGGCGGCCATGCGGGTGAAGGCGGCATCGACCTGTTCTGTCGTGCAGATACCGTGCAAAAGCCAGTTCGCAAGTGCTTGGGATGCAATGCGAAGTGTGGCGCGGTCCTCCATCAGGCCGACGTCGTCGATGTCTGGGACTTTCGAACAGCCCACGCCCTGATCGATCCAGCGCACGACATAGCCGAGGATCCCTTGCGCGTTGTTGTCGAGCTCGCGCTCGATCTCGGCAGCGCTCCAGTTACGGCCCGTTGCCAGCGGCACGCTAAGCAAGTCAGCGAGTGGCGGGATGGCGGTCAGCTCCTTCTGACGTGCGAAGACGTCCAGCTGGTGATAATGCATCGCGTGGAGCGTCGCGGCGGTCGGCGAAGGTACCCAAGCGGTGTTCGCGCCTGCCATCGGGTGGCCGATCTTTTGCGCCAGCATGTCGGCCATCTTGTCAGGGGCCGCCCACATGCCCTTGCCGATCTGCGCCTTGCCCGACAGGCCGCAGGCGAGGCCGACGGCGACATTGCGTGCCTCGTACGCCTTGATCCAGCCGCTGGTCTTCATCTCGCCCTTGGGCACCATCGGCCCGGCGCGCATCGAGGTGTGGATTTCGTCGCCAGTGCGGTCGAGGAAGCCGGTGTTGATGAACGCAATCCGGTGGCGGACAGCGTGGATGGTCGCGGCAAGATTGGCCGATGTGCGGCGTTCCTCGTCCATGACGCCGACTTTGATCGTGTGGCGCGCGAGACCGAGCAGGTCTTCGGTCGCGTCGAACAGGTCGTTGGTGAAGGCGGCTTCCTCGGGCCCATGCATCTTGGGTTTCACGATATAGATGCTGCCGGTGCGGCTGTTGCGGAATTTACCGAGCCCCTGAAGGTCGTGCAGCGCGCACAGCGAGGTGAAGACCGCGTCCAAAATCCCCTCGGGGGCTTCGCTGCCATCGGGCAGCAAGACCGCCGGGTTGGTCATCAGATGCCCAACATTGCGGACGAACATCAGGCTGCGGCCGGCCAATGCGAATCCGCCGTACTGGCGGTCAGCGTCGAGCGTGCGGGTCATCGTCCGCCCGACCTTGTCGAACGACGCGATTAGATCGCCGCGCATCAGGCCCAGCCAGTTGGTGTAGGCCGCGACCTTGTCTTCGGCATCGACCGCCGCGACCGAATCCTCAAGGTCGACGATGGTCGTCAGGGCCGATTCGAGGACGACGTCCGATATGCCCGACGGGTCGGTGCTGGCGACAGGATGACCCGGTTCGAACATCACCTCGATGTGCAGGCCGTTGTTGCAGAACAGACGACCGTGCGCGCTCTTGCCGACATATTGTTCGGGGTTTTTGATCGCGATCCCAGTCGTCGGATCGCCCAGATCGAGCCATGAACCATTTTCGAGCGGAACCGCGCCATCGAGAAACTGCTTGGCCGCCTTGACCACTGCCGCACCGCGCGCCGCATCATAGCCGCCGGGATGCGCCGGAGGAGCATCGAGTGCGTCGGTGCCATAAAACGCATCGTAAAGACTGCCCCAGCGAGCGTTGGCCGCATTGAGGACGAAGCGGTCGTTGAGGCTGGGCACGACCAATTGCGGTCCGGCCATTATGGCGATTTCCGGATCGACATTGGCCGTGTCGATGCTGAACGGCGCGGGCTCCGGGACGAGATAGCCGATTTTGGTCAGGAATGCCTGATAGGCATCTGCGTCCCACGCCTGCCCTGCCCGCGCGCTGTGCCACGCGTCGATCTGCGCCTGCAAATCGTCGCGTTTGGCCAGCAAGGCGCAGTTTACCGGTACGAAGCGCGCGAGAATCTCCGCGAGACCCGCCCAAAGTGCGTCTGCGGTCACGCCGGTTCCCGGCAGTGCCTCGGCCTCGACGAAGTCGGCAAGGACCGACGCGACGCTCAAACCGGCGCGGGGGGTGTAGGACATGCGGGACTCCCTCTGAAGAATGAACATGCGCCCCGGGGAGGAGGTGCGAGCGCCTATGCCGCCCGAATGGCGACAGGACAAGCACCGGGGTTCAAGCGCGACGCCGAACCGGCTAGAGCGGGGTCATGGGATTATCCAGTCACGAAAATGCACTAATCGCACGCGCCTATGCCGCGCCGATGCGGGCGCAGGTCGAGCGGTGGTCGGCAATCAACAGCGGCACAGGCAATCTGGCTGGGCTGGCCGAGGTGGCCGCGTTGCTCGGCGATGCCTTTACGGCGTTGCCGGGCGAACTTCGCCTCGTTGATCCAGCACCAGAAGAGAGCATCGCGCCTGACGGCAGCGTCCGCACCGTCACGCGCGGCCAGCATATTCATGTCGCGGTGCGCCCCGGCGCGAACCGGCGCATCTTGTTGACCGGGCATATGGATACTGTTTTTCCCGTCGATCATCCGTTTCAGACGCTGCGCGAGGTTGAACCCGGCGTGATCAACGGTCCCGGCGTTGCCGACATGAAGGGCGGCATTACGGTTATGCTGGCGGCGCTGACGGCGTTCGAGGGCAGTGATGCGGCGTCTTCGCTGGGGTATGATGTGCTGCTCAACAGCGACGAAGAGACGGGTTCGACCACGTCAGCGGCACTGATCGCCGAGCTGGCGCGCGGCAAGATTGCGGCGCTGACCTATGAACCCGCCGCCCTCCCCGATGGCACGCTCGCGGGCGCGCGGCCGGGGAGCGGCAATTTTAGCTTCGTCGTGACCGGCAAGTCCGCGCACGCGGGCCGCAATCCTGATGACGGGCGCAACGCGGTAATCGCGGCCGCCGACCTTGCGCTGCGGCTGGCGGCACTCCGCAAAGCGGGGTTGAGCGTCAATCCAGCAAAGATCGACGGCGGCGGGCCGAACAATGTCGTGCCTGACCATGCCGTGTTGCGCGTTAATCTGCGCCCGCTGACACCCGAACTCGAAGCGGACGCCAAAGCCGAGATTGCCGAGATCGTCTCCGAAATCACGCGCCTTCATGACGTTAAAATCCACTTGCACGGCGGCTTCGGGCGCCCACCCAAGCCGCTCGATGCGCCCGCCGAAAAACTCTTCGGCCTCGTCCGCGATTGCGGTGCAGATCTCGGCCAGAGCATTGCGTGGAAAGCGACCGGCGGGGTGTGCGACGGCAATAACATCGCGGCGTGCGGTGTCCCCGTAGTCGACACGATGGGGGTGCGCGGGGGTGCCATCCACAGCGACAGCGAGTATCTGATCGTCGAATCGCTGGCGGAACGCGCGGCCCTGTCCGCGCTCACCCTTTATCGGCTGGCGAACGGGGCAATTTGATGACTTTCAGGATGCGCGCCGCGCGTGCCGACGACCTTGCTGCACTTTACGAGATGGCCAAGCTGACCGGCGGCGGGTTCACCAATTTGCCGCCCGACCGGCCCTCGTTGACCGCCAAGCTTGACCGGTCGGGCGCGGCGTTCGCGCGCGCCGAAGACAGCATTGCCGACGACTTATTCGTGCTGGTGCTCGAAAACACCGAAACCGGCCAAGTGCGCGGCACCTGCCAGATGTTCAGCCAGATCGGGATGAGCACGCCGTTCTACAGCTATCGCATCGGCACGCTGACCCAACATTCGAAGGAGCTGGGACGAACATTCCGCGCCGATATGCTGACCTTGTCGACCGATCTTGAGGGATCGAGCGAAGTCGGCGGATTGTTCCTGCATCCGCGTGAACGGGCGGGCGGTCTTGGCATGTTGATTGCCAGAAGCCGTTACCTTTTCATCCGCCAGCACCGCGCGCGTTTTGCCGCGCGCACGATTGCCGAGCTGCGCGGCCTGATCGACGAGGGTGGCGGGTCACCGTTCTGGGACGGGCTGGCGGGGCGATTTTTCGGCATGAATTTTCAGGATGCCGACGAGTTCAACGCGATCAACGGGCATCAGTTCATCGCCGACCTGATGCCCAAAACACCGATCTATATCGCCATGCTGACCGACCACGCCCGCGCCGCCATCGGCCTGCCGCACCCGTCGGGCCGCGCCGCGATGCGGATGCTGGAGGGCGAAGGGTTCAACAACGACGGTTATATCGACATTTTCGACGGTGGCCCGACGATGTGCGCGGCAACCGACCGCATCCGCTCGGTCGCCGACGCACGCGAGGTGGTGATTGCGCGGGTCGCGGAGAATAACGCGCCGCGTGCTATCGTCTCACAGGGGAGCCTGACCGGCTTTGTCGCGGCATGGGGCCATGTCGAGGGCGATACCATCGACGCGGTCTCGGCGGCGGCGTTGGGCGTGGAGCCGGGCCAGACCGTGTTGGTCGCGCCGCAATGAGCCTGGTCGAAATCAACTTCGACGGCATCGTCGGGCCGAGCCATAATTACGCAGGGCTGAGCACGGGCAATCTCGCCTCTTCGAAAAATGCAGGCGCGGTGTCGCGACCGCGCGCGGCGGCGTTGCAGGGTATCGAGAAGATGCGAGCCAACCTGCGTCTCGGCCTGGCACAAGGTATCTTCTTGCCGCAGGTGCGTCCGGACACGAACTGGCTTCAGTCGCTCGGCCATAGCGACGAGCATGGTATCGAGCCGCATATCCGTGCCGCTGCCCTGTCGGCCTCGTCGATGTGGGCTGCCAATGCCGCGACCGTCTCGCCTGCGCCCGACACGCACGACGGGCGTTGCCACCTGACTGTCGCCAACCTCATGACGATGCCGCACCGCGCGCACGAGTGGCAGGGGACGCACGAGCAGCTCGCCATCGCCTTTCCGGGCAATGTTTTCACCGTGCACGCCCCCGTCCCTGCCCCGTTCGGCGACGAGGGTGCAGCGAACCATATGCGGCTTTGCGCGCATCACGGCGCGCCGGGGATCGAAGTGTTCGTCTATGGCGTGCGCGGCGGTGCTTTCCCCGCGCGCCAGCATATCGAGGCGTCCAAAGCGGTGGCACGGCTGCACGGCGTCGCCAACGCGCTGTTCGTCGAGCAATCCGAAGAAGCGATTGCGGCGGGCGCGTTCCACAACGACGTCGTCGCGGTCGCCAACGAACGGGTGCTGTTCGCGCATGAACAGGCGTTTGCCGACAAAGCGGGCTTGTACGCCGACCTCCATCGGTTGCTGCCCGAAGTCGAGATCGTCGAGGTCCCCGCGTCGGTGGTGTCGCTCGCCGATGCCATCCAGTCGTATCTGTTCAACGCGCAGCTTGTGACGCTCCCGCAAGGCGGCGGGATGGCTCTGATTCTGCCGACCGAGGCGCAGGACAATTCGCGCGTCTGGGGCTGGCTGAAAGCACTGGTCGCGGGCAACGGCCCCATCCGCCGCCTCGTGCCGGTCGATGTCCGCGAATCGATGGCGAACGGCGGCGGTCCCGCCTGCTTACGGCTGCGCGTTGTCGCCGATCCTGCCACGGTCGATCCGCGCTTCATGGTCGATGAGAGCAAGCTCGATAGGGTCGCAGACATCGTCTCTACCCACTGGCACGAGGCCATCGCCCCCATCGATCTGGCGAGTGGCGCGCTGATCGCCGAGATCGGTCGCGGGCGGCAAGCGCTCGTCTCTGCGCTCGGCATTACCGTTTAGGACAGGACGATCTGAAACTGTCGGATTAACTGACAGGTAACCTTGTCCGCTAACCAGCTATTTACGCAAAATGTCGGTTGGCCTAGACCTTGCTGTATGAAACCCATGTTGCGTAAAATCACCCGCCTGTTCGTCATCAAGACCCGGATCGAGGCGTATCTGATCATTTTTGCGCTGGCGGTTGGCGCGATGGAGCGCGGCAAAGCGTATCTCTTCGAATACCCCGGCACCGGCGGCTGGCTGTTGTTCTGGGCGTGTAGCGGGTCGGTGATGCTGGCCGGTGCCAAGATACTCGACGCGCTGCGGTATGAGCGCGAACGCTCGGCATTGGCTGGTTCTGCTTAAAAAATTGGCGCGCCCGGAACGATTCGAACGTCCGACCCTCAGATTCGTAGTCTGATGCTCTATCCAGCTGAGCTACGGGCGCGCAGAGGCAGTGCACATAGCGATAACGCGGCGTCGCGCAACCCCGTTGCGGGGCTGAAAGGCAGCGCCTAGGGCGATGACAATGAAATATATGCTGCTTTTTGCCCCCGTGATGCTTGCGGCCTGCGTGTCGGGCGTCGATGCGCCGTCACTGCTGCCGCGTCCCGCCGAAAGTGCGGACATTGATGCGCCTGCCCCTGCGGCGACACCCCCGACACCAGCGGATGCGGTCCAGCGAGCGACGATCAACAAGTTCCTCGATCAGGCACGACGGGGCGACGCGGCGTTTATGAAGGCTTTGCCAAGCGCAACCGTCAACGCGCCGCCGCAGAGCGAGGCCTGGATCGCGGCGCAGAATGCGCGTTCTGCCGTCGAGGTCGCGCGGGCGCCGACGCTCGATGCACTGTCGGGACTCGACACCGCCATCGGTGACGCCATCGACAAGGGGCAAGATACGGCGGCGCTGGCGACAGCACGCGCCGAAGTTCAAGCGATCTACGACCGTCAATCGGCCAGACTCGACGCGCTTATCCGCTGACTGCTTCGGCGTGCAGCGCCGCGAGCTGCGCGTAATGCACTACACCCATGCGGTTGCCCGCGATCTCTTCGGCTGAGAGCGTGCGGAGCATCTTGGCGGGTCGCCCGATCCACAATTCGCCCGCGCCGATATGCTTGCCGGGGCTGAGCAGCGCGCCCGCCGCGAGCATCCCGTCCGAATCGATAGTGCAACCGTCCATCACCGTGCTGCTGAGCCCGACGAAAGCCCCGTCGTGCAGGATCGAGCCGTGCAGCATGACCATATGGCCGATCAGGACATCGTCGCCGATAATCGTCGGCAAGCCCACCTCGTTGCCGGGTTTGGGCGAATCGCAGTGGATGACGGTGCCGTCCTGCACATTGGTACGCGCGCCGATACGGATCGTGTTGACGTCGCCACGCAGGACGCAATTGTACCAGATGCTCGAGTGCGGTCCGATCTCGACGTCGCCGATGATCCGCACACCCGACGCAATGAACGCGGTCGGGTGAATGCGCGGCGTCTTGCCCCGGAAGCTAATGATCGAACTCAATGTTTGGTCCATTTGATGACCGGCAGGATGCTGGCGAAATCGTCGGTCCATCCGGGGAAGCCATCGCGGCGTTTGGTGTCGCGCCATTTGGTTGCGCCGGTGCGCTGGACGAATCCGGCCAGTGCCGCTGGATTACGCGCGAGCACGATCCAGTGCGAGTCCGAATAGGCGCGCTTGCGGCCTGCATCGTCGGGGGCATAGTCGCGCTTGGCGAGGTGCCAGCCCCAGTCCTGCGCCGCTGCGATGACGGGTTCGAGTTCGAGGAAACGGTTCGAGACGTGCATCAGCAGCAGCCCGTCGGGCGCAAGGCGGCGCTCGTAAACGTTGAGCGCATCGCGGGTGAGCAAGTGCATCGGCACCGAGTCCGACGAGAAGGCATCGACGACCAGCACATCGAACGGGGCCGCATTGGCGCGCGTCTCGCGTTCGAGCACCAAGCGCGCGTCGCCGATGGCGACTGGCACATTCGGCGTGCAGGCGCTGAGGAAGGTGAAGCGCGCGGGGTCGCGGGCGATAGCCTCGATGGCAGGATCGATTTCGTAGAAGCGCCAGTCCTGTCCGGGCTTCGCGTAACAGGCGAGCGTTCCTGCGCCCAAGCCGACCACGCCGACGCGACCGGCGGGTTTGCGGGTCGGCAGGTCGTGCAACGCCAGGCCGACACCAGATTCGGGCGCGTAATAGCTGAGCGGTTCGTTCTCGCGGCCGGGCAGCTTCGATTGGATGCCGTGCACGGTCGTGCCGTGGACCAATGTGCGCGTTTCGGCGTTTTCGCTGAACGAATAGATGCCGAAATAACTCCGCACCCGCTTGCCGCCGTCGATCGACAGCGACAGCACGCCCCAGCCGCCAAGCGCCAGCATCATCGCGGCCAAGGCCATTGTGAACGCAACGCGGCTGCCGATGGCGAGCACTGCCATGTTGATGATGACCAGCACGCCCGCGATCTTGATCCATACCGGCACCGGCGCTGGGATGCCGGGGAACAGCCCGACCGGTACGATCGAGACGATCAACGCGACGCTGCCATAGAGGAAAGCGCGCCGCCAGTTGCCACCCCACAGCCGCTCGCCCCAGGCAAAGATCGGCGGGGCGGACAACAAAGCGCCGCCGAGCAGGATCAGAATCGGATGTTCATAGGCCCAGTCGAACGCGAGCGGCGCGACCAGCGCACAGAACGCCCCGCCGAGCACACCACCGAACGACATCGCGAGGTAAAACGTCGTGAGCT
>ENA-OBLH01000446-OBLH01000446.1-metagenomes-genome-assembly--contig:-NODE-446-length-13850-cov-2.483_pt1 | contig 13850 bp, 7 predicted proteins | sample MGYA00153382_OBLH01 | MGnify analysis MGYA00153382 | reverse complement strand
AATTTTGATCTTAAAATCGCCCAGGCCAAACCACAACTCGCCGCGGCGCAGCACGAATTGGCCACCAGGGCAAAAGAGCAGGAGGCCTTCCAAGCCGTGGAAGCCCGGAAAGCCGCGATGCTGGAGGAGGTCCGCCAACTGGAAGCCCGCCACGCCGCCCTGCAAACCTCCCATGCCCGGCTGGAGGCCGCCTGCCAGGACCTGGCCGGCACCCGGCAACAGATTTTGGAGGCCGGGGCACAGTTGTCCCAACTGAATCAGGCCATTGGTGAGGCGGAAGCCGCCGCCACGTTGCCGCAGCTGGCGCTCGACCGGAAATTGGCGGAAGGAGAAAGCCGGTTGAAGGAGTTGGAAGCCTTGGCCGCGGAGCATCGCCGTCAGATCGCCCAGCCACCGCCGTTGCCGGCGGGGCCAGGTGCGGATGCCGCCAAGCCGGAGGAAACTTCAGTGAATCCGACAGAGCCGGCCGCTTCGATCGAAGAGGAATTGATCCGCCTCGGTTTCCGGGTGCAGCCGGTCAAAAAGCATTCGGGCAACGCAAAGTAGGCTCTGGAAATCGGATGGAACCGGATGCCGTGGTCGCCGGTTGATTTGGTCAGCCCGCGCCGCAAGGGAGTGATGTTCCGGGAAGCTATCGCCCCTACGGGGCTGGGGTGCCGCGGAGCTGATGCTGGATGGGAAAATGCACCAGGCATCAGGATCCCGGAGAGATATCAGCCATTAACCGGGGATTGAGCGCAGCGACATCCCCGGAACATCCCCCAAAAAAATCCACGCATCCCGGCAGGGATGCCAGAGGGCACGGCTCGTTTTTACGGTCCGCATTCTGTCACCCCTTCAGGGTGATAGGTTTTCGTTCCGTCGATTCCGGTGGTGTCGCTCCGCTCAACCACCGGCCAATGGCTATGATCCCTCCCGGGATCCAATCTGCTGATTTTAGACGGAAAGGGTATAAAAAATAAGGTTTCCTCCCCCACGCCTACGGGTAGCACGCCACTGTCCCAGCCTCCGTCTGGCCAAAGTCGTTCATCCTCCCGTTTTTCATCTCTGCCTTTGATCATCCCAGCCTGGATACCCCCCCGGGGAAACCGGCTATCCGCCGGCTTACTCTATTCCCGGCCGCTGGATGATGAGGCGGTAGAAGGCGGTGGGCTTGTTCGCCACCGCATCCCGGAGGGTGACTTCCTGCAGATTCCCCGTGCGGGCTGTGGCGATTTCCAACCCGGGCAAGGCCGCGGTCCATTCCCTTCCGGGCTGCCGGGTGGCCACCGCATACCAGCCGGCGGCCAGATTTTCAGAACACTCCACCTGCAGGACGACGTCGGGCAGGTAAGGGTTGTGGAAGAGATGGAGCACCGCCTGATCTCCTTCCAGACTCTGCGCAAACGCATTCGCGCCATCGCTGACCGAGGCCTGCAGTCCGAGGGCATATTCCCCCAGATTCCCCCAGCGATCGCCATCCGCGTTGACCTGATCACCGGCCACAAGGGGATCGCTGGCGCTGACTCCAAAGGCTTGCTGCTGCCAGAGGGTTGCTCCGCCGATGGTTACAGTGAAACTGGCGGTGGACTGGTTTCCTGCGGCATCGCGGGCGGTGTAAACGACCGTGGTGGTGCCGGCCGGGAAACGGTCTCCGGATTGGTGGGTGGTGGTCAGGGAAGCGATTCCAACATTGTCGGTGGCTTGGGGCGGACCCCATGAAACCACGGCCGAGGTTCCGCCCGGGGAGTCCGGTACGGTGACGATTTCCCCCGGGAGATCTGAAATCACGGGGCTTTGGGTGTCCGCGGCGCTGCCCACCACCACCTGCAATTCGCCCGAGGGCAGGCTTTCCAGACCCGCGGTGTTATAGGCAGTGACGATCATGTAATATGTTCCGGGCGCGATCGGGACAATGGTTTTGGTGGTGGCGTTACCGGCATCAAGAATATTCGGATAGGTCCCGGGAACAGTGCCATAGTACAACCGGTATCCGATTACATCGGTCTCGGGATTGGCATCCCAGGCCATGGTGACGGAAACGTCTGTGTCCGTAGTGGAGCCACCTCCAGGAGGGGCGGGTGCCACGAGTTCCAGATCACTGGAGGGCAGGCTTTCCAGGCCCGCGGTGTTGTAGGCCACCGCCACGACGTAGTGGGGACCGGGGCCGGTGAAGGGAATGGTGGCAGTGGTGGTGTTCCCGGCATCAAAGGCGTTCGAATAGTTGCCCGGTCCGGCGCCGTAATAGAGACGATAGCCGATGACGTCGGTTTCCGGATTCGCATCCCACGCCAGAGTGACGGGATAGGGTTCCGTCGCTTCGAGGGCCAGTCCAGCGCCGGTGGAGCCAATCAGGATCAAGGCCGCCGCCATCCAGCCTGGCTGGCGGAAAAGAAAATCGGGAACAGCAAAAGAGATCCGTTTGAACATTCATGTAAATTACAGCTTTTATGGTAATTATGCAAGTTTATATTCAATTTGAGAAGCCCGTAGAGCTTGCCACGGAGGATTTTGGGCCACGCGAGCGGGTTTGGCTGGGTTTTCACGCCGTCAAATCATCCCGGTGGACCCGCCGGGGAACCTCTTTGGGTAAACCTGAAAAGGACGCTGACGGGCCACAGCCGGAGCGCAGCGGAGACAGCCGAAGGCAAATGACACCGATGTGACTGATCATCACGGATTTAGCTGAACAGGAGGATTCATCGAAAAGATGAGGAGCTTATCTGTGCTAAATCCATGATCATCAGTTCAATCCGTGCTATCCGTGGGCTCCCATTTTCCCATTTAGGGTAACCGTATCACCGGGGCCATTGGCCGTCCACGATCGGCTTCAGGGTGAGCTTGGCGGGATCAATCACGGCATGTTTCACTTTCTGGCGCTTCCAGGTGTAGGTGATATGTACCAGGCCATCGCTGGTCTGGATGATGGCGGGGTAACTGAACTCGGCCCGGGGCTCATCTTCGAGCACGAGCGAGGCTTGCCATGTCCGGCCATCCTGGCTGACGGCGAGACTCAGCGGGCTGCGGCCCTTGGCGGTGTGATTGTAGACGATCAGGTGGCGGCCGTCCCGCAGGGTCACGGCATCGGTGCCGGAGTTGGGATTCGGCAGATCCGTGAGAGTCATCGGTCCCCAGGACTGGCCGGCGTCGGGAGAAGTGATTTGGAATATTTTCCCCTGTTCGGTGCGGCCCATGGCGAGGAGTTGATCTCCCCCCGGAAAAAGAAGGCTGGGCTGGATGGCACCGATTTTTACTCCATCATTGACCGGAGCCGTCGCCTGCCAGGTTTTCCCTCCGTCCCGGCTCCGCTCGAAATGCACCCGCCACCCGTCATGCTCCGAACTGGTGGGGGAAAGAATATCGCCATTGGCCAACTGCACCGGTTTGTTTTTGATGGGGCCAAGAATGCCGTCGGGCAGGCGTCGGGCGTCGCTCCAGGTTTTCCCGGCATCGTCCGACTGGCGCAACATCCCCCACCAAGTGTCAGGGTTGGGGCCGACCTTGTAGAACAGCATCAATGGTCCGGTCTTCGGCTGGAACAGGACGGGATTCCAGGATGGATGACGTTTGTCGTTGGTTTGAAGTCCGTTCGCGACTTCGACCGGAGTGGTCCATTTCCCGTGGTCGAGGCGCGCCACCCAGATACCCACGTCTGGATTTTTCTCGGCGGTGCCGCCGAACCAAGCGGCGACCAGCCCGCCGGCAGCCGGCTCGACAATGGTCGAGGCATGGCACGAGGGGAAAGGAGCCGTCCCGTAAATGAATTCGGATTTGAGCAATCCGGGGGCGGGAACCTCGGCCTTGGCAGGAGCTGCGAGCAGCAGGGCGGTCAGGAAAAAGAAGCTGGATTTCATGGCTTTGCGGAGAGTGGACTGGGGTTGCTCCTCACGCGATGATGGCATTCACCGCGTTGCCCGCGACGCCAGTGAGGCGGACGTCGAGGCCTTGGAACTTCACATTGAGACGTTTGTGGTCGATGCCGAGGAGCTTGAGCATGGTGGCGTGGAGGTCGTGCACGTTCACGATATTGTCGATGGCGCGGTAGCCTAGCTCGTCCGTGCTGCCATGGACCCCGGGCTTTACGCCGCCGCCGGCCATGGCGACACTGAAGGCGAGGATGTGGTGATCGCGGCCGGTGCCCTGGCCCATGGGTGTGCGGCCGAATTCACCGCCCCAGAGGACGAGGGTATCGTCGAGCATTCCGCGTTGTTTGAGGTCGCTGATGAGGGCGGCGCTGGCTTTGTCCGTGGCGGCGGCGGCATCCCGCATACCATCCTCGATGCCGCTGTGATGGTCCCAGGCCCGGTGATAGAGCTGGATCATGCGGACCCCGCGCTCGGCCATGCGGCGGGCTTGGAGGCAATTGGAAGCGAAGCTGCCGTCGCCGGGCTGTTTGATGCCGTATTGTTCCAGGATGCTGGCCGGTTCCCGGCTCATGTCGGTGAGTTCCGGCACCGAGGCCTGCATGCGGAAGGCCATCTCGTATTGCGAGATGCGGGTCTGGATCTCCGGGTCGATCTGCCGCCCGGCGAGCAGGCCATTGAGGCGGTTCACTTCCTCCACCACCTGCCGCTGGGTGCTCTGGCAAAAACCGTCAGGACTTCCGAGGTAATGCACCGGGTCGCCTTTGGATTGGAATTGGATGCCCTGGAATTTGCTGGGCAGCACCCCGCTGGACCACTGGCGGGCGGAGACGGGCTGGGCTCCGGTTCTGCCCTGGGAAACCAGTACCACAAATCCGGGCAGATCTTCCGTTTCCGCGCCCAGTCCATAAAGCAGCCACGATCCCATGCTGGGGCGGCCCTTGATGATGGAGCCGGTATTCATGAAGGCGTGGGCGGTGTCGTGATTGATCTGCTCGGTCTGCATGGAGCGGATCACACATAACTCATCCGCGAGTCCGGCAAGGTGGGGGAAGAGACTGGAGATTTCGATGCCGGTTTTCCCGTGCTTTTGGAAGTCCACAAAGGGCCCGCGGGCTTTGAGCGTTGCGCCTTGGAGCTGGGCGAGTTGCTGGCCTTTGGTGAACGACTCCGGGAATGGCTGGTCGTGCAGGCGGCGCAGTTCGGGCTTCCAGTCAAAGGTCTCCAGATGGGAGGGGCCACCGGCCATGCAGAGATGAATCACGCGTTTGGCCTTCGGCGCATAGTGGAGGGTTTTCAAAGCCCCGCGCGGCGCATCGGCGTCCGTGGCCGCGGGCGCCTGACCCATCAGCGAAGCAAGGGCCAGCCCGCCGAGACCGTAGGCGGATTGCGTGAGGAACGCGCGGCGGTTGACGCTGCGGGCAAAGGTGTCGAAGTCAGGAAGATGCTTCATGGGATGAGCCAATCAGGGTTTAGAAACGCGTGATCGTTTCGTGAAGGTTGAGGATGACGCGGCAGGTGGCGATCCATGCCGCTAGTTCAGCAGGGGCAAGAGCCGGGGCGCTGGGAGCGAGGCCGATTTTGGTGACCTTGGCGGCATCCTCCGGGGTTTTGGCGAAAGTTTCGCGCTGCGTTTGGAGATAGGCCAGAATGGAAGCCAGTTCGGCGGAGGTGGGCGGGCGGGCGAGGGCCAGTTGCCAGGCGTGTTGGAGGCGGGCGGTGTCATCCAGGGCCGGACTGCCCAGGAGACGCTGGGCCAAAACGCGGGCGGCCTCGGTAAAGGTGGGATCGTTCAGCAGGGTGAGGGCCTGCTGCGGGGTATTGGACACCATGCGGGCGGCGGCGCACTCATCCCGCATGGGGGCATCGAAATTCGCCAGCATGGGATGCAGGAAGGTGCGCTGCCAATGCATGTAAACCCCGCGCCGCCATTGGCCGCCATCCTGGTTGGCCTGGTAGTCACGGTCGGGGAACTGGAGGTTCACGTAGTAGCCGGGCGGTTGCCAGGGCTTGATGCTGGGGCCCCCGATTTCCGGGTTCAGCAGGCCGGCGATGGTGAGCGCATTGTCGCGCACAAACTCGGCCTCAAGGCGGCGCGGATTTTGTGAGGCGAGCAGGCGGTTGGCCGGGTCGAGATCTTTATATTCGACCCGCTGGCTCGAGTGCTGGCGGTAAGTGGTGGAGGTGACCAGCAGGCGGATCAGGTGTTTGGTGTTCCAGCCACTGTCGCGGAATTCAGCGGCCAGCCAATCCAACAGTTCGGGGTGGGAGGGGGGCTCGCCCTGGGCGCCGAGATCATCCACCACCGAGGACAGGCCGGTGCCGAAGAGCTGTTTCCACAAGCGGTTCATCACGGTGCGGGCGGTCAGGGGGTTTTCCGGCGAAGCAATCCAGTCCGCAAGATCCAACCGGGTAAGGCGTTGGCCGGCGGCGGGCTTGGGACCGGGGAGAAAATGGGGCGTGGCCGGCGGAGTGATTTCCCCGGATTCATCCTGCCAATTCCCCCGCGGGCGGACCCGCACGGTGAGCGGCGCCATGGCCTGGGTGACGAGGGTTTTGGTGCGGCCTTCGCTATAGTCGCGACGCTTTCCGGCCAGCCGTTGGTAGTCGGCGAAGGCGGCAGGGTCTGCGGCGGTGCTGGCCAGCCACGCTTCATTGACATGGGCCAGATTGGCTCCCCGGGGGTCATTCAGAGCAGCGGTGAGGGCAGTCAGCCAGGCATCCGCTCCGGCAGGAACAGGGGGAGCGTAGGGCGACCACGAAATACGCAGACTGGGGAACGGCCAGGCCTTCAGGGATACCGTGAGCGTGTCGCCGGCAGTCAGGATCAAGGGCTGCTCCGGCAGCCAGACGCCAGCGGGACGGGCGGAGGCGGGAACACCGGCCAGCTTCCAGCCTGACATAATTCCGGGAATGGGGGAGCCGTTGGCATAACGCTCTGCTTTGGTGGCCGAATCCGCGAAACGGAAACTGACCGGCTCCGGTTTGGGGGCCCCTGGACGTTGGAGATTCGCGGTCAGGGTCACAGTGCCGTTGAGGTGGTCCTGACCGGGCGCAGGGAGGATTTCGAGGCGCAGCGCAGCAAGGGTGATGGCGCCTGGCTGGAAGCGCAGCGTGAGGTCGTCTGGCTTGCCGGGCTGAAGAACGATGGTGCCATCCTGTTGCACCGTGGGTGATGGCGGAACCGGGGCCAGGGCAGGCGGAGCGTCCGGGGCCGCCGCGGGAACACCGGCCGCCACGGGCTGGGCTTCGGGCCGGGCGCGCTGGTTTTTTGGGGCGGTCCGGGCGGTAGTGAAGGTCACTTCCGGGACCGCCGAAACCCAGCCGGTGGGATGCTGGCGGCTGAAGGTTTGGCTGGCGGTGAGCCACGACTGAAATTGGGCCGTGGCCGCGGGATTGATGGCACGTTGCGCGGCGGCTTCGGCAATGCGGATGCGTTGCTCCGCGGCGGTGCGCGCGGCTTTGTCGAGCAGCCAGCGGTTCTCCACTTCGATCTCGGGAGGAAATGGATGGTCGTTGCTATAGCCGCGCAGTTCGGGATTGGGCGTGTATTGATATTCGGAATAAACCCCCCATTGTTTGACGTCGGCGAAGAAGGATTGGAGCGAATAAAAATCCTTGGCGGAGATGGGGTCAAACTTGTGATCGTGGCATTCCGCGCAGCCAAAAGTGGAGCCCAGCCAGGCGGTGCCGACCACGCGGGTGCGGTCCGCCCCGTATTTAGCCAGGTATTCGCCCGGCTGGGCTCCGCCTTCACGGGTGACCATGTTCAAGCGGTTGAAACCGGTGGCGATGAGTTGCTCTTCGGTGGGATGGGGCAGGAGGTCGCCGGCGAGTTGCTCCCGGGTGAATTGATCGAACGGCTTGTTGCTATTGTAGGCATTGATCACATAATCCCGGTAGGGGAAAATACGCTGATTCTGGTCGCCATGATAGCCCACGGTATCGCTGAAGCGGACCACATCCAGCCACGCCACGGCCATGCGTTCGCCATAGTGGGGCGAGGCCAGCAGGCGGTCGACCTGACGTTCCCAGGCATCGGGGCGCTGGTCATTCACAAAGGCCTCCACCTCCTCCGGAGCGGGTGGCAGACCGGTCAGGTCGAGACTGAGGCGGCGCAGCAGGGTGCGGCGGTCAGCTTCAGGGGAAGGTGTCAGGTGCTGCTTTTCCTGTTGGGCCCGGATGAAACGGTCGATTTCATTTTTCGGCCACGCGGCATCCTGCACGACCGGCGGGGCAGGGCGGATCAGCGGGGTGTAGGCCCAGTGGGGTTCATAGACCGCGCCTTCCGCCACCCAGCGGCGGAAGGTTTCCTTCTGCCCGGGGGTGAAGGGTTTGTGCTCTTCCGGCGGCGGCATCAATTCATCGTCGTCGGTGGAAAAAATGCGCTTCAGAATTTCGCTTTCATCCGGTTTTCCCGGGACGATAGGCAAGGCACCGGACTTGCCGGGCTTCAGGGCTTCCTCCCGGACGTCGAGCCGCAGCTTGGCTTTGCGGTGGCTGGCATCCGGCCCATGGCAGTGGAAGCAGGTATTCGACATGAGGGGCCGGATGTCGCGGTTGAACGACACGGGAGCGGCTGGAGCCGCGAGTGGCAGCAACAGGCAGAGGAGGACGGATCGACAGAGGGCCATGCGGGGAAAAGGAATAATCCAAAAGGAAACTACAATCCTTATACGACGGACGGGAAGCCATTTTCGTTCCGGATTTTCGTGATGCCGACGGCACCGGAAATTACGGTGCCGGCGGTTTCAGGCGGAACAGGTGAAAGGTGAACTCCGGCTCGAGTCCGTGGCGGGGGCTGATTTTTTCAAACAGCGCCGGATCATCCAGCAGGCGGAAACCGTCAGGAAGATTGAGCCGGTTCAGGCCTTCATAACCCATGGCGAGAATGAGGGGGCGGTTTTCCCGCCGGGCCTGATCGATCAGGGTCTGCAGCGCGGCGGCGGCATCACTGCGGATATCGCGCATTTCCGGACAATAGCACTGCATGACATGTGATCCCAGACCATAACCCACCGGGATGACCTTCCCGGGATGATGGGCCGCTTCCGTCCGCAGGTCGGCCACCGTTTCACGGAACGGCGCGTAACTGCGGGTCAGGAGCAGCCGGGTCTGCGGAAAAGTCAGGCCGGCAAAGGCCAGCAGGACTGCGGCGGGCAGTGCCGGGTTGGGGAGCCTGCTCAAGCCAATCGCCACCAGCACGACCAAAGGAATGATGACCGTGATGATGAAGCGGTGGTAGAAGTAGAAGCCCGTCAGGTGCACCAGAAGCAGGAAAAGGAGGGTGCTGCCGATGACGGAGAACAGAATCACGGCGGCTTTTGATCTCTGCTTCAGCAATACTTTGCCCCCGGCCACCGCCATCGCCGTGCCGGCCGTCACCAAAAGAAGGAGGCCCAGCCCTGCCAGGGAAAACCAGCCTGTGGTCAGGGGTGGTTCCATGCCGGAAGCGACTTGGGTTACGGTACGCAGGAAGTAGAAACCAGTGAGGAGATTGCCATCATCATTGCGTTCGCCCCAGGTCATGGCCTGCAGCAGATTGGGCAGGAAGGCCACCAGCAGCAGCGCGGCGGCTACCGCATTGATGACCACGAGGCGGGCCAGTTGGCGGCCCCTGGGGCCGCTTTGACGCCGGAGGATCAACCATGCCGCCGCCATAAAGAGACCTGCACACACCGCCAGATGAGCCACCACATGAGCCCACATCAACAGAAACTGACAGCCCCCAAAAGCCCACCACCAAAGGCCCGGCCGGCGGGTACCTGTTGCCGTGGCCCGTTCCAGGGAAAAGACGGCGGCGGCCATGAAGGCGATGGAGAGTCCATAGCTGCGGGCATCCACCCCATAACGGATCAGCCAGGGATGCAGGGCCATCAGGGTGGCGGCGATGACTCCCGCGCGCGCCCCGGCCAGACGGCGCGTCAGCAGCGCGCTGAGGACGATCGCGGCCAGTCCGCCCAGGAGCACCGGGAGACGCAGCACCCATTCCCTGAATACTCCGGGGCTTTCCGGTCTGGTCAGGGCGCTCCAGACTTCATGCGCGGCCTTGGAGGGCAGGGTGAGCACCGGATGGTTGGTGGGTTTGTTATAATACCAGGCGGCCCGGGTCCATGAAGCCGGCTGGAAGCGGACTTCATCCGGATTGCCGGCGTCCTGACGCCATTCTCCCACCGTGGCATATTTGATGTTCCAGAGTTCATCCCACCACAGGCTGCCGCTGGCGAGGGGCAGGCGCAGAGCCCCCCCCAGCAGCACGATCCCCAGCAGGGCGGGGAGAAACCAGCGGGAGGCAGGCGGTGCCGGGGCAGGTTCGGAGGCCGGTTGAGCCGGTGGATGCCACCAGCGCAAAGTAAGCAGGGCCACCATGAGCAAACCCAGTGCCAGGAGGGTGGACCAGTGGGTGCCGAGCACGGCCGCATCCTCCCATTTGAAGGAAGCGCCCGCCGTGCCTTCGCGGGCGGCCGCCCAATGTTCCTTGGCTTTGACCAAGGGCTTGGAGGTCACTGTCGCACGGCGCAAAGTCCAGACCAGCACCGCCAGACCGGCAAGGAGGGCGGCGGTGCCAAGGCTGGGAATCCAGCGGCGCCATGCAGGATGGGGCGGGGCAGCGGAGGACAGAGCAGGCATGGGAGGGTCAGGCAAAACGCACCATGTCCTTGAGAAATTGCCCCCAGAGGTAGAAACAACCGCGCCAGGAATAGCGGAAAGTACCATCGCCTGATTCGACGATCAGACCGCGTCCCAGATTATGCTGCACCTGGCAGTCGAGCTCGGCCTGGAGTTGTGTGGCCAATCCCTCCCCGCCTGGGCTCGTGAGGTCGCTCTCGCTGATTCCCAGCAGGGCCAGCATCGAACGGTGCTCCGCGAGGAGTTCCGCGAACGAATCTGCCGTAGGAACGCGGTACAGTTGCACGTTGGGCGGCGATTGCATGGTCTGGGAAAATGGATAGTTCGAGGTGGTGACCACGCGGCCATCCTTGGTGCGGCAGGTGATGCTGACGAAGACCACACTGAGGTTCGACTGCTGATTCAGGTGAATCACGGCCTGGGTAAGCGATGGCGCATGGTAGCAGAACCGGAGGAATTGCCTCATCTCCTGCCAATCAAGTCCGGCGTCGTCGGTTTGCTCGAATCCCTCGGATTCCAATTCTTCGGTGAGGTCGCTGAGATGCGGGAAGTCCTCGCGGTTCGGGGCATGGCGGTGGCACAGGCTGCGGGTGAGGGGCAGCCGCATTTTACGGACGCGCAGGACGATCTCCACCCAGGGCAGGAGAAACCAGCCGCAGACGGCGGTGGCCCCTGCCGCATGGGACCCGGTCAGCAGCCAACCGGCCAAATAAGTGGCCGCCAGATACAGCAAAGCCCCGGCCTTGCGCAGGACCGGGTGCTCGAAGGTGCGCAGGGCATAACCGCAGGCGGCAGTTCCTGTTATAATGAGCAGTTCATTTATCATCAGTCTGCGGCCGGTAGCCGCGGTGTCCGGCCGGGTCAATCGGCGGTTTGTCCAGCCACCGCACCTGCCCGCGGGAGCCGCTTTCCTTCCGTGGAATATTCGGCATTTCCCCTCCGCCCTCCCCTTGCACGCTGCGGAATCCGCACTACTTGCCAACCACGCCCGCGCTCCGATGGATCAACTGCAGATCGACTTCTCCCCACCCACTGGCAACGATGCCGAATGGAATGACGCCTACGCCCGTCTCGCGGACTACTTCCGTGCCCACCGCATCCACAGCCGGCTGCACCGCACCTGGCTGATTTTGGAAACGCTGAAACGCGCCGCCATCACCCACGAAAAACACCCCGAGCAATCCCCCACCGCGGTCGCTATCCATGAAGCCCGCCGGATGCACCGCGACTGGCTGCGCGGCATCATCGGCGACCTCAATGTCCCGGAAGGCCGGCTCGACGCCAATGGCCGTCTCGCTTTCCTGCTGTGTGAAGGTCCGAATGAATACCCCGATTTTTTTCTGAACAGCTCCGACGCGCCCTTGGAAATGCTCACCGCGATGCGTGCGCCCATCCAGCAGAGCGGCCCGGACCTCGCCGTCTCCAGCATGGTGCCACGTCCTATAGACCTTGGCGCCCTGCCGGAAATCGCCGAGGAAACCAGCGGCTTTTTCGGCCGCCACCCCTGGGCCCGTTACACCATCCTCGCCATGGTCGCCGCGCTTGCGGCGTGGGGGCTTTGGACGGTGACCCATTAGCTATTTTTATTGTAGGATGAATACCGATTCCGCCTCCCGCGCCGCGCCTCCCGTGCCCACCCTGCCTCCGCCATCGAATATCCCGGGCTATACTGCCGCAGCGATCCGGAAGCGCCGCTCCACCTTCTTTGCCGTGGTCGGGATCACCCTCATGGCGGGCGTCTGGCTGCTGGCCGTCTCCCTCGGGCGGAATGGCTACAACGTCATTGACTTCATCATGCTGGGTGTGTTCACGCCCCTTTTCTACCAGCTGTCCGTCGGATTCTGGACCGCCATGATTGGACTTTACCTGCTGATGCGGGATAAAAAGGACCCCTTCGATCTCTCCCGGTCCCTGACGGATGACGAGCGGCGCTCCGAAATCGGAGCCTCCACCGCCATCATCATGCCGGTCTACAACGAGGACGTCTCCCGCGTTTTCGAGGGCTTGCGCGTGATGTATCTCTCGCTGGAAAAAACCGGGCAGCTGGAGCACTTCGATTTTTTTGTCCTCTCTGATTCCGACAACCCCAACAAATGGGTTGAGGAGGAGCTGGCCTGGTTGGAGCTGTGCCGCCAGCTTGATGGATTCGGCCGCATCTTCTACCGGAAGCGCCGCAAGCCCATCAACCGGAAGTCCGGCAACGTCTCTGATTTCTGCCGCCGCTGGGGCAAACGTTACCGTTACCTACACGCCCTTGATGCCGACTCCGTCATGTCCGGCGACCTGCTGGCCAACATGGTGCGCATCATGGAGAAACATCCGAATATCGGCATCCTCCAGACCGCCCCGCGGGTCTTCGGCGCCGGCACGATGTTCGGCCGGGTCATGCAGTTCGCCCACGCCGCCTATGGCGAGCCCTTCATGGCCGGACTGAACTACCTCGCGCTCGGGGATGCCACCTTCTGGGGCCACAATGCCATCATCCGTCTCGCACCGTTCATCGAATCCTGCGGCCTGCCGGAATTGCCCGGCCGCGAACCCTTCGGCGGCCACATCCTCAGCCACGATTTCGTGGAAAGCGCCCTCATGACCAAGGCGGGTTATCAGGTCTGGCTCCTGCCCGTGTATGAAGGCAGCTACGAGGAAGGCCCGCCCACCATCATCGATACCCTGAAGCGCGACCGCCGCTGGTGTCAGGGGAACATGCAGCACTTCTGGCTCCTCTTTGCCAAAGGCTGGGCGCCGTTGGCCCGGCTCAACTTTTTCCATGGCATCCTCAGCTATGTGGCTTCGCCGCTGTGGTTCATCTTCCTGCTCTGTGCCACCGCGCTGGCCGCCATCGACCGCCACGTGCCGCACCAGACCATCGCCGCCGGGGAGAAGGCCGGTTTGTTGTTGCTCATCATCACCATCGGTCTCCTGTTCGTGCCGAAGGGAGTCATCCTCTTCCGCCAGCTCACCCGCAAGGACATCGGACAGGATTTCCACAGCAAAAAAGCCGTCCTCTGGTCCTGTCTCATCGATACCGTTTTCTTCTCCATCCTCGCCCCTATCCTGATGCTGTTTCACAGCAAATTCGTCATCTTCACCGTCCTCGGACGCGGGGTGAAATGGGCCAGCCAGCGCCGCTCCGGCGACGATGCGGTGGACTGGGAGGAAAGTATCCTCACGTTTGCCGGAGTCAGCGCCTTCGCCCTGATCTGGGCCGCCTTCGCCCTGTGGATCAATCCCACTTTCTTCCTCTGGATCAGTCCGGTCCTCATCGGGATCGCCCTCGCCATCCCCTTCAGTATCTTCACCGCCGGGGTGCAAAGCGGGAGAAACCGCGGCTTCTTCGCCACCAAGGAGGAACTCCATCCGCCCTGGGTGCTTGGCAAA
>ENA-OBLH01000445-OBLH01000445.1-metagenomes-genome-assembly--contig:-NODE-445-length-13850-cov-4.10794_pt1 | contig 13850 bp, 21 predicted proteins | sample MGYA00153382_OBLH01 | MGnify analysis MGYA00153382 | reverse complement strand
TGCCGAAGGCAACGCCCTAACCTTTCGACACTGGTTTACGGCACCGCCAACCCTGCGGAAAAGCGTCGCCCACGTTCCTGCCATCAACCGACCGGTTGTGACACAAGCGCCTCTGTCGCGATGACAAGCGGCCCACTCCTGATAGAGTGGGCTTTGGTTGAAGGATCAAAGCTCTTGGCTAGCGCCTGCCTCCCTGGCACCCGGTACGCGTATGCAGCGCTGGAACTGGCGCTCGATCGAAATCGTCTCTTTGCATTGCCGATGGAGGAGAGCCCGTCATGCGGAATCGGTTTTTTGTACGAAGGCAGCTTCACTGGTCATCAGCACGCGGCAGAGGGCGTTGCGGCCACGCTACTCCGTTGCAACGGTGTCACCGTGTTTTCGCCTAACAGGATTGCCGAACTCGCGGCGGCGATGGAGGCGTGAGCGGTGCTCGAATGCGGGGCGACGTGCTCTTAGTCATTGACGTTCAGCCATGCTTCTCGCGGCCGGCGGATCTGGTGGACGGGATTGCGGCGCTCGCCCGCACAATGCGCAGCGTCGCAACTGTCGAGCACCATGACGAGACGAGTACGCCCTTTCGGCGTCAACTTGGATGGGTGCCGACGACGGGCGAGTCCAGCCTTATCGCCACCGACAGCACATTCATCAAGCATGGCTACCTGCCACCTTCCGAGCTGATCGAGCACCTGCGCGACCTTGCACCGTCTCGCGTCCTCGTCTGCGGCGTTCAGGCGGAAACTTGTGTCTTGGCGGTCGGGTTTGCGCTGTTTGGCGCCGGGCTGCATCCGACGCTGCTTGCCTGGCTGACCAAAGGCTCCTCGCTAGACCGATCCGGTGCGCTCGGCGTCCGCTTGTGGCAGCACCACTTTGGATCGGTGATTGACGATCCCGAGGGTGTCAAACCGAACGGTTTTGACCTGCAAAATTGATAGCTTAGCGCCATTTGAGTCCGAAGCTGACGTTCCGGAATGTCCAACTTCCCCGCCGTCGACCGGGATACAAATATTCGTCATATATTCTCTTTTATCGCAATTCAGAGAACATTCTATGCGATGACCTTCTAATCAGCCAATTGCACGCGCTGGGTTGCCAGCGACACTCGCCCCCGCTGCAACGTTGCGCGTGACTACGCTTCCCGCTCCGATAATGGCGTCATTCCCGATGGTAATGCCCGGCATGATGATCGCATGCCCCCCAATCCAAACGTTTGCGCCGATGGAAATTGGTTTCCCAAATTCAATACCAGCACGCCGCGAAGACGCGTCGCGCGGATGATCTGCCGTGTATATCTGCACCCCCGGGCCAAGCTGGGTGCGATCACCGATGCGGATCGCACATACGTCAAGCAAGACGCATCCATAGTTCATGAAAACGCTGTCGCCGATAAAGACGTTGTAGCCGTAATCGACATAGAACGGCGCACGTAGGGCGCAACGTTCGCCAATAGAGCCAAGGTGAGATTTTAGTAGCGGGCGGCGGATGTCGCCATCCTCCACGATTGTCTGGCCGTACGCTCGCATAAAGCGCTGCGCCGTTACCCGATCTGCACAAAGCTCGGGGTCTCCAGGATCGTAAAGCTCCCCCCGAAGCATTTTCTCTTTTTCAGTCTTCATCAGACCGTGCCTCTCGCGAATTGGGCTGGGCAATCATTGCCTGTTGAATGCCCTGAATGGGTCCTGACGGGAGAATACGACAACCAGTAATCCAGCGATCAGAAACGAAAGAAGCAGGATTGTGAAGTTTACGGCTAGGCCCGACCAACCCGAGACCTGTGGATCAAGAAAGAAATAGGGGTAACGACCGTCGACTAAGCCGCGCATTAGCGCATAGACTAGATAGGAAAACGGGTAGCAAAGCCAGATGAGCGGGTCGCGCCATGCGCGCGGCGCAAGGCGATGCGCCAGAAGATGATAGGCGACGACAAGCGTGGGCGTGAACAGGTGCAGAAGCAGGTTCACTACGGTCTTTTCAGACGGTGGCGGGTCCTGTGGATACAGGACGCTCCAGTAAATCAGGGCAACCATAAGCATGGGAACCGCGACGCTCCCAGATACGCGCGCCAACAGCGGGCGCTCGCTCAACGCGGCGCTGGTGAAGATCGCAGCGGCGAGCAGGTTGGTGATGACTGTGAAATACCTCAGTTCGCTCCAGATTGCCGTAGTGGGTGACATCCCGTCGTGCCGAACGATGACCCAGACATCGAGCGCGAGACCCGACCATGCGACTACCGCGATCGCACATGCAGCGACACGGCGAAGGGTGATATTCATCGGTATTTCGTCCACGCGGGCCGCTCGCGCTGCGGAGCCAGTAGGTGTCATGCAACCCTCCCGTGATGATTTTCGGCTAAACCATGGGTGAAATTGACAAAAGCTGCCGCAAAGGCATCCGGATCTTCAAGGAAGGCGGCGTGGCCGCCACGAAACTGGCGGACGTGACCGCCATGATGGCCAGTTACGGTCGGCGCGCTCTTGGACCAGGCAACGACACGGTCCTGCATCGCCCAAGCGAACAGGACCGGGCAGGTTACCCGTGCCAGGTCGGGCCGAAGATCGCTCGCCGGGTCGGCAAAGCCTTTCCACGCTTCACCGACCAACTCGGCCACTTCCTGCCCGGCGGCCACGATACGCTTACGTTGCGCCTTGGCCGGACGCGATGGCAGCACGAGCCGGTAATAGACAGCGAGCGCGGACGGGAACCAGCGGGCGCTTCGCGCGCCCCCTGCAAAGAACCGCCTCATTGCATCGATTGCCAAGCGCGCCGTGCGGTCGAGCGGCGCAAGGCCGCCTGGGTTAGCAAGCACCAATGCTCTCACCAAGTCTGGCCTCGATGCCGCAAAGCGGATCGCTGCCATGCCTCCTATCGAATTACCAAGGACAATGGGAGCGGAAGCGGGGAATAAGGAGTGCACCAGGTCGGCAAGGATTTCAGCATATCGCGAGGCGCTTGGCTTTGCACTGGTCGCGTCAGGCGGACTAGCGCCCTGGCCCGGCCAATCGATGGCGGTTATCTCGAACCCGAGCGGCACGACCAGCGCCTCGAAGTGCTCGAAGTCGCGCGCGCCCTGACCGGTTGCGTGAAGGCACAGAACGGGCTCACCGTTGCCCCGTCGAGCGACGGCCACTTTTGTGCCCGCTGCTTCAATTAGCTCGAAGGGTATCTGCACTCCTACAGCGGCTCTGTTTCCCACGCTTCACTTCCATGTGAGTTGCATATCACTTTGTGATATGTGCATCACTTAGTGTCAAGACCGAGAGATAACGAGCAATGTCGAGCACCGTTGGTGATGCCGGAAGACGCTCCACCAGGGGCGAAGGCCACAGCGCCCTCGTCGTGGCCGCGCGACTTGAGTTCGAGGAACTGGGCTACGCAGGCACGAACACAAACGCCATCGCCAGACGCGCGGGCTACGCGCCCCAAACCTTCTACCGTCATTTTCCCGACAAGCGCGCCATCTTCATCGCAATCTACGATCGGTGGGCATCGGAAGAGGAACGCGCTCTGGCGAACGCGACATCGGCAGAGGACATAGCGAGTGCTTTGATCGCACACCACAAGCGGCATCGTATCTTTCGCCGGTCCCTGCGCCTGCTCACTGTCGAGGATGATGAAGTCGGGTGTGCCCGGGCACGGGTGAGATTAGCCCAGATCGCGGCAATGCGAACAAGGAGTGCAGCGTTTGCTTTGTTGAATTTTGCCGATCAAGTCGCAACACTACTGATAATCGAGCGAATATGCGACGCGGCGGCGGACGGAGAGCTTGAACGTCTAGGAGTAGACGAAACCGAAACGAAGGGGCTAGTCGTTCAAATAATCGACAAGCTCTTTGAGGATTCAAATCGCTGAGCTGGCCTACCGCAGCCCCTTGAACATACGCCTAAGTTCGGCAATCCAAGCGGTCTGCGCAGCGTCGAAGTTATCAGCTCGATCCATCTGCATTGCCGCTTCACAGAGAGCCGCAAAGATCAGATGCGCCACTGGTTCGACCGCCCTGCGCTCGATGTCACCGGCATCCATTGCAGAGGCGATCGCCGTTATCATGGCTGGCTTCGCCAGTTCATCCTCAATCTGCCTAAACGCCGCTAGACCGAGCACCGCCGGCGCTTCGACGACTGCTATGCGCCGGGCTCTCGGCTCTCTTATGAGGTCGAGGTAGGCCAGACACGATGCCTGAAACGCCTGCCATGAGGAACCGGCTTGAGCATACGCATCGCCCCATAGGCAAACCTGCCGTTCCAGTTCCGCTCGGTAGACCGCTCCGAACAAGTCCGCCTTGGACGCAAAGTGGTGATAAAGTGAGCCCTTGGTCACGTCTGCGGCAGCGGCAACCTCGTCGAGCGACACCGCATCGAAGCCCCGTACTCCAAACGCCTCATGCGCCGCGCGAAGCAGCGCGGGTCGAGCGCTCTCGCGCACAAAACCGCTTTTCACGCACCACCTTCTTGACAGGCATACCGAGAGTATGGAACTACCATACCGGTAGTATGGCATGGAGTCGATCGATGGACAATGATACGCTTTCCCAAGAGCACCGCGATTTTTACACGCGCTTTTGCAGCTTTTGGGCAGCGCCCAGCGGTGCTCGGGTAGCTGAGATTATTGCTCACGACGCCACGATCAACTTTACTGGCGCGGGTACGTTCTCCGGGGCAGCATACATCGATATCATGCAGGGCATGCTCGACACGTTCGTCGAATTAAAGGTCAAGCCGCTCGATTACGCGGGGAATGGTGATCGCCTCTACATTTCGTGGGAATCATCGGCATTGATCGACGGGAAGCGCGTCACCTGGTTGGGGGTTGATCGCTTCCGGCTCGCCAACGGCATGGCTGTCGAGGAGCATATCATGTTTGATTCAGCCGCGCTTCAGCCGACAACTCAGGCAAACGACGGGCAGCTATGATACGGTCGTTGATCGTCGCCGGTGCGGTCCTGTTCTTGCTTGGACTGTTTCAGGGCGCTTTCGTCCAGTCCTTTGTCAATCCCCGCATGGCACTCTCGGCGCATCTGACGGCCGTGCAGAGTGGCATGGCACTCATGATCGTCGGGGCAGTCTGGTCGGCAGTCTCGCTGAATAGCGCACTGGCAAAGACTGCGCGATGGACAATCACCATCGGCATGTACGGACTCTGGCTTGGTTTGACCCTGTCGGCCGCAACTGGCGCAAGCGAAACACTGCCGATTGCAGGTATGGGCCATAGCGCCACCGCGATTGCAGAAACGGCCGTGTCAACGATCGTTCTCGGTTCGAGCGGCCTCATGACAGTGGGATGGCTGCTGTTCGTAGTTGGCTTGATCCGCTCGAAACAGGCATCGCCCGGTGGTGTCGAAGCTGAAGGGTTTTGATACCGGGCCGGTCAGAAAACCCCGAGTAGTTTGCGAGCGGGTTTGCCGTCTTTCAGGCGCTGCATTGCATTCGCCAACTTCATGACCGCCTGATAGACGGCGTTGCAGCGGTGAGAAGCAACGCGAGCCTGGATTTCGTCCGGAGCGGAAAGACCCAGTAGATCGCGCAAATAACTACTCGCCTCGTCGGGCGTGAGCTTCGTTCCATGACGTAGAGACCTGACCGGAAAAGCGATGGCGTCGGCATATCGGTCGTATCGATCTGCTTCATCGTTCTTGTTCAATGCCGAGAAAAAATCGCGGCGGGCACGCAACGCGTGAATGTAATCGTCCAAAGCATCGTAATTCAAAACAGCGGCCTCTCCGTGCAGGCTTTATCGAGCGGCTCCTACACGGGAATGCGCAAGCTAGCTTCCCAACATTCTCACCGCGAAGAGGGTCAGCATAGCTCCCGCTGCCACTCCGCCGGTCGCAGCCCATACGATCCAGCGCAGCTGCTCCTCGCGCGTCCTGACCCCGCCCAGCGCGCGCTCCAGCGTGGCCGTCAGCATCTGCACCCGTTGCAGCTCGGCCGCCGCCGGTCGGCTCGCGTCGTCCGTTGCACGCCGCAGCTGCGCGGCATAGCCGTCGGGCGTCAGTTTCAGCGCTGGTGCCTTAGCCAAGTTCGCGGTGGCCGCGCTCAGCCGCTCCAGCTGCTGTGTCAGCGCCGCAAGCGTCGGCGCGTAGTCGACCGACTTCTTGCCCTCCAGCGCCTCGATGGCGCGGCGCATGACGCGCACCTCGGCGGTCAGGTCCTCGAACGCCCGCGCCGCGCCGTCGTTTTGTTCGTCGCTCTCCATGGTGCGCTAACGCTCCATGCCACGGTCGCGCGTGCGCGGCGGTAATCCGATCTCTTTTGCCAAGTCGCGGTCCTTGCCCTGCATCCGCGCCCGTCCCGCCGCGTTCATCGCCTCGATCGCGCGACCCGGCTCCAGCTTGGGGGTCTGACGCAACGCGGCGGCAAGGTCGGCCGCACCGTGCGGGCGCTGCGCGTCGAGCGCCCTGCCCGCCTTCGCCAGCGCCGCCTCCTGGTGCGGCAGCACCGGCAGCTTCTGCGCCGTCATCCGCGCTGCATCGCGCCAAGCATCGGCATAGCCGTCGATCGCGCGCGCAAGACGGTCGCTGACGAGCGGCGCGGGTGCTGGCCCCTGCCCGAGCGATAGCTTCAACCCGTCGAACATGCCCCGCGCCTTGTCGCGCACCTTGGCGACGATTTCCCGCGCGCGTTCCGGGAACCGGATCTCGCGCCGCTCGGCAAACGCGCGTGCTTGGCTCTGCTGGTCGAGCGCGGGCGCGGCCCCCTCACGGGCATAGTCCCCCGCCATGTCCTTCGCCCGCTCGCGGCTGAGCGCGCGCACAAGCTGGCGCTGGTCTGCGAAGTCATCCCGCCCGTAATGCAGCTGCACTGCGCTCCGGTGCCGGGACAGCCCCACATAGGCGCTGTGCCGGTCCATGCCCGGCGTCGCGAGCACATGCGCGGTGTCGACCGTCACCCCCTGCGACTTGTGGAACGTCGCCGCATAGCCGTGGTCAAGGTGGGCATAGTCCTTCACGTCGAACGCCACCCCGCGCCCGTCGTCGAGTCGCACGGATAGCCCCTCGGCCGATACCCGCGCGATCGTGGCCAGCGTGCCGTTCTTGACCCCCATGCCGCGCTCATTGCGCAGGAACATCACGCGGTCGCCGCTCGCGAACGCCCGCTCGCCGCGCTCGGTCTTCACCGCCACGTCCTGACCAAGCGCACCACTGCTGCGCACCCGCTCGCGCGCCTCCTGGTTCAGCGCGCGCACCTCGGCATTGGTGTGCGTAAGGATGATCCGTGTGTTTCCCGGCTCGGCCTGGCGGGCACGATCCCAACCGTCGATCAGCGCTCCCCGCGCCGCCTCGCGCGTGTCGGCCGCGTGCACCATGCCGCGCTCGCCATAAGCGTGGATCGCCTCCCCGGTACGCCCCGTGGCGAGCGCTCGCGTCGCGCCCTGCTGCCAGTCCTCGCGCTGCCGCCTGATCTCGGTAATCTCGGCCGCGCCGTGGCGTTCGGTAACGCTCCGGAACGCCGCCCCCGCCTCGATCGCCTGCAGCTGCTCGGGATCGCCGACCAGCACGACCTTCGCGCCTGCGTCGCGTGCCGTGCTCAGCACCCGCTCCAGCTGCCGCGACCCGATCATCCCCGCCTCGTCGACCACGAGCACGTCCCTGGAGCCAAGCTGCTCGCGCCCCTGCCCCCATGCGTGCTCAAGGCTCGCGATCGTGCGTGACGCAATCCCCGACCCGCCCTCAAGGTTCTCGGCGGCGATGCCTGACAGCGCCGCGCCGCGCACGCTGTAGCCTTCACGCTCCCATGCTTCACGCGCCACCCCCAGCATCGCCGACTTGCCGCTCCCCGCATAGCCGACCACCGACGCGAGCCCTGCGGCCCCGGTCACATGCTCGAACGCGTCGCGCTGCTCGCCCGACAGGGTGAGCCCCCTGCCCTTCGCAGCGTCCAGCGCGGCGCGCTGGTGGCGATCGGCAACCCCGTGCACCCCCCGCACTGCCAGCTCGTCCCCGGCGCGCTCCAACCGGCTCTCGACCGCGATCATGTCGCGCGACGTGAACCGCTCGCGGTCGCGCCCGTCCCTGCCCAGCGCGACCAGCTCGGGCGATGCGCGCACCGCCCCCATCACCCGGTCGAACTGCTCCTTCCCGTCCGAATGCCGGTGCGCGAACATCGCCAGGTCGCGGATGGTGAACGTCGACTGCTGCCGCGTGATCGCATCCAGCGCGATCGTCGGCTCGGCGATGATGCGCGCGCCGTTCTCGCGCGCGATCCGCAAATGATCCGCTGCGCGCTCGGCTGCCTCGCCCCGGTCGAGCCGTCGCATCCCCGCTGGGCCGATCTTATGCTGCGGCTCAAGCTCGATGCCCTGCGCGGCAAGGCTGCGATGGTCGATACTCGCGTCGATACCAAGTGTGGCAAGCCGCTCGTTGACATGGGTACCCCAAGACTCACGCCAGTCCTTCAGCAGCGAGGTGGCGTTCCAGTCGCGCTGCTTCTTTCCGAACCCTTCCTCGCCGACCTCGCGCATCGCCAGCATGACATGCGCGTGCGGCTTCGGGCTGCCGTCGGTGGCCCGGTCCCAGTGCACGTTCAAATCTGCGACCATCCCCCGGTCGACGAACTGCGCCCGCACAAAGTCGCGCGCCAGCGCGACGCCCTGCTGGCGGCTCAGCTCGCGCGGGATCGAGAACTCGACCTCGCGCGCCAGCTGCGCGTCCTTGCGCTTCTCCCCCGCCTCGACCTCGTTCCACAGCGTCGCACGGTCCAGCAGCCGCTCGGGCGCGCCGTTCGGCAACATCACCTCCGAGTGGATGACGTCGGCCTTGTTGCTGAAGTCGTGGCTGCGCCCCAACCGCTCGTCGTGAAGCTCCGAGCCAGAGCGATACGCCGCGCTTGCGACCGCGCTCGATCCGTTGGCGCGGCTGACGACCTTCGCGGAGAAATGGTAGATCGCCATGACGCCGCGCCTTCTGCACTCAAAGCAGCACGTCGGCAACGACGTATAAGCGCGCATTCACATTCTGCTTCGCATCCTGTGACTGACCGACTAGGTGAACAGCAACGGTCGTTGGCGCGGGCTTGCGGTCGACGTCGCAATAGGGTGTTCGATGCGCAAGGTTCGGGATTACGACGCAGAGCTGAAGGCGCTCAACGACAAGGCGCGGTCGCTGAAAGCCAAGCGGGTCGAACAACTCGGGCAGCTAGTCGCCGCAACCGGTGCCGATGCGCTCGATGCTCAGACCCTCGCGGGTGTGCTGCTAGGTGCCGTTGCGTCGAAGGATGCGGACGCAAAGGAGGCGTGGCGCGCAAAGGGCGCTGCGTTCTTTCAGCGGCGCGGGCGCAAAGGTTCTGACGCTGCTGCAATCGACGGATCGGGCGCTGAAGCTCAACCGCTCGTTGACGCTGCGCGCGGAAGCGGCGGCGCGGCGTAGCGATACGAGAGGATGGGTTGTGCAGCGACGCGAACGCACTCGGCAGCTCATCGAACTCGGCGGGCTCGTCCAGAAAGCGGGACTGGTCGAGCTGACCGACGACGACCGCGCCACGATCTACGGGGCGCTGCTTGATCTGGTTGGGCATGCAGAGGGCGACGATGGCGGGGACACGCTCGCGCTCTGGAAGCGGCGCGGGAAACGGGCGTTCGAGGCGGAAGGCGGTGATGCTTCTTCCCCATCGGATATTTTGGGCGAGGATAGTTGAAAGTCAGGGTGATTCAGGACGCCCGAATTTGTGGCAATACAGCGGGAAGGTAGAAGGCTCCGCCAATCATCTGCGAAAGGTGCGATCCACGGGCCCGCAGGAATGCCATTAGCCTTTCATCGTAGTCAGCCGCGACTGCTGCTATGATCGAAGGTCGTTGAGACAGGGCTTGCCGCCATACGGCGATGCGAGGTTTGCCGACGTGGATACGGTGCGCAAAATCATCGATGGTGTCGAGCACGTCAAAGTAGCGAAACACGGGTCCGAAAACCGCATCGACAAGCGAAAATCTGGCACCGTCAAAATATGGCCCGACAGGATCGAGCCGCTGTTCAAGCTGGCCGAACTTTTTTGCTAGCGCTTCGGTCTTTGTTCCGAAACCCTCGGGGTTGGGTGCTGAATAAAGCCCGGCAATGTCGCCGAGCACCGACGATCCGAACTCGATCCACGAACGATGCTCTGCGCGGGCCAGCGGGTCGGTCGGGTGCAGCGGATGAGGTTGCGTCTCTTCGAGATATTCGAGGATCACCGCGCTTTCGAACATTGCATGGTCCCCGACCTTCAGCACCGGCGTTTTACCGAGCGGTGAGATGGCCAGAAACCAGTCGGGCTTGCCAGCAAGGTCGATATCGACGCGCTCGAACGAAACCCGCTTCTCTTTCAGCGCGATTACGGCACGCTGGACGTATGGGCAGAGATGATGACTGATCAGCGTGATTGGCATGGTCCTGATTACCTCATTTATCGCGGTCTAAGGCTAGGATGCCGCCTGCGTTCGCCGGGCACCGGCAGAGGCTGCCAAGGCGTAGGCCCCGTCGCCGAGCAAAAATTGCACGACGCTCGCCGCCAGCAGGAAAGCAGGATATTCCCAGCCACCATTCGGAGCCGTGAAAACCCACCCGTTTCCACCGTGAACCCAAATGATCGCACCAAGGAGCGTGGGTGCGAGGCCGATCGCGACCCAGCGCACCTGAACGCCCAGAACCAGCATCAACCCACCAACAGCCTCTGCCGCGATCGTCGCATAGGCTAGCCAGCTCGGCAGGCCGACGCCCTCAAAGAACTTGGCGGTCCCCTCAAAGCCGAACGTCATCAGCTTCAGCAGGATGCTATGCGCGAGATACATGACGCCCATGCTGACGCGGAGAAGGAGCGCAGCGAGATCGAAATTGGTCGGCATGGGCGCGTTCCTGTGTGACTAATCGATGCAGTTGCATCTATCTAAGAGGATGCAACTCCGCTGTCAAACTTGATGCATCTGCATTGATCGCCTAATCTTTGGAAATGGGCAGGCCGACCGACACGACGATCAGCGCATGGGCTCGCTTGCTGCGAGCGCAGCGCCTCGCGTTGTCCTCGGTCGAGCGAGCGTTGAAGGTCGCCGGGATGCCGCCGCTTGCATGGTACGATGTGCTGCTCGAAGTTGAGCGATCAAGCGATACCGGGCTCAGGCCGTTCGAACTCGAACGCGCCATGCTCCTCGAACAGTACAATCTTTCGCGCCTTTTGACGCGGATCGAGCACGCTGGCTTTGTTGAGCGTCAAGCCTGTGATGACGACGGTCGGGGGCTGAGGATCATCATAACCGATCAAGGCAGGGCGCTGCGGCGTAAGATGTGGCCGGTATATGCGCTGGCCATCGAGTCAGCGATCGGGACCAAGCTTGCCGCAGCGGATGTAGCCCGGCTCAATGATATCCTAGGTCAGATTGCAGGCCACGGCGAACCGTAAACAAATGCGGGCGTTTGAGGCGGAAGGTGGTGTTGCCGACGAAGGGACGCCTCAAGCCGACTTTGATGAAGGACCTGAACAATGATCACATGCTACCTGCGATACGTCATCGACCCGTACAAGCTCGCCGATTTTGAAACCTACGCGCGGCTGTGGATACCCTTGGTCGACCGAATGGGCGGCACTCACCATGGCTATTATCTGCCGCATGAGGGAGCGAACAACATCGCCCTAGCGCTATTCAGCTTTCCGTCACTCGCGGCATACGAAGACTATCGAATGCGAATGGCTGATGATGCCGAATGCCAGGCAGCATATGCGTTCGCCGAACAGACCCGGTGCATCCTGAGCTTTGAACGAAGTTTTATGCGACCGCTTTTGCCAACCTGAGACGACGAGGGGAACGTGACACGCTCAAGGAAGTCGGGTTTTGATCCAAACCTTGCATCCGCTGGGTCCGGTCTGCGCAGTGAGCTTCGCTCCCTCAGGCAACCGCAGCCACGAATGACGCTCGAACACCTCGTCACCGTCGGTGAACCAACCGCTAGTGACGAGCACCTCAAGGCCCGCGCTCGAGTTTAGCTCGATCCGCGACCCCGCCGTCCAGCGTTCAAGGCGGACGAGCTCGCGCTCATCCTCCCAAAGCTGTTTGGCATCGACTCCTGCCCGCTCTGCCGAAGGCATGAAGGACAAAGCATCGGTATCGACGCGAATGCCCTTCCGGTCCTCGGGATCAAACTGCCAGAGCTTCACAAAGATCGTACATCCCGGTGCGGAACCGGGGGTGTGCTGCGAAGTCGGCGGGTTGCGAATGTACCAACCCGCCGGGTAGTCGCCGTGCTCGTCGGAAAACACGCCGTCGAGGACCAAGAACTCCTCCCCGCCTCCGTGAACGTGCGACGAAAAGAGGCTGCCCGGCGCATAGCGGACGATCGAGGTGGCGCGCGCCACCTCACCGCCCACACGGTCAAGCATGCGCCGCTCCACCCCCGGCATGGGGGACGGCACCCAAGGCAGGCGAGCGCCGTGCATCGCCGCCCGCTTACCGAAGTCCGCATTGATCTCCATCGGCCCGCTTTCTCAGCCTGTGGCATTGCTGGGGCGCTCGCCAACCCTCGCGCGCCAAGCCGTCAGCGCGGTAAGATTGGCCGGTACGTCGATTCCCGCGAAGTCAGCAAATGCCAGTCCCGCAAAGGCGGTGATGTCGGCCATGCTGAAGGCATCGCCTGAAAGGTAGGGTTGCTCACGCAATACGCCGTCGAGGTAGTTCATCCCGGCAATTGCCCGCTCGCGACTATGCTCGCCCCATTCGGCGTTCTGATAAGGCTCAAGGTCGGGCCCAAGCCCCGGCGTGGCATGGTGAAAATAGGCTCCTACCGCGTCGAGCAATCCCGCCTCGGCCCGGCGTTGCATCATGTGAATAAGCGCGCGCTCCTTGGGCGTTCTTCCCGTAAGCGTTGGCGCGCCGTCCAGATTGTCGAGATACTCGGTTATCGCCGTACACTCGGAAATGGTCGTGCCGTCGTCCAGCTCCAGCACCGGCACCGCGCCTGACGGGTTCTTGGCGATGAACTCAGCCCGCTTGTGTTCGCCTGCGGGCACGTCGACCGTTACAAACTCGATCCGATCCGCCAGCCCCTTCTCCGCGACTGCCATGCGCACGCGCGCCGGATTGGGAAAACCCTCGTAGTCGTAAATCTTCATCGTGGTCGGCCCCGGTTGATTGTGCTTCTACTACCTTGCGGATAACGCTCTCTTTTGGGAAGTAGGCACCTTGTGGTAAGTGACAACGCTTGAAGGACCATGCCGACGATCGTGACGACTTCCGGCCTCGCCGCCGACGCCTACTGCGACACGTGCCCGACGCGCGAAGCGCTCAATCGGCTGTCGAGCAAGTGGACGGTGCTCATCGTCGATCTGCTGGGCGACGGCGTGTGCCGGTTCCGGGATCTCAACCGCCGCATCGGCGGTATTTCGCAGAAGATGCTGACCCAAACTTTACGCGAGCTTGAAGCGGACGGCTATGTGACCCGAACGGTGTTCCCAGTCGTTCCCCCCCGCGTGGATTACGAACTGACGCCGCTCGGGCGAAGCCTGCACGGGTTGCTCAGCCAAGTACGCGATTGGGCAGAGACACACGTCAACGATATTGAGGCAGCCCGCGCCGATTACAGCACTAGGAAAGCTAAAGAGAATCGCTTTGCCGTCTGACGCCCGCGACGGCGTGCGCGACGCGCTCCGCGCTCCTCTGGGCAAGCTGTCGATCCTCGCCCGCGTGATCCTCTGGGTCCAGCTGGCGTTCGCCTTCGCCCTCTATTTCCTGCTCGGCAACTTCGCGGCCTACCTGCTCTCGCTGCTGACCTACCAGCGATGGGACGGCGGCCTCGCATGGGCCGGTATTGCCGGCGGCGTACTCGCCGGGCTCATCGCGGCCCGCAACGCCTACCTCCGCTTTGCCGACGACGGCGACGACAGCCACGGCTCGGCGCGCTT
>ENA-OBLH01000443-OBLH01000443.1-metagenomes-genome-assembly--contig:-NODE-443-length-13890-cov-5.86144_pt1 | contig 13890 bp, 15 predicted proteins | sample MGYA00153382_OBLH01 | MGnify analysis MGYA00153382 | reverse complement strand
TCGGCAATCGGGTGAAAACAACGCCAATGAACAATCAATTAGACAACAGCTTACTTATTTCGCACATCCTTGATTGCACTGGCGAAAGGTGCATCGGCGCCGATGGCTCAAACCGCTTGACAGCGGGCTATGTTCCCTGTATGTCCGTTTTGAGTTTCTGTAACCACGCTCTTTCAACCCGTCGATAAAATTGCGTCTAACCCGGTGAAGCTAGGGAAGCTAACGCACGCAGAACGGCTAGCGAATCGCGTCTTGGCACGTCTCCGCGAAACATTTTTCAGGTGTGAACTTTGTGACCTTTGGCGGATTTCCGCCGTTCTACGCATCAAAGCAGCTTAACGCGGCCGGTCGATCCGCGTCTCGACAACGGCGCTTTCGGCCGAATCCGCCTGCCGCTGGCGTTTGGCGTCGCGCATTTGCTGCGCCCAGCAGCCGGTCCAGCCGCCTGCGCCGACTGCCGAACAGCTGCCGGTGCCGCTTGCGCCGCCTGCATTAAGCGTGTCGTTCACTTTGGCCGCCCAGCTCTGGTTTTCGGGCGTAATGACGATGGGGCTGCGGAGCTCCTTGGGAATGCGGAAACGCTCACCCTCCGGACGGCGCGAGCACACCACGATTTCCTGCCCGCTCGCGTTCGTCGGGCATTTGTCACTGCCATAGAGCACGAGCACGCGGTCGGTCTGCTGCGCGAGCGCGGGCGTGGCGAGCATGGGGGTCGCCGCAAAGGCGGCACCAAGAGCGAGGGAGAGGAGCTTTTTCATGGGAACCATCCTTTCACGCGCCCGATGAACGCACGATTGCCGATTTCGTCGCTTCTGGCCAGACTTAGATACGTTTCGACGCCGCAATGGCGACGCGGCACCCCAGCCGGATTGCCGCCGTCATCAACGGATAGGCGGGCGCGCGTTCGGCCCCTGCCGCCATCGCGGTTGCTTTGTGCTCGACTTCGTCCGCACGGAAATCGGTGATGGCGTCGGACAATTCGGGGTCGCTGTCACCCAATTCGTCGAGCTGTTCGCCATAGTGAATGTCGATCTCGGTCTCGATCGCCGCCGTGCATGCCATCGCTGCCTCGGGGCCGATCAGCGCAGTCGCCATGCCCAGGCCATAGCCCGCGACATTCCAGATCGGCTGGAGCAGGGTCGGGCGGACACCGCGCCGCGCGATCATCGCATCGAAGGTTTTGCGGTGGCGCTCCTCCTGCACCGCCATCGCGGCAATCGCGCGTGCGGCAGGAGTGCGGGTGCCCATCACCGCGAGCTGGCCCGCATAGATGCGCGTCGCACCATATTCGCCGGCCTGATCGACGCGGAGCATGGACTGGGTATCGGGACTCATTTGGCTTTCCTCACAAGCGCCAAGATGGCGATGCCGCCCGCGATTGAAAAGAGTGCATTGAACCCGGCAAGCGAAATACCGAACAGCGACCATTGCGGTTCGTCGCAGCGGACCAGTGGCGCGCGCATCAGGTCTTCGAGGCTGGCTCCCGCACCGCTCGCCGAACACGGTGGCCCTGCCCACCAGCGATATTCGACCCCGGCATGGAATACGCCGAGCGCGCCCGAAGTGAGGATCGCCAGCGCGGCAAGCGCGATCAGCACATTACGCATCGGCGGCTTGGCAACGAACGCAACCAGCGCGACAGCGATTGCGGCATAATGCGGCCAGCGTTGCCAGTGGCACATTTCGCACGGATACAGCCCGCCAACATACTGCGATCCCAGTGCGCCCGCCATCAACAGTGCGGGTACAGCGAAGGCGAGGGTGTTGACGCGCGCAAGCGAATTCACCGCCGCGCCGCCACCTTTGCCCCCTTGGGTGCCGCGCCGGGCAGGCTCGCCAGCCGCGAAATCGAGCGCAGCGCATAGTCGAGCTGGAAGTCGGTCACGCCCTTGGCTTTCAGCTGTTCGGCGGTCATCGCGAAACGGGGATCGGCCTTCAGGTCGTCCTCGAGCACCGAATTATCGACCTTCGCCTCGTTGATCAGGTGGCGGCGCAGATCGGCTTCGCGGAAGCGCGGTCGCGTCTTGTAATCGACATCGGACAGCTGCGGCACCTTGATATCGGGTTCGATGCCGCCCTCCTGCACGCTGCGCCCCGACGGCGTATAGTAACGCGCGGTAGTCAGCCGCAGCGCCGAGGTGTCGTCGAGCGGGATCAGCGTCTGCACCGACCCCTTGCCGAAGCTGCGCTCGCCCATGACGAGGCCGCGGTGGTTGTCCTGCAGCGCGCCCGCGACGATTTCTGCGGCCGAGGCCGAACCGCTGTCGAGCAGGACGACAATGGGCAGGCCGTGCGCGCCGTCGCCCGGCTTGGCAAAGTAACGCTCGATATCGCCCTTGCCGCGTCCGCGTTGCGACACGATTTCACCGCGGTCGAGGAACTGATCGCTGACCGATACCGCCTCGTCGAGCAGCCCGCCCGGGTTCGAACGCAAATCGACGACATAACCCAGCGGCTGCCGCCCCAGCGCCTTGTCGATGCCCATCAACGCGGCGCGCACGCCCATGCCGGTGTTCTTCGAAAACGCATTGATGTTGATATAGCCGACTTGGCCCTTCACTTCCCATTTCACCGGCTTGAGTTCGATGATCTCGCGGGTCAGGGTCAGGTCGAACGGCTTGTCGCGGCCAGCGCGCACGACGGTCAGCTTGATCTGGGTGCCGGGTTTCCCGCGCATCTGCTCGACCGCCTCGTCCAGCGTACCGCCGAAAATCAGCGTGCCGTTGAGGTGGGTGATGAAGTCGCCGGCCTTCACGCCCGCCTTGAATGCCGGGGTGTCCTCGGTCGGTGCAATCACCTTGACCGCGCCGTCCTCCAGCGTGACGGTCAGGCCGAGGCCGCCGTAATTACCATCGGTCTGCGTCCGCATCTGTTCGAAATCGCGCGCGTCGAGATAGCCCGAATGCGGGTCGAGCGACGCCAGCATCCCGTCGATCGCACCCTTGATGAGTTTTTTATCATCGGTCTTTTCGACATAATCGGCACGCACCCGTTCGAACACCGCCATGAAAGCGTCGAGTTCCTTGTACGTCGAATTATCGACCGCCGCGAAAGTCGCAGTGGTGGCAGGAATAAGCGCAAGCGCGGACACGGTAACGAGCGCACGAAGGGGAAAACGGGGCATCGACAATCCTTGGACAAGTGTCGCCAAGATAGCGTGTCGCGGGGCTGCGTAAAGCTATCCCGCCAATTTGCCGATATCGACCGGTGTCCCACGACGGCGCAGTTCGACCGTGACGGTCGGGCGGTCCGGCCCTGCACGACCGATGGGTGCGCCGGCATCGACACTGTCGCCGACCTTCACGTCGAGCGCAGCAAGGCTGGTCAGGAGGGTCGTCCACCCCAGACCGTGATCGATCACGACGATATTGCCATAGCCGCGAAACGGCCCGGCAAAAACGATGCGCCCGCTGGTCGGGGCGACGACCTGTGCGCCGCCGCGCGTCGCAATCGTCAGGCCGCGCGCACGGATGCCGACGTCGGAGACTTCGCCAAGGCCAGTGACGACTTGTCCGACGACCGGCAGACGATAGGCGGGAATGTTCGCGGTGGCGACGGCGGTTTCACCCGGCAGGCCGCGCGCGGCGTCAGGGCGGGCAGGGCGCAGGATCGGGCCGGGCAGGCTCTCCAGCCGAGCGCGGACGCTGGCGGCATCGTCGATCCGGCCCATCAGCTCGCCGATGTCGCGCGCTTCCTCGCCCATCGCAATGGCGCGGTCCTGTTCGGTCATCGCGCTGCTGGCGAAACGCGACGATTCGGCCCGCTTGCGCGCTTCGAGTCCGGCGAGTTGTTTGCGCTGGACGACAAGGCGGTCCTGTGCGCTGCGTTCGGCGGCGAGCGCGCTGTCGGCGGCGGCGCGCAACTGGCGTCCACGCTCGACATCGGCACGCAGATCGGCGGTGCGTGCCCGCAGAACGGGCAAAGTCGAGGCGAGCACCGCATGGACATGGACGATGTCGCGGACCGAGCCTGGCTGAACCAGTGACAACATCGGCGGACGCCGCGCCATCGTCTGCAACGCAGCAACAAGGCGCACCGTTGGTCCTTGTTTCTCGGCGAGCCGCGCGCGCTGCAGCAAGCGCAGCCGCTCGACCACGGCGATACGGGCTTCGGCGGCATCGATATCGGCCTCCGCCGACTGGATGCGCGCAGCCACCGCCGTTGCCGAAGCGCGCAGCTTAGCTGCTTCATCGCTGGCGGCCCGTGCCGCACTTTCAAGCCGTACCGCGCGCTCGGCGGCACTGCGGGCAGCACTTTGGGCGCGGGCGAGCGCGGCGCGCTCGGTGGCGGCATCCTGTGCCGCAGCGGCGACCGCGATCATGGCCAGCACGATCGCGGCGATCGCCTTGTTCACCGATCAAGGCCGATCAGCTTGCCGAACCGGGCCTCGAATGCATCGTAATCACGCGTATCGAGGAGCCGCGCCTGCTCGGTCCAGTCGTCGGCCGTAATCCGCCCTGCGAACGGCCCGATCCGCGCGTCGACGGCGGCGATGTCCGACGGCGACCACATTTTGATCTGGGCATAATGGGTGATGCCCATGTCATAGAGCATCTTGGCGAGTTTCGGCCCAACACCTTTGATCCGCAATAGGTCGTCGGGGTTGACGTCGTTGGGGTCATTCACCGGAAACGGCAGCGGCGGAAATCCGGCCATGCCCGAATCTGATTGCGCGTGATGCGTCCGCGCAAGCGTCTGCGTCGCGTTCTGCCCAATCTCGATACGCGGCATATCGACATGCCGCCTGGACGACATAATCCAGAATGCCGTGGCCACCCCGATGACGGCGGCAACCGCCAAGAGAAACCAGTAGTCGGCCATGACTTGAACCATCGAAAACTCGCCTTACCCGCAAATCCAGAACTTATCGACGCAGCACCGCGTCAAGCGATGGCCTGTCCCAGCTTCCAGAGCAGCCAGCCTCCCACCAAACCAATGAAAAAAGCTAAAGTAACGAAGCCCATTACTTCGGTCCACAAGGTCATAGACACAATACTTCCCCCAATGCGTCCCCGCCGTCAGTATCGAACGGTTATTCCCGAGCCTGACCCGGTCGATCCGCCCGGCCCCCGACGACTATCTACCCAGGTTACCGTAGCTGCACCGGGTATGCCGCGCACGATCGACAGGGCATCGCGCCGGATGCCGGGGTCGACAGTTCCCGACAGGACAATGTCACGCTGCAAGGCGGGCCGTCGCACCACAGCGACACCGACCATCTCGATGTTTTTTTCCTTGAGCGCAGCTCGTGCGCGCTGTTCGAGCTCATCGGTAAAGCGCAGCCCGGCCCCGAGCGGCCCGAACGCCATGGCTGCAAAACCCAGCGACGCGCCTGCGCCCAGGATCAGCTTCAAGAAATCAAGCCGGTTCACATGCGCCCCATTTTTCGCATTCGCTACACACGACGTTACAATCGGCGCTAAGTAACGCATTCGTATTGGATGTAAAGTGGACCGACAGTTAAAGGTCGAATTTACAATTGATGACGGGCCATTTCGCGCCATCCAATGTCACTTCGCCTATATCCGTCACTGAAGTCGACCGCATCGAGTGCGGAATAGGCATGTTGACGCGCATCCGCCAACGTCGCACCGATACCGGTCGCCGCCAATACGCGCCCGCCAGTGGCAACAAGGCCCGCTTCGCTTAACCCGACGCCCGCCATAAAGACCAGCGCATGGTCGGTGTCGGGCGGCACATGGCCGATTGCGCCACCAAGCCTGGGTTCGGCAGGATAGCCCTGCGCTGCAAGCACAACGGTCAGGGCGACGTCGGTTGAGAAATTCGCTGTGTCGGCGTCGGCCAATTGCCCCTTTGCTGCGGCCAGCAACAGCACGGCAAGGTCGCCTGTGAAACGCGGCAACAGCACTTGCGTCTCGGGATCGCCGAAGCGCGCGTTGTATTCGATTAGCTGGGGGCCGTCAGCCGTGAGCATCAGTCCGGCATAAAGCACGCCGACGAACGGTGTTCCGGCCGCCGCCATTGCAGCAACGGTGGGCTTGACGATCTCTTCCATCGCGCGGTGTTCGAGCTCTGGGGTCAGAACCGTGGCGGGACTATACGCGCCCATGCCGCCGGTATTCGGCCCAGTGTCGCCCTCGCCGATCCGCTTATGGTCTTGCGCGGTGCCGAACGGGATGACTGTCGTGCCATCGGTAATCGCAAACAGGCTGACTTCTTCGCCGGTCAGGAATTCCTCCACAACGACAGCGGCTCCGGCAGCACCGAACGCACCGTCGAACATCTCGTCGATCGCGGCGCGCGCCTCGGCTTCAGTCTCGGCGATCACGACGCCCTTTCCCGCCGCTAAACCGTCGGCTTTGATAACGACAGGCAGACCGAAATCGGCAAGGCCCGCAAGCGCTGTCTCTCTGCCACGGTAGCGCTCATAGGCCGCGGTCGGAATATTTGCCGCCGAGCACATATCCTTGGTGAACCCCTTCGACCCTTCTAACTGTGCAGCCGCGCGGCTCGGCCCGAATACGGGGATACCGTCCGCGCTCAGGCTGTCGGCAATGCCGTCGACCAGCAGTGCCTCCGGCCCGACGACGACAAGGCCAATGTCTTTGCTCCGGCAGAACGCAACAACGGCATCGTGATCGGCCAGATCGAGCGCCACGAGTTCGGCGTGCCGCGCGATGCCGGGGTTGCCGGGCGCGGCATAGAGCCTATCGCAGGTCGGCGATTGCGCCAGCTTCCACGCCAGCGCATGTTCGCGGCCGCCGCCACCCAGCAGCAGGATATTCATGCCCGACCCCCAAGAATATGAAACCGCCGCGCTGCTAGCCGAGAGCGGCCCCGGCGACAATTCCGCACCGTTCACCGTCACCGAATTGTCGGGGCGGCTCAAACGCCACGTCGAGGACGGCTTCGGCCATGTCCGGGTGCGCGGCGAGATTTCGGGGTGGAAGCGGGTTGCCTCGGGCCATTGCTATATGGCGCTGAAGGACGATGGCGCCGCGCTCGACGGGGTGATGTGGAAAATGTCCGCCGCGCGGCTGCCCTTTGCCCCTGCCGACGGGCTCGAAGTCGTCGCGACCGGCAAGCTGACCACTTATCCAGGGCGCTCGAAATACCAGATCATCATCGACCGGATGGAACTGGCGGGCGAGGGCGCGATGCTGGCGCTGCTCGAAAAACTGAAAACGCGGCTGGCGGGTGAGGGACTGTTCGACGCGACCCGCAAACACCCATTACCCTATCTGCCGCGCGTGATCGGTGTTGTCACCTCGCCGACCGGTGCCGTCATCCGCGACATCCTCCATCGCCTCGCCGACCGTTTCCCAACACAGGTGCTGGTCTGGCCGGTGCTGGTGCAGGGCAATGGTGCTGCCGAACAGATCGCGCGCGCGGTGCGGGGCTTCTCTGACTTGCCCGCAGGCGGCAAGGTCCCGCGTCCCGATCTCGTCATCGTCGCGCGCGGCGGTGGGTCGGTCGAGGATTTGTGGTGCTTCAATGATGAGGCGGTTGTGCGCGCGGTTGCCGCCTGCGCCGTCCCCATCATTTCGGCGGTCGGCCATGAGACCGACACGACCCTGTGCGATTTCGCGGCCGACGTCCGTGCGCCGACGCCGACTGCTGCGGCCGAAATGGCGGTTCCGGTGCGGAGCGAGCTGCTCGCCAGCGTCGAGGCGCTCGGCACGCGCAGTCTCCGCATCGTCCATCGCTACCGCGAGCGTGGCAGCGAACGGCTCGCAGCCTTGGCAGTGCGGATGCCCGATGCCGCGACGCTTCTAGCGAGCCAGCGCCAGCGCACCGACGACCTCGGCGAACGGCTGCGGCGCGGGCTTGGCAAATCGCTCGCCGATGCGCGCGGCGACCTTGCTCATGCCGCAGGAGCGCTGCGTCCGCCGTTGCTCTCCGCACGGCTGGCAAGGTCTGCCGCAGAATTGCAAGCCGTCCGCCTCGACCCGCGCCTTGTGGCCCGACCGCTCGCCGATGCCCGGGCGCAGATCGACCGGCTGTGGCGGATCGCGGCGTCGCTCAATCCCGACAATGTCCTCCAGCGTGGCTATGCCCGGGTCGAAAACCGGAACGGCGCTTCGGTCACGAGCACGGCTTCGGCACGCAAGGAAAACGCGCTGGCGCTGGTCTTCGCTGACGGGCGAATTGACGTGCAGGTCGAAGGGGCCACCCCGCGCCCGGTCGCAAGGGCAAGACCCCCCATCCCGGGACAAGGCAGCCTCCTCTAGCGAAAATGCCCGCTTGGCGTTAAGCGACGGTTGATGTTGATGTCTCCTTCGGGCCGCTTGGCGCGGCTGCACTATATGGCAAACGGGTTTCGCGTGCTGGCACAGGGCGACCATGTCCTGTGTGCGGTTAGCGGCGAGCGGATCATGCTCGAAGACCTGCGTTACTGGAGCGTCGCGCGGCAACAGGCCTATGCCAGCGCCGCCATCTCGACCGCCGCACTGACCGCATGACGCGCCTTGGCGCGGGCGGTTTTGCGGCTTCGGTCGCGGTGCTGGCGGGAAGTTGCATCGCGCCCCTGCCAATAGCGAGTGCGCTGCCCTCACGACCTGCAACTGCGCGCACTGAACTGCAGTCAGCGCCGCCGATCGTCCAGTCGGATCATAGCATCAATGTGTTCGGCCCACGCACGCAGGGTGCACTTGTCACGGGCCTCGTTTCGCGTGGTGTAACCGATCTCACGCTTGACGGTATGTCCGTGAAGGTCGCAACTGACGGGCGCTTCATCATTGCTTTCAGTCAAGACGCCGCACCGGAAGCCGTCCTACGCGCACGGCGGCCGGATGGCAGGACAACGGAATTACGCCTGAAGGTGGAGCCGCGTGCGTGGCGCGTCGAAACCATTGCTGGCCTGCCGCGCTTTGCCCAGCCCTCTGCCGAATTCGCGCGGCTCCGTCCGCCCGAACTCGCGCAGATCAATGCCGCGCGACGTGGCGACGGCGGCTCGGACGGCTGGCGGCAACGCTTCATCTGGCCGGTCAAGGGCCGCGTTTCGGGCCTGTTCGGGTCGAGCCGCGTCTATGCCAATGGCGAGAAGGGCGCACCGCATTCGGGCGTCGATGTCGCGCGCCCGACCGGTACGCCGGTGGTCGCCCCTGCCGACGGGGTGGTGACGCTTGCTGCGGCCAAGCCCTTCACCCTTGAGGGTAACATCCTGATCCTCGACCATGGTATGGGCCTCAACAGCGCTTTCCTCCATCTCTCGCGCCATGACGTGAAGCTGGGTGACCGGGTCCGGCAAGGACAGCTCGTTGGCGCGGTCGGCATGACCGGTCGCGCGTCGGGCCCGCACCTTCATTGGGGGATGAAATGGCTCGACCGCCGCATCGATCCGCTGCTGCTGGCGGGGCCGATGCCGCAATGAGCGGGAGCTTTTTTCAATATTGCCCGTTCAACCACTCGTTACGCAAAAGCAACGGGGGGCGGCAACAATGCTCAAGGTCAAAGTTCTCCTCGCCTCGGTCTTGACCATCACACCCTTAGCCGTAGCCGCATCGCCACCTGGCACGCTGGTTTCTGCCGAACCGGTGAGGGAAACGCCCAGCGGAATGCAGGCGTGGAAAGTCCGTTACTGGACGACGAGCGACAGGGGCACCGAAATCGAAGTAACTGGCATGGTGGTCGCCCCGCGAGAAGCCATGCCCGTCGAGCCGCGCAAGGTGCTGGCATGGACGCACGGCACTTCGGGAGTCGCTTCCAAATGCGCGCCGTCGCAGACAGCCGGTTTCTTCGACGCAACGCCAGGACTTGGCGACGCGATCCGGCGTGGTTATGTCGTGGTTGCGCCCGACTATCCGGGGCTGGGCAGCGCGATGCCGCATCCGTATCTCGGCGGAATCAGCACCGCCAACTCGGTCCTCGACGCGGTGCGCGCCGCGCGCGGTGTTACGGGTGCGGCGGCAGGCAGCAACTTTGCCGTCTGGGGCGAATCGCAAGGGGGGCATGCCGCGCTATGGACCGGCCAGCGCGCGCGCAGCTACGCGCCCGACCTGACGCTCACCGGTGTTGCCGCCGCCGCGCCGCCGACCGACCTCGTCGAAAACCTGCGCGCGGGCAGCGACCCCTCGATCCGTGCCTTTCTGACTGCATTTACGGCCTATAGCTGGTCGCAGCATTATGGTGCGCCGCTTTCGACGCTCGGCAAGCAATCAACTCAGGGCGTTATCTCGCGGCTCGCGCAGAACAACTGCATCTCGTTGAATGCGAAGCCCAAGCTCGGCACGATGCTGGGTGTGCTGGTGCTGCGTCGCGATCTCAAGAATGTCGATCTCGGGCGCATCCAGCCTTGGGCACGCATTTCGCGCGAGAACAGCGTGTCTGCGCGCGACCCCGGCGTGCCGGTGCTTATCGCACAGAATCCGAACGACGTGATCGTCAGCCCTGCCGTTACTCAGGCCTATGTCCGCAAGCTGTGTCGCAACGGCGCGCAGCTGCGCTTCATCAGCATCAAGGGCAAGGGGCATGAAACGAGCGCTCGGGACAGTGTCGGCCCGACCCTCGACTGGATCGACGCGCGCTTTGCCGGACGTCCGGCGCGTAGCGATTGCGGCAAAATCTAAGAAAAAGGAGAGAAGCGATGCGTGAAGTAGTTATAGCTGCCGGACTGCTGGCCGCCGCAAGCGGGGGACAGGCCTCCACCCCCGCTGCCTGGGACGCGATGCACCAGCGCGCCAACCGCGCCTGTGTCGCCATGTCGGGCCTCGCCTATCCCAAATTGCTGGCCAAGAAGATCAGCTTTTCGGATACGATTGGCGTCGAGATTCGCCAGATCACCGGCAACGACCGGCGCGGCCGGATGCAGCGGCTATTGTGCGCTTATAATCGATCGACAGGCCGCGCCGAAATCCAGAGCGCCGATGTGTGGAACGGACCGGCGACGCGACCCTGACAACTATCGTTCCGCGATAGCGCCACAGCCCTTGCGCCGCCGCGCGCGGTTTGACAGGCTTTGCGCTGATGAACGCCAGCGACGCCCTGACTCTCCCCGCGCGGCCTGAGGCTTTGCGCCTTGCCCCCGCACAGACCGCCGTCGTCGTCATCGATATGCAGAACGCCTATGCCTCGCCCGGCGGCTATGTCGATCTGGCGGGATTCGACATTGCGGGCGCGGCGTCGGTGATCGGGCGCATCGCAACCGTGCTCGACACAGCGCGCGGCGCAGGCGTTCAAGTGATCTATCTCCAGAACGGTTGGGACAGTGATTATGCCGAGGCGGGCGGGCCGGGGTCGCCCAACTGGCATAAATCGAACGCGCTGAAAACGATGCGCGCGCGGCCCGAACTAGCGGGGCAATTGCTCGCGCGCGGCGGCTGGGATTACGAACTGGTCGACGCGCTCAAACCACAGCCGGGTGACATCACCTTGGCCAAGACGCGCTATTCCGCGTTCTTCAATTCGCAGCTCGACAGCGTGTTGCGCGCGCGCGGTATCCGCAACATCGTCTTTGTCGGCATCGCCAGCAATGTGTGCGTCGAAAGTACGCTGCGCGACGGCTTCCACCTCGAATATTTTGGGGTGATGCTGGAGGATGCGACCCACCACCTCGGCCCCGATTATGTCCGCGACGCGACGATCTATAATGTCGAGAAATTCTTCGGCTGGGTCAGCACCGTCGCCGATTTTTGCGGGTCGTTCGGGCAGAGACCGAGTGCCTAGAAGGGCGGCTCATCATACAGAGATCGTCGCCCCGGACTTGATCCGGGGTTTGGCTGCCTTTGGGCCGATGACACCACGAAGAAGCCTAGGCCCGGATCAAGTCCGGGCTGACGAAAGCAAGAGATTTAGCCAGAGAACGGAATAGCTCGATGCCCTTCACCCCCATCAACCCGCCGCAATTTCCCACCCCCATCGCGCCCTATTCGGCGGCAGCGAAGGCTGGGAACACCGTCTATGTCTCGGGCGTGCTCGCGCTGGGCGAGGGCGGGGTGGTGCTCCATATCGGCGACGCGGCGGCGCAGACGCGGCATGTGCTCGACGTCATCAAGGTCACGTTAGAGGCGGCTGGTGCGACCTTGGCCGATGTCGCGATGAACCACATCTTCCTCAAAGACCTGGCCGACTATGCCGCGTTCAACACGGTCTATGCCGAGTATTTCCCGGGCGCGAAGCCCGCGCGCTATTGCATCAAATGCGATCTGGTGAAGCCCGATTGTTTGGTTGAGATTGCGAGTGTTGCTCACATTGGCTGAGGCCGCCGGTCTCTATTACGAAGCCCACGGCCTCGCCGACGCGCCGCCGCTGATCCTGTCGAGTGGGCTGGGCGGGTCGGCAAATTACTGGAAGCCGAACATCCCCGCGCTGGCCCAGCATTTCCGGATCATTGCTTACGACCATCGCGGGACGGGGCGGAGCGACCGTGCGCTTCTTGACACGGTCACGGTCGATGACTTCGCCGACGATATCCTTGCGCTGATGGAGGCGCTGGACATCCCGAAGGCGCATCTTGTCGGCCATGCAGCGGGCGGCGTCGCGGGTCTCGCGCTGGCGCTGAAAGCGCCCGAGCGGCTCGACAAGCTCATCGTGGTCAACGGCTGGGCCAAGGCCGACCCGCATTTCCTGCGCTGTTTCGAGGCGCGGCTGAACCTGTTGCGCCATGTAGGCGTCGAGGCATTTTTGCGAGCGCAACCGATCTTCCTCTATCCTGCAAACTGGATTTCCGAACACAGCGATGCACTCGACGCCGAGCTGGTGCATCAGATCGCCGATTTCCCCGGCATTGCAACGATGGAGAAACGCATCGCTGCGCTTGCCGACTTCGATATTACCGGTCGCATCGGCGAATTGGACGCGCAGGTCATGTTCTATGCCACCGAAGACGATATGCTGGTGCCATCGCGCGCTTCGGCGGCGATGAGTGAAGCGGCGGGCCTCCTGTGCCTGAAGAACTGGGGCGGCCATGCTTGCAACGTGACCGACCCCTCCGGATTCAACCGGACCGTCATCTCGTACCTAGGGAGCTAGCCATGCAGGTCGGTGTTTTCGTCCCCATCAACAACAATGGTTGGCTCATTTCCGAGAACGCGCCGCAGTACATGCCGTCGTTCGACCTCAACAAAACAATCGCCCAGTCCGCCGAAAAACACGGGCTCGATTTCCTGTTGTCGATGATCAAGCTGCGCGGGTTCGGGGGCAAGACCGAGTTCTGGGATTATGGGCTGGAGAGCTTCACGCTGATGGCGGGGCTCGCCGCCGTCACCGACAAGATCAAGATCTACGCGACCTGCCCGACGCTCGTCATCCCGCCCGCATTTGCCGCCCGCATGTGCAACACCATCGACAGCATCAGCCACGGGCGCTTCGGGCTGAACCTCATCACCGGCTGGCAGAAGCCCGAATACAGCCAGATGGGCCTGTGGCCGGGCGACGAGCATTTCCGCAACCGCTACCAGATGCTTGACGAATATGCCCGCATTCTGCGCGAGCTGTGGGAGACGGGGCGTAGCGACTTCAAGGGGCAATATTACAAGATGGACGACTGCCTCGTCCGCCCCAAGCCGACCGGCGACATGAAAATCATCTGCGCCGGGTCGTCGGACGAGGGGTTGGCGTTCTCCGCACAATGGGCGGACTATGCGTTTTGCCTGGGCAAGGGAGTCAACACGCCGACCGCCTTTGCGTCGAACAACGAGCGGCTGGCGATTGCGACCGCCAAGACCGGACGCGATGTGTCGGTGTTCGTCCTCGTCATGATTATCGCGGCGGAAACCGACGCGGAAGCGATGGCAAAGTGGCAGCACATCAATGCGGGCGTCGATGTCGATGCGATTGCCTGGCTCGCCAATCAGGGCGCAGCGGACAAGGTCAACGCGACGACAAACGTGCGACAGCTTGCCGCACCCGAGGGGGCGGTCAACATCAACATGGGAACGCTGGTCGGGTCATATGCGAGCGTTGCGCGGATGCTCGACGAAATGGCCGAAG
>ENA-OBLH01000442-OBLH01000442.1-metagenomes-genome-assembly--contig:-NODE-442-length-13916-cov-3.97886_pt1 | contig 13916 bp, 11 predicted proteins | sample MGYA00153382_OBLH01 | MGnify analysis MGYA00153382 | reverse complement strand
AAGACTAAATTTTCTTGTTCCCTCTCCCGTTCTGGGAGAGGGCTAGGGTGTAGCTTGCTTCTCGAAGAGTGGGTTCCGGCTTAACCCGAATTCACGTTATACTAACGTTATTTAATGGCAATTTCCTATGGCTTTAGAAATTAACCTGACTATTAATAATCAAGATTCTGTAGTAGCTTGTGATCCCGGCACTAGCCTATTGAGTTTATTACGAGAAAATAGTTTTTATGGTGTGCATCGGGTGTGTGAAACAGGAGATTGTGGAGCTTGTACGGTATGGGTAGATGATACTCCGGTGCATAGTTGTTTATATCCAGCACTCCGGGCAAAAGAGAAAAATATCACCACGATCGAGGGTCTGGCAAAAGATGGAAAACTAACTCCTTTGCAGCTATCTTTTCTAGAGCATCAAGGTTTTCAATGTGGCTTTTGTACACCGGGAATGATTATGAGTACTACTAAGTTAGCTGAAGATTTAGCTAATAATTCATCTCAGGAATTAGAAGGTAATCGAGAGGTAGAATTACGTCTTGCTCTAAAGGGAAATCTCTGCCGTTGTACAGGATATCAAGCAATTGTTGATAGTATTTTGGGTAAGGAGTTAGAGTTAGCAACTAGTGAATTTGTAGGGGAGCAAATTGGCAAAAGTATTCCTAAGCAAGATGGGTTAGCGATCGTGACGGGGGAACCGATTTATACAGGAGATTTTGCCCCTAAGGGATTGCTACATCTACGAGTATTGCGATCGCCTCATGCCCATGCTCGAATTACTAAAATTAATACTGAACTAGCTAAAAACTTATCCGGAGTTCAGGCTATTTTCACCCACGAAGATATCATCCGCCGCCCTTATACTACAGCCGGCCATATGGATCCAGTCCCGGATCCTTTAGATCATTATTTGTTGGATAATAAAGTTCGGTTTGTGGGCGATCGAGTGGCCGCAGTGGTGGCAGAAAGTGTGGCGATCGCTAATCATGCCTGTGAATTAATTGAAGTGGAATACGAGATTCTGCCCCATGTACTTGATCCAGTAGTGGCTATGCAGGGGGAAGTGATAATTCATGATGAATTGGATAGTACGGGAATCTGCGATCGACAACGCAACCTAGCTGGCCAAATTCATCTAGAGACGGGAGATATTCAAAGAGGATTCCAAGCAGCAGATTTAATTGTAGCCAATACTTATCATCTGCCTCCGGTGCAACACACTCATCTCGAACCCCATATCAGTATTAGTTGGTTGGATGAAGCAGGGAATTTAGTAGTACGTTCTAGTACTCAAGTCCCGTTTCATTGTCAAAGAATCCTGGCAGAAATCTTCGATTTACCACGAGAAAAAATTCGGGTTTTTAAAACTAATATGGGCGGTGGTTTTGGTAATAAACAGGAAATTCTGACGGAGGACTTGTGTGTTTTAGCTACTCTGAAAACTGGGCAGCCTGTGCAGTGGGAAATGAGCCGTTATGAAGAGTTTGCCTGTACCAATAGTCGTCATGCTATGACTATTCACCTCAAAACTGGAGTGAAACAAGATGGCACTTTAGTTGCTATAGAAATGACCGCTACAGCTAATACTGGTGCTTACGGAAATCATGGACAAACTGTAGTATTTCTAACGGGTTATGTTCCCTTGGGTTTGTATCGTTGTGAGCATAAATTTTATCAGGGTTGGGCTGTCTATACTAACACTATGCCTGCCGGGGCTTTCCGGGGCTATGGAGCAACTCAGGGAACTTTTGCGATCGAATGTCAGCTAGATGAGATTGCCCATAAATTAGGTTTAGATCCCCTAGAAATTCGCCAGAAAAATATTATTAGACCGGGGGATATTTTGAAACTGGGCAGGAGTGATGATCACTTTAATTTAATTGGTAGTTATGCTTTAGAAGAATGTTTTGCTAAAGTAAAAATAGCTATGCAATCTTCTTTGGTTTCAGTAACAGAGCAGGGAGAAACTATATCGATGGGCAATGCCCGCCCGACTAAGTTAGAGGATCAAACTCAATATAAAAAAGGGATTGGCTATGCAGTTTCTATGCAGGGTAGCGGCTTATCAAAAATCCATCTAGCTAAGGCAGAATTATCCTTAGAAAAAGATGGGAAATTTTGCTTAAGAACTGGGGCTGTAGATGTGGGAACTGGTTCTGATACTAGCTTGAGACAAATAGTAGCAGAAGTTTTAGGGGTAACTATTAATGATATTGAAATAATTACGGCAGACACGGCAAATACCCCCTTTGATGCGGGTTCCTATGCTTCAGCAACTATGTATATTTCTGGACAGGCAGTGAAATTGGCAGCGGAGAAATTTCGGGAATTACTAACTACAATTCCTGAATTTAATGGGGTTAATTATCAAGAAGTTGCCCAAAAAAATCCGGGTTTAAGAGTAGATTCAGAATATGCCGCCGATGAATCTACTCTAACTTTTGCAGTGCAAGGAGTGGAAGTTGTGGTAGATATTCAAACAGGCAAGGTGAAAATATTACGGGCAGTGCAGGCGATCGATCTAGGCACAGCAATCAATCCCCGAATTTGTCTGGGACAAGCTACTGGTGGCACAGCGATGGGTATAGGCTACGCCCTGACGGAAGAATTATTAAGGGATGATCAGGGAAAAATTCTTAATCCCAGTTTCCGAGCTTATCGGATTCCTACTGCTGCTGATGTACCGCCTATGGAAGTATTTTTGGTCGAAAGTCAGGATCCCCACGGGCCTTTTGGAGCGAAGGGGGTAGGAGAAATTACTACCAATTGTACGGCCGCTGCTGTTGCCAATGCGATCGCAAATGCCACAGGAGTTCATCTATGCCAGTTACCTATGACCCCAGAGCGAGTATGGCAAGGTTTGCAGCTACAGCACTTGCAGCTTAGTAAAGTACCTACTTAATTTCAAGTCCCTCTTTGCTCTAGCGTAGTGGCAAGTTATTGCGGGGATTCAGGGGTTTTACTGACTGTATTTCAATGAAAAGTGAAGTCTTTGGCAGCGCCGAGGTTTTGGAAGATGGTGGTGGCGATCGTGTAGTCTTGGTAGGTTAGGATTGAATATGATTGAAAAAAGTAGTTCTTGATTATTAGTCATCATCTCTATCTATTTATGCAAACTTATTCTCCCCAAGTTACGGCAATTATTTCCCTATTACAAACTCTGCCAGAAACTACTCAAAATCAAGTGGTGGAGCATTTGCAGGAGTATCTTGCTGAGCTACAGCATGAGTTGGTTTGGGATAATTTGTTTACCAAAACTCAAGATCATCTAGTAGCAGCAGCGCAACGGGCAAAACAGGAGATTGGGGAAGGGAAAGCAGAGCCAATGGATTTTGATCCTGCTTCTACTCACTCCCTGCGTCCTACTTTTGGTGCTATGCAAGGAAGTGGTCGGGTCTTAGGAGATGCGATTGCGCCAGTGGATGAATCTTGGGAAGTTTTAGGGTGAAGATATTACTTGATACTCATATTTGGCTTTGGTATTTATTGGGCGATCGCCAACTATCCCTAGGATTACAAGCTACTATTGCTGACCTTAATAATGAACTTTGGCTAAGTCCCATTAGTATTTGGGAAACGTTATTGTTAGCGGAAAAGGGACGAATCTATTTACAACCGGATCCTTTTACATGGGTTGACTTGGCATTAGCAACTTTGAAAATACGTGAAGCTCATCTGAATTATCCCATTGCTGTTTTAAGTCGCCAGATTGATCTCCCCCATCAAGACCCAGCAGATCGATTTATTGCTGCTACTGCTCTGTACTACGATTTAAAGTTAGCAACAGTTGATACTAATCTCACAGGTAACATTCTGCTACAAACCCTCCGTTGATGCTTGCCATTCCTGTTGGATGCGATCGAGTTCTTTGGCAGCGCCGAGGTTCTGGAAGATGGTGGTGGCGATCGTGTAGTGTTGTTGGGCAAGGTCGAGGTTGCCCCGTTTGCGCCAGAGTTGAGCAATTCTGAGATAAATAATCCTTAAAGTTTAGATTAATATGATTGTATTATAAAAGAAGTGAACCAAAGTATAGGTATATTGGTGTAAATAATGTTTAGTGACTTTGACTTTCAGCAACTTTACAGCCCTGATTTCAAGGAGGATAGCGTTAGAGAAGTCCTGATTTTACCAATCATTAAAAGATTAGGCTATAACCATGCTCAAGTTGTCAGAAGCAAAAGTTTACAACATCCTTTCTTAAAAATAGGTTCAAAAAAAAGACCTGTAAATCTTGTTCCTGATTATCTTTTCAAAATTGAAGACAGCTATGCTTGGGTTTTAGATGCGAAGGCTCCGACAGAAAATATTACTTCTGGAGATAATATAGAGCAAATTTTTAGTTATGCTATTCACCCTGAAGTGAGGACTAAATTTTTTGCTTTGTGTAATGGGCGAGAATTTATTTTATTCCGGCAGGATGAAGAACAGCCTCTTTTATATTTTCTTCTCCAAGATATTGAAAACTATTGGCAGGAAATTATTTCTTATCTTTCACCTAGTTCTTTTTAAAGTGGTAAAAATTTTACTTATACTTCGGTCAAAAAAGCTCAGACAACATCAGAATTTGATTACTTAAAACGTCCTTTATTGGAAGAGTTACCAGTTAAAAAACAGTCGGCGAAACGACATTTTGGAGTACATGGATATTTTACTAAGCAGGCTTGGAATGTAGTACAGGAATATATCCGTAATTTTTCCCAAATAGGAGATACGGTATTAGATCTTTTTGGTGGCAGTGGAGTTACGGCGATCGAAGCCCTAATGACCGATCGCAAAGCTATTCATGTTGATCTAAATCCCATGTCGGTATTTATGGTGAGTTCATTAATCGCTCCGGTGGTTATAGATGATCTACACCAAGCCTTTGCTGAAGTTAAAGCCGAGTATTTGGAGTATGAACCAAAAACAGAAGCAGAGATAAAAAAAGCCTTGAAAAAATATCCCTATCCTCATAATTTAGCCCTTCCCAAAGGTTCAGATGTAGAAAGTATTGAGCAATTATTTAGTAATAAACAATTAGCTCAGTTAGGTTATCTTAAATATTTAATTTTGAAGCAGAATAATGAATGTATTAGAAAATCCTTGTTGTTAATGTTTTCTGGTCTTCTTAATAAAATCAATCTTACTTATCATGCTTCTGAGGGACGTAGTGAAGGCAGAGGGAATAGTAGTGTTTTTGCGTATTATCGTTATCGCATTGCCAAACAACCGGCAACCTTAGATATGATGACTTATTTTGATTCAAGATTAAAAAAAGTTGTCGATGCTAAAAAAGAAATTGAATACAAGATAAATAAAAATACACTCTTAAACTCTCAAATTATTCAAGGCACAGCTACGGATTTAAGTTTCATCAAAAAAGAAAGTATTGATTATATCTATACCGATCCGCCTTATGGGAAGAAAATTCCTTATTTAGATTTATCGGTGATGTGGAATGGCTGGCTAGATTTGGAAGTGACGGAGGAAGATTATGAGCAGGAAGCGATCGAAGGTGGTGAGCATCATAAAACTAAGGATGAATACAATAATTTGATTGCTAAAAGTATTCAGGAAATGTATCGGGTTTTGAAGTTTGATCGATGGATGTCTTTTGTGTTTGCCCATAAAGACCCCGAATTTTGGCACCTAATTGTAGAAACTGCTGAGAAATGTGGCTTTGAATATGCAGGGGCAGTAAAACAAGCTAATGGACAAACAAGTTTTAAAAAGCGACAAAATCCTTTTACGGTACTTTCTGGACAACTAATTATTAACTTTAGGAAGGTTCGTAAGCCTAAATATATTATGAAAGCGGCTTTAGGCATGAATACAGGAGATATTATTATTCAAACCTGTGAAGGAATTATCGCTAAAAATAATGGTGCTACTTTAGAGCAGATTAATGATGAGCTAATTATTAAGGGTTTAGAGTTAGGTTTTCTAGACTTGCTAAAAAAAGAATATTCAGACATAACACCATTTTTATTAGATACCTTTGACTATGACGATAAGATTGAATTATTTACTATTCGTAATAATCAAAAATTCAAGACACATTTAGATTTAAACTTACGGGTTAAATATTATCTATTTTCATTTTTGCGGCGGCAGGAAATTGAGAAAAAGACTGCTACTTTTGATGAAATAGTTTTGTATATTATGCCTTTGCTGAAAAATGGCATAACTCCTGAACAGCAAACTATCCTCAATGTCCTAGAAGATATTGCCGAGCAGATTGGTACTCAGCATTGGCGACTCAAACAAGATGGACAACAAAAATTATTTCTATAAAGACTACAGAGTAAGCATAGGACTTGACAGATTAACCTATAGACTGGGGGCCTGTCCAAATACTATTAACTACTTCACCATAAATAATCGGAGTTTCTGCCTCTACGGGTAAAGTATTCCCTTCTAGATCCACCGCCCAAGTTTTGGCTTCCCTTTCCCCCAAGATTCCTGTTTGAAATAATACAGAACCGGGATGACTCTGGCTCCAGCCGAGGAGGATGCTAAAAGTATATTCACAATTATTAGGAGCGATCGTATAACCCTGGCCGTGGCGGGGTTCCCAGACCAAGGCATAATCTGAAGCATAGCTAGAGCCAAAAATACCCTCAAACTGCCGTGCCAAGAGCCGGGGTTCTGGATCTTCTGCCCCAGACCAAGAGACAGGAATCAAAAAACTAAAGACTCCATCTTCATCGGCCTCTGGAGTTGCCCCTAGGGGATGATAACTCAGGGGAGAAGTAGCGATCGGGGTTTGCAGAGAACCAGTGGAGAGATGTTCAATAAATAAAACACTACTCACTCGGCTGGCTAGAGGATTAGAGGCAGCCTGTAATTGGAGACGGCTATAGGCAGCGTATTCCTGATCGGGCGAAATTAAAGAAGAAGTTCTGTAGTAGCGGGGACTAATTTTAGTTTTCCCCCCATATTCTTCCTGAGTGGCTAAGACCCAACTCCAAGGAATAGGATGAGGGCTATGCAGTGGATCAAGGGGTAAAGCAAAATCAGGCATGATTATAGTCTAGAATTTAAGAGTTTATCGCTCGTATTTGTAGTGTAAGTAACTATATTAAATAACCGTGGCAAAATCTCCTCCCCAAATTCCTTCATCGCCTTCTAATACCACCCCGCCTCCACCTAGGGGGAATTTTGGGTTTTTTGGGGGATTTTTCCGACTGTTTTTTCTGGGTTTAGTAGGAGTAATTGGCACGGGAGGAGGAATAGCCTTAGGGGTATTTTTGCCCGATCGCAATCCCCAAGCCCCTTTCCTCGAAATCGCCCTCCAATACCTCCGCCTCACCAGAGAGACTAGAGTAGTATCTCCTGTAGTTCCTTCTATAGTTCCTTCCCTAACTCCTAATATTAATAATTCTCCCGAAGTTTTACCAGCTTCTCCTACTTCCCCTACTTCTCCTACTTCTCCAGCCTCGTCTTCCCCATCAACATCAACCATAACCCCTACTAGCACGCCCTCCAAGGCCGATACTGCTCAACTCCAACAGGATCTCCAACAGCTACAGCAGCAACTTAAGGAAACAAGCGATCGCACAGCCAGCCTAGAGCGAAAACTAGGGATCTCAAGCCCCAGCGGGAACTTAGAAACTCGCCTAGAAAAGCTATCTCAACGGGTGCAAACCTCAGCTACCCCCCCTAATGCCCCCAAAACTCCTTCCCCCTCTCCTTCTATTGCTGCACCTCCGACTCCAACTATCACCCCTTCTGCTTCCCCAAATTCCACTTCTACTACTTCTCCCCCCGTTACTATTCCCCTCAACTCTCCCGTTCCCATCACCTCTGGGACAGCGACTCAGCGAAAGATTACCCTACCGATCGATCCCCTATTTGATAGTAATAGTAATACTCTCCGCCCAGAAACTATTTTGCTGCTATCTCAAGTGGCAAATGAACTACGGGGGATTCCCGGAACCACAGTACAGGTGACTGTCCATAATAATCTGGGTGGAGAGCCTAATAACGATCGCCGTCTTTCTTTTCAACAGGCCAAAACTATTCGAGAATATCTAGCCACTCAGTTGGGCGATCGCTTTCGGTTTGTAGCTATTGGCTATGGTTCCACTCGTCCCTTGGTGGTGGCTACAGGCGATCGTCCAGAAAACCGGCGTATAGAAATAATTGTGGAGTAGAGGCGAATAGTTCAAATACCTGTTGGAGTGATTATGGCTACCTAGTAGTGATTAAATGGTTTAGATAGTTAAGCAAAAATATTTATTGAAAACCTGATTTGGTGAAACATCAAAGTGAAATTATTTGTATACCATACTCCTGAACTAACTCCAGACCATAAACTACCAGACTGTGCGATCGCCGTTGATGTTTTGAGAGCGACAAGTACGATCGCCGCTGCCTTAAATGTAGGGGCAGAAGCAATCCAAGTTTTTAGTGATATGCAGGAACTGATGCAGGTCAGCGACCAGTGGCCAAGCGAGTTGCGCCTCCGGGCTGGAGAACGGGGCGGAGCCAAGGTAGAAGGCTGCGATCTGGGAAATTCTCCCCTCGACTGTACTCCAGAACTAATGACCGGAAAGCGCCTATTTATCAGTACTACCAACGGCACCAGATGCCTCACCCGGATTCAAAAAGCTGCTACCGTGATCACCGCTGCCCTGATCAACCGGCAAGCCGTAGTTAACTATCTCTGGGCAACTAACCCAGAAACTATTTGGATATTGGGTTCTGGCTGGGAAGGTAGTTATTCCCTCGAAGATACGGTCTGTGCTGGAGCGATCGCCCATCAACTCCAGATCCAAGGGAAGTTAACCCTAGAAGAATTAGCTGGTAATGATGAAGTAGTGGCGGCGATCGCCCTCTACCAACAATGGCAAGATAAATTACTAAATCTTCTCCACCTCGCCAGCCACGGACAGCGCCTCCTCCGTCTCAACTGTCATGAGGATTTAGCCTACTGTGCCACTCTAGATACCCTAGATATTGTCCCAATCCAAAAAGAACCGGGAGTCCTAGTAGGGTGTGTTAGCAAAGCGTAACGCACCAATCAAACTTATCACTATATTAAAAGGCGATATTTGTCGTTTGCCAATTGATACAAGGGTCGCCAGATGAGGCGATTAGTTAATACTACCAATAAGGACATTACAGAAGTTGCTGCTAAGAGTAGGGGGAAATTCCCCGAGTCTGTGGCTTGGGAAATGGTGGCTCCTAAGCCTACGGTGGTAATGGTTTGGCCTTGAAATTGGATATATTCACTGACAATACTGGCATTCCAAGCTCCGCCCACGGCGGTAATTAAGCCCGTAATCAGGTAGGGAAAAATACCCGGCAAGATCAAAGTCTGCCACCGCTGGAGCCGACTAAGTTTATAAACCTTGGCAGCCTCAAATAGTTCACTGGGGATAGATTGCGCCCCGGCAATTACATTAAATAGCAAATACCACATAGTTCCCAGCATCATTAGAATAATGGATCCCACCTGTAAACCCCCACCCACAGAGGCTAAACCAATGAGTAGAACTGGGAATAGGGCTGTAGCTGGGACAGAGGCAGCAATTTGAATGATTGGTTGTAATAACTGAGAGAGGCGGGGATTTCGCCCGATCGCTACCCCCATAGGTACAGTCCACAACAGGGATAGAAGCATGGCAATAATTACCCGCAAAGCTGAGAAGATTGCTCCGGTAACTACTTGCTGCCAATCACTCCAGCCTAAAACCCGGATTAAAATAAAAACTTCCCAGATACCCCAAAAAACAATTAGAGAGAAACCACCAAGGAAAATTCGATTGATCCACTCGATCACGGGCGATCGCTGGGGACGGGTTTGAGTGTAATTCTGGGGCGGAAAGGCTCTAACTATGCCTTGATCGAGCAGGTTTTGCATTGGCAGCCAGACTGCCATCATAAATGCCCGGATGGTGGGCGATCGGCGAATAAAATCTAATACCAAAGAACTAGGCGCATTTTGGGATTCGGTAGTTTCCAGCTTAAACTTTTCTGCCCAAGAAATTAGGGGGCGCCACACTAAAAAATCAATGGTGACGATCACACTAACTAGAACTAATAAACCCCAGCCGATCGCCCCAAAATCTCCCTTTTCAGCAGCAGCCTTTAGGTAGGAACCTAAACCGGGGAGGCGGAAATCTTGTTTCTTCAGGGTAAAAGACTCGATCGCCATCAAGAAAAACCAGCCTCCAGACACCGACATCACACTATTCCAAACTAGGCCGATCGCTCCACTGGGTAATTCTAGTTGCCAAAACCGCTGCCAAGTATTCAGACGATAAATATTGGCAGCTTCCTTAAGTTCCCGAGGAATACTTTGGAGAGACTGATAGAAACTGAAGGTCATATTCCAAGTCATGCCCGTAAAAATTAACAATACGGCGGCAATTTCTAAGCCAATTCTTTGACCGGGAAATAGACCAATTAGAGCTAAAACTACCCCCGGCAAAAAAGATAGCACTGGAATAGATTGGAGAATATCTAATAGGGGAATTAAAATTAAGGCAGCGACTCTAGAACGGTAGGCAGTGTAGGCATAAACTAGGGTAAATCCTAAGGAGAAGAGATAGGCACTGACCATGCGTAAAAGGGTCTGGGCTGTATAACTGGGCAATACCCTAACATTGGTAAAAATTTGCAAATTGCCACTATAAGAGCCACTAAATTTAGCAGCAGTGCGGACAATTCCGAGAATCACAACTAGCATTGCTAACAGGGTAATTAAATCTCGAAAATCCCAACCGGGACGGAATTTTGCTTGACGATCGCGACTAATTGGATACATAGTTTCTATATTAGTTATTAACCTATCGGGGCGGGTTGCTCTAGAAACAATTCTCCAGAAGGTTCATCGTAGCTATATAACTCGGCATACCTAGCCCAATCGATCGCAGTTTTGAGTTGTCTTTCTGCCTCTTGGGGACTAAAGTGTGCCTGCAAAATATCTAGGATTAATTCCTCCGTAATCCGTTGATTGCGTTTTGCTTGGAGGAGGCGATAAATTTGTTGGACTAGGCGAATTTGGGAGAGGAGTTGTTTTTGGACAATTTCTTTGCGTTCATCGGTTCTGCCGTCAATAAATTGATGGCCGAGGGGCGTGAGGTGAATATCTCCTTCTTGGATTTGGGCTAGTTCCATAAGTTTGGCAGCTTCGACGATCGGCAGGATATCATCTACTTCTAGTTGCAATTCCTGCCCTAGACGATACAGATCAGTTTCTTGGCGGTCTTCTAGGAGTTCTAGGAGACCCGCGATCGAACTAATTCTAACCTGAGGTAAAGATTGGTACTTTTCTGGTTGCTGGGTCTTCGGTTGGGTAGTGGCGGTTGCCGGAACTTCTAAATCCAGATCGGGGTTAGTTAAGATTTTATAGACCTGATCTACTAAGGCCTGAAAATCTGCACTTTTTCGATCGCGGTAGTGGGGCAGGGTGACAGCCAAATCTGCCCGGATGCGCCCCGGATTACGCCCTAAGACAATAATGCGATCGGCTAAAATTACTGCCTCTTCAATCCCGTGGGTGACAATTAAAATCCCCTTAGTAGGGATGCGCCGCTCCAACCAGAGATCAATTAATTCAAATCTTAAATTCTCTGCGGTTAATACATCTAAGGCCGAAAATGGTTCATCCATACACAACAATTCTGGCTCCACTGCTAAAGCCCTAGCAAACCCCACTCGCTGGCGCATTCCCCCAGAAAGTTCCTTAGGGTAAGCATTTTCAAAACCATCCAGACCAATGACATCAATCATCCGCATGGCTTTTTTCTGCCGTAGATCCGCCCCTTCTCCCTTCGCTTTCAGCCCTAGTTCTACATTTTCTAGCACCGTCAGCCAAGGATAGAGGGCAAAACTCTGGAATACGATCGCCACTCCCGGATTTAAGCCCAACAAAGGCGCATCTCGGTATAAAATCTGCCCCTGACTAGGAGGAATTAATCCGGCAATCATCCGCATTAAAGTAGATTTCCCAGACCCAGAAGGACCAAGCAAAGCAATAATTTCTCCCTGTCTTAACTCAAGGTTAATTTTCTCTAGAATAGAAATTTGTTGACCATTCGGCTGCCCATAGGATTTTCCTACATCCTTCAGCATAATCAAAGATTGTGTTGCGGCGGTGACTACCATATTTCCCTTCTCCCTATCTATAACAACCGCCAAAGCGGTTAGGACAATTTCAGTTCTAGAACCTCTTCTCTGTCAGGGTTTCAAAACTCTTTCTAATTTCATTATCTTGGTAAGAGCTATAGCTTAAAAATAATTGAACTTATTTAAAAACTTCATCTAGTTGCCACAGGGTTGTCACAACAATGACACAGAGATTATCTACATTAAATATAGTCAACCTTAATTAAGTACATTCAACCTTAGGCGGCAGCCTGACTACCCATCACATCCTACCAAGGGTGGTTATAACTGACAACTGTTTTTATGCGATCGTTCACTCAATTCATGACTCCAAAACCATAAATCTATGAAAAACAAATATCAAGTACAAGATATTCAGTTAAAATCAGAACAGCAGTCAAAATCTTTGACTATTAATTCTATGCAAAAATCTGTCACGTACCTTTCTCTTATCTTACTCGGTGCAGGTGTTACTCTCGGTACTGGTTACTTAACTTCCCGTACTTTTAATCCTAATAATCCTGCTAATCCCGCCGTTCTTAGTGCTGCCAATGCGGGAACTACCAATGCCCAATCTAAGCAACCTTCGGCCAGTCCTAATGGTCTAAATTTTATTGCTGATGTGGCGAGGCAAGTTAGTCCAGCCGTGGTGAAAATTAATTCTTCCCGTACAGTCGCCAGCCAAGGTAGTGATAGTTTTAATAACCCTAAATTACGCCAGTTTTTTGGTTTCTCGCCCCCTCAGGAGGGCAAGCAGGTGGAAAGAGGTAGTGGATCGGGTTTTATTGTCAATGCCAACGGCAGAATTTTGACCAATGCCCATGTGGTAGATGGGGCAGACAAAGTTAGTGTCATCCTGAATGATGGGCGGAGATTTGATGGCAAAGTTTTGGGGAGTGACCCGGTTACGGATTTAGCTGTGGTGCAGGTAGAGGCGACTAATCTGCCGACGGTGAGTATTGGGGATTCTGACCAATTGCAACCGGGGGAATGGGCGATCGCTATTGGCAATCCTCTAGGGCTAGATCACACGGTGACAAAGGGTATTATTAGTGCGATCGGGCGATCGAGCAGTGATATTGGGGAAGGAAATAAACGGATTGACTTTATCCAAACCGATGCTGCCATCAATCCCGGTAATTCCGGTGGCCCCCTTCTAAATGCTAAGGGAGAGGTGATTGGGATCAACACTGCCATTATCAAGGGAGCGAATGGGATTGGTTTTGCAATTCCGATTAATAGCGCCCAAAATATTGCCGCACAACTAATCCAGAAAGGCAAGGTAGATCATCCCTATCTGGGAATTCAAATGATAGATGTCACCCCAGAGGTGAAACAACAGGTAAATAGTAATCCGAATGCCCCGATTAAACTAACGGTGGATCAGGGAGTAATCTTAATGGAAATTGTCCCCAATTCCCCAGCCCAAAAAGCCGGACTCAAGCAGGGGGATGTGATTACTAAGGTTAATAATCAGCCGGTGAAAGATAGTACGGAAGTGCGTCGATCGGTGGAAAAAAGCCAAGTTGGGGGTAATTTGACGGTGGAGATTCAACGGGGCGATCAGACTCAAAATATAGTTGTGCAAGTGGGAACTATGCCCAAAGAACAATAAGTTTAAGCAATACCCCTTCTTTGCAGGGGTTCTTAAACCGAACTGAAGATCAAGATCGTAGCTTAACGTGGATTCGGGTTAAGCCGGAACCCACTCTTCGAGAAGCAAGCTACACCCTAGCCCTCTCCCAGAACGGGAGAGGGAACAAGAAAATTTAGTCTTACTCCCCTACCCTACTGCTTATCGCAGAAAAATCGGGAAGTCTTACGCCTAC
>ENA-OBLH01000441-OBLH01000441.1-metagenomes-genome-assembly--contig:-NODE-441-length-13940-cov-22.2575_pt1 | contig 13940 bp, 16 predicted proteins | sample MGYA00153382_OBLH01 | MGnify analysis MGYA00153382 | reverse complement strand
TAATTGATAATTGATAATTGATAATTGATAATTGATAATTGATAATTGGGTTGTTCTACTGGGAATTTCAACCCCTTTTCTTTGTTAAAACTAGCTCTTACTACTTAATATAGAGCCTCATCGGCAAACAGGCGAAGACATCATCATTGGCTAAGAATGAGCTGTTTAGTTAGTTCGTTTTCGCTGACGGAAAACCGTCAAGTTTCGAGCGATCGCTCGTGCTATATTCGCTGTAGTGGCTCTGTGGAGTAAGTCCCAATGATTCTGTCCGTGGGGTAATCGTGCCGATGGCTTCAAGATCGCGCAGGATGTAATTGAGCTGATTGGCGATCGAACCAATCGAAACTGATGCTTGAAGACCTAGTTGATGGCTAGCTTTCAAAAAATGTAACCGCATTTGCCAAGTGCTATGGCTAGGATGCTGATGGAGGTATTCTAATACCGCTTGACGATTAATCATATTCGCTAATAAAATAAAAAGCTTGCACACCTATATTCTTGCTCGATCGTCAATGATTGTGTCGGGATCTTAACAATTTTGTCGCTATTCTAATAATTCAACCGATAGCCTACCTTCCGCACAGTCTCGATCGGATCGGGATGTCCGAGCTTTTTTCGCAGTGAAAGGACGTGACTATCTACGGTTCGAGAATTGTCAACATTGATGTCCCAGGCGCGTTTTAGCAGTTCGCTGCGATGGACTGGACGACCATTAGCTTGGGCGAGAACATAGATTAAACTAAACTCTTGGGGGCTAAGATCGATCGATCGATTTCTCAGATAAATACAGCGACGCACCAGATCGATCCGCAGCTCTCCACAAGTCATATCGGTGGGAATAGTTGTCATGCTGCGACTGCGCCGCAGTAAAGCCGCCACTCGTGCCAAAAATTCGGGCATCCCAAACGGTTTCTTTAGATAGTCGTCAACTCCAGCCTGAAGTGCGTTCACGAGATCGATTTCGCGAATTCGTGCCGATAGCATCAACATCAGGGAGTTACCTTGAGGATATAACCATTGACAAAATTCGATCCCTTCTCCATCGGGTAAATCTGAATCTACAATCGCCAGCGTGGGGAGTTGTTGCGTGCAACATTGATAAGCCTGAGCTAGTGTGGATGATTGCTGCACCTGATATCCAGCTTGCTGAAGGTGCCAAGTTAGGAGCGATCTCAAGTTGTGATTGCCTTCGATAACGTAAATCTGCACACTTTTTTCAGGATACAACTTTCAATTTTTTTGACAATAAGTAGTTGGTTCTAGTTAAAGATACTTCTAATTAAAGATACATTGTCTAAAATTGGAACATAAAATATTACTCTAACGATCTAGATGATATCTACCTAGTCTAAATAGTGGCTGACGATTTGCGTCCGCTATGCCAACGTGTATTTTCCGCACCTCAGGTCTAAAAAATCTGGCGTAAAGTAGATAGATAGATAGATACCAACTCAACCAATTTCGATCTATCCTATTTAGTATGTCAAGGGATTAAGCCATGCTGCAAACTATAGAAACAATCGGTCACTACCAAAAGATTACCGATGCCTTAGTCGAAATGTGGCACCGTGGCTACCGCTTCGACGATTTACGATTGTATCTCGATGGGTACTTAGCAGCATTACGTAGCACCAATGCTCTCGAAGCCTATCAAATCAATCGAATTGAGGAGGAAACGATGCGTTATATTTACGATCCTTCCAACTTTGAGCGCGTCGAGCTTCAGACAGAACCAGAATATTATTAACGCTCTGGTGGATGAAGTTCGTTCGGCAGTTCTTAATTAATATCTGTATTATTAAGAACTGCCGAGCGAACTTTAGAAGCTAACTCTCAACTGTCAACTATCAACTATCAACTAGCCAGAGCGACTTCCACCATTTGTTGAAGTTCACCTTTTTGATAGAGTTCGGTCATTACATCAGAACCACCCACAAATTCACCGTTGATGTACACTTGAGGAATTGTCGGCCAATTAGAATATTCTTTTACTCCTTGGCGAATATCTCCATCTTCTAAGACATCAACTGTTTCGTAAGGTACGCCCAGAATATTTAAAATCTGAACGACTTGGTTGGAAAATCCACATTGGGGCATCAGTTTATTGCCCTTCATGAATACCATAATTTTGTGATCTCCGATCAGCTTGCCAATCTTTTCTGTTGCTGGGGTAGTCATATTTTTAAAAATAATTGAAAGTGAACATTTTTAGGTGCCTACCGATTTTAAATCGGTACTACAGGTAATAGTTAATCAGCAGCTTGCCATGTTTCTGGGGTATAAGTCTTGAGCGCGAGGGCATGAATCGCTCCACTATCCATCGCCTCACGTACGGTACCATATACCAGTTGATGTTGTTGAATTAGGGATTTGCCTGCAAATTGGGACGAAACTACCACTGCTTGGTAATGATCGCCGCCACCTGTCAAATCGGTGATTTGAACGATCGATTCTGGGATACCCGCTTCGATCTTTGCTTTAACTTGACTGGGAGTAATCGCGCTCATGCTGAGTTGGGAGTTGGGAGTTAGGAATTGGGATCGGTGCGCGGAGCTTTTTGATAGCGGCTGTACCTACGGTAGGCTACCAACGCCTAGCGCATCGAGACAGATGGACTAGAATGAAGGTTTTAGATCCCGATTGGGGAGTTTAAAATCAATCTAATTTCTGACGGATGTTTCAATTATAACTGGAGACTCGATCGCCGATCTAGCTTAGGGATTAGCGATATCCGAAAGCTTTACCCAGCGAAACTGGCGATCTCCACCCAATTCAACCACAACTTTGACTCGCGGATCGATCGTTGGTAACTCGCTCAGATAAGCTAATTCCTGACTAGACAATACCTGTCCATCAATCAACCACAATACTAAACCTTTAGATGTTGGTAGCATGTGGGCGAGATGTGTATCCAGCATGGGCGGGATATAATAAGTGCGAATTTCTTTTTTGCCGATATGAGCGGGACGTACTCCATGTACGCCAGTGAGATAGGTGCTCAGATCGCCCATACCCCTTGCGGATAGGTTCATACTCTCATATCCGGTCGCCCTAAGTCTGCGTTGATACCGACCTTCGTAGCCACCTTCGAGCGGGGCGTAGACACCCAATGCTCCAGCTTGTTCTAAATCCCGAATAAATGGCTTACCAGTCGTAATTAGCGGCATCTCGACATCCTGTTAATATCAGCGATCGGTGATTGGCGATCGAACATCGTGATTGGGGGTGGTAATCTTGCTACGCACCTAGATGTCGATCGCGATAATGGGGCTTGAGTCAAGATAAATGTTGGTTGCTTAATCTCCCTTCCAATTATGCCACGAGTGGGCAAGCCTTAACTAAACTTACTCCAGGATATTGATCCCATCATAGACGAGGGAGACTAGTTCGCCCCGATCGCTAAATTTAATTTCGGATGGCTTGGGAGTCATAATGGCGATATTCTCAAATGCCCAGCAACAACCGCAGGATTTGGCTAAATCGACGAGTAGTTGAATTTGAGGAATACCGACCCCAATTTGGTGAAAATAATCAAAATAACTTAAATAAGCTACTCGATAATCTTGCATGATCGTCGGTAGTGATGATAGCTCGATCGTCGGATACCTTGTTTGGATCTCAGCAATCGAAACCTGATTCAAGAAATCTCCCAGTGGATCGAAAGCCAGTGTTTGCTGTGCCCCGATAATTTGAGCGCGAGGATTGGCATAAGCTTTAACAACGTTAATAAATTCTGGCTCGATTTGGCGATCGATTTCTCGATTACTGCTTTCCCAGATTCGATCTAATATTTCACTGCCTACATCGACTAAATCTGGACGATTTATCAAAAATGTCATCGCAGTTAGCGGATTTTCTGTCCACAAAATCTGCGCTCTTTCCAAGCCAGCATACAGATAACAAGCATTGATGGCATTCTCTGCCCGTTCGCAATCTGTCGTTCGATTGGCTAGAATCTTTTCCCACTTTTCTCGACTTTGGGGAATAAAATCTACTTCTAATTTAACTAGTTTTCGGCGTTCGCTTAACACTTTTGCTAAATCTTGGGCTAGAGATTCACCTTCGGTCGGATTAGTATCACTTTTAGTAAATGAAAACATATTATTTTAATTTTATCTAATGATAATTAAACTAATTAGATCTGTTCTGAATTTAACTCATTCATAATTTTAGCAATTATATTAAAATACAGCAATCTTCACTTACCGCCTAAATTGCCTTTACTCTCTGGTTTTTCTTAGGTAAAAAAGAATACTAGAGAGAGGAAATCTGAATCTGGAGCTTACTTGTCAAATCGGATTGTAGCTATAATAATTTTGCTGTGAGTATCTAGGAATAACAGCTTGTAATAAAAACTACATTTAAATATTAGCCAAAATTTGACCCGATCTGCATGGTCAATTTGGCTGATTTATTTTTGTGAATAGATACTGCCGAGCCAAACCGGAGCCGAGCTACCAAGTACACTGTGGGCATAGCCCCTGGAAAATCATCGATCGAAACATCATTGACTTAGTTGAGAATTGAGAGCGTGAATTGTACCAAAACTAGTTTACGTCGTCAATTTCTGCTGCGGCGACAAGCTTTGTCACCAGAAATCTGGCAATCTCAGAGCGAAGGGCTTTGTCATCACCTTGCCAACTCTCCCCAATTTATCGCAGCGCGAACAGTTCTTGCTTATCAAAGCCATCGTCAAGAACCCAATCTCGACTATTTATTTACCCACACCAACAAGCAATGGGGACTACCCAGGTGCGTCGGCAAAGATCTGCTGTGGCACTGCTGGCAACCTTCACAACCGATGGTAATTGGGAGTTATGATATTTTAGAACCCGATCCAGAATTACCGCTAGTCTCACTCGATCGGGTCGATTTAATTCTGGTTCCAGCCGTGGCGATTACCTCTGGTACCACCAAGCCGAACGAGCGTGGTGGTTATCGATTGGGTTACGGCGGTGGTTATTACGATCGATTACTCACAGATCCGATTTTGGCGCGAGTTCCGACGATCGGGATTGTGTTTGATTTTGCCTATCTAGAGACACCGTTGGCAAATCTCCCCTGGAGCATCGATCCTTGGGATATGCCGTTAGATGCAGTTTGTACAGAATTGGGTTTAAAGAATTTTGATTAAATTAGCGACAATTTTAGGTCGTAAGCAATGTCGATGCGCTTCAAGCTCGATCTAGGGCGATCTCCAAAAATAGCCTCCAAGAGCAAAAACCGCTAAGATCGAAACTAGCGATGTCTTCACAACAGAGGCTGCGCCAAAAGATTACTCGGACAGAATATAGAGACTATGCGTTTAATTTTGATGACTGGCAAAGGTGGCGTAGGTAAAACCTCTGTCGCGGCGGCAACGGGATTGCGGTGCGCCGAACTAGGTTATCGTACCCTCGTCCTCAGTACCGATCCGGCTCACTCCCTAGCGGATAGCTTCGATCTGGAGATGGGACACGAACCGCGTGAAGTCCGCCCCAATCTGTGGGGTGCGGAACTGGATGCACTCAAAGAATTAGAGGGCAACTGGGGCGCGGTGAAACGCTATATTACCCAAGTCTTGCAAGCGCGAGGCATGGAAGGGGTGCAAGCTGAGGAATTGGCGATCTTGCCTGGGATGGATGAGATCTTTGGACTGGTGCGGATGAAGCGACACTATGATGAGGGGATCTATGATGTGTTAATCATTGATTCTGCACCAACCGGAACTGCCCTCAGACTGCTGAGTTTGCCAGAAGTTGGTGGGTGGTACATGCGAAAGTTTTATAAACCTTTACAGGCCGTTTCTGTCGCACTGAGACCTCTGGTCGAACCGTTTTTTAAACCGATTGCGGGGTTCTCTTTGCCAAATAAAGAAGTGATGGACGCGCCTTATGAATTTTACGAGCAAATCGAGGCGTTGCAGAAGATCTTGATGGATAACACCGTTTCGTCGGTACGATTGGTGACAAATCCAGAGAAGATGGTGATCAAGGAATCACTCCGCGCTCATGCTTATCTGAGTTTGTATAATGTTTCCACGGATTTAATCATCGCCAATCGGATTATCCCCGCAACTGTTACCGATCCATTTTTCCAAAAGTGGAAGGAAAATCAAGAGAAGTATCGTCTAGAAATTCACGAAAATTTTCATCCGCTGCCAGTCAAAGAAGTGCCTTTGTATGCTGAGGAATTGTGTGGACTCGCAGCACTCGATCGATTGAAAGAAACTCTCTATGGGGATGAAGATCCCAGTCAGGTCTACTATCAAGAAACTACGCTCAGAGTCGTTCAAGAGGGCAACAGCTTATACAGTTTAGAGTTGTATCTACCAGGAATTGCTAAAGACCAAATTCAACTCAATAAGACTGGAGATGAGTTAAATATTCGGATTGGCAATCACCGTCGAAATATGGTACTACCCCAGGCTCTGGCGGCACTCCAACCCACTGGAGCAAAGATGGATGAGGATTATCTCAAGATTAAATTTGCGTAACTACTCATAGCTTTAAATATTTAGCAATTTTAGAGCTAAATCTTTAGATCGATCGAGTAATTGGGTAGTATATAAATAGCGATAGTATTGCTATTTACATACTATCCAAATCAATTGAGTGTAGAATCAGCGGAGGTAATCCTTATGTCTCATCTCACCTACTGTCGTCTGACAGCCATTTTAATCGGCATTATTAGCTTAAATCAGGTCGCGATCGCGGCGGCTACAGCATCAGAAAGAGTAGCCATCATCGATCGACTCACAGCCCAATCCAGAGCTAGATTAGATATCGGTCTCCAGCCGATTATTCAAGATATTTCAAATACATCATCTGGAGATCGCAATTCGATCGATCGAGGGGCGACAGCCACTACCAGACAGCCAGTGGGGGCAGGTATTACGGCGCGAGTTGGTACTTTGGGCTTCGGTGTCGATGTTGCCAAATCATTTACATCTCAAATCAATGGTCGATTGGGATTTAACTTTGGTAATGTCAATTTCAATCGGACTGATAGTGGGATTAATTACGATTCACAGTTGAACCTGAGTAGCGTTCAATTATTTGGCGACTACTACCCATTCAGAAGAAGCAGTTTTCGCTTTACTGGTGGCTTAGTCGCTCAAAATAATAAATTTTCCGTTACCAGCAAACCAAATAGCACTGGTACTTACACGATCGATGGTAATCAATATCCAGCGAGTAATATCGGAACTCTCACAGGGGAGTATAAGTATGCTAACTCGATCGCGCCCTATGTAGGCATCGGGATTGGTAAATCCACAAATGAAGGTTTGGGGTTTAATGCCGAGCTGGGTGTAATGTTTACAGGTTCCCCACGAGTTACACTCAATGCCAGCAATCCGGCTTTTAACAACAACCCAGACACTCGCAGCCAACTCGATAATCAAGTTCGTCAAACCGAAAACGATCTCAGAGGGTTTAATGCTTATCCCGTTTTATCGGTGGGGCTTTCTTACGGTTTTTAGGCTAGTTAAATTAATTGATAATTGATAATTGATAATTGGGTTTTTAAGATGGGGTCTAAATCCCCATCTTAAAAACAATCCACCTCAAGGTGGGGGATTTAAACCCCTGCACTTTGTTAATCGCGATTGTTAAAGCACATGGAACTTCTCAAGCCCCCCTCTAAACCAGGGCTGATTTATCATACGTTGCACATCCACACAGCCACAGTCCAAGCAATTTCCGCTGACCGAGACTATCTACGATCTGAGCAGTCACATCTCACCAGCAGACACATAGATGAGTCTCATTCGCGATCGCTGAGTGATTGAAAATCGACTCCATTGGGTTAAAGAGGTCACTTTTGGTGCTGGGCTGGGGCGATGCACTGTTGGCTTAGCCTTGCCTTTAGCATTGCGTAGCCAAAGTGTGTGGTAAAGGAATACACAACAACTCCAACAGACTTTTAAGTAAGCGGTAGGGGGATGTCAGCTATGGAGCGGTTAGGATCGGCGGGATCTAGCTCAAATCAAATTGCGAAGCAATCTGAAGTACGGAAACTATATAATCAATTAGCAGTCTAAGTCTTTAATCAGGATTTAGACCAGCACTAAATACAGTAACTAATCTTTGAGGAGTAATCAATCCCTATGATCCCACCGATCGCCACCACCCCTAGCTATCTACATAGTTCTGCACCGTCTCAACCTGCGATGAGTACGGCGCAAAAGTTCAGCTCCAAAGTTATGGGAGCCAATTGGCAAGCCCTGTCGCCTCTAACTAGTCCCGATCTTACTGCTACCCCAGCGAAAATTGCCCAATCCGAACTCCCAGGCGGCTCCACCCCTGTCCCACCCGCTCCCACAGCACCGAGTATCAGAGATACAGGGAGCGGTTATCCTACTAGTATTCCCCGTAACTATTTTGGCCCAGCGATCGGCTTTGGCAACGGTGGGACTGGTTATGGTGTGATTAGCAGATTCACATTTGGGGACAAATACTCGATTCGTCCATCAGCGATTTTTGGTGGCAATGGAACTGTCGTACGAGTTCCAGTTACTTATGATTTTGCACTCGGTGACAAAGAACCATTCGAGCGCAATCCGCTGATTACTTTTCATGCTGGTGGCGGGGTGCAGTTTCGATCGGGCGGCGGTACCAGCCAGGGTGACAAATTTGGTATCCTTGGGACAATCGGTGTCGATGTCAATATATTTGAAGGCGTAGCACTATTAGGGAGTTTTAATACAGATTTTGCCAACAACAATGGTACCAATGTCGGATTGGGATTTGAGTTTTAGTTGACACTAGCATTCGTCCAGTGAAAACTAGAGGGAATGGCATCATTCCCTCTAGCAAAACTAGAGATTGCACTTGACTAGTAGGTAATAATTCCGATCGACTTATGGCTCTAGATACTAGAAGAGCTAGGCTGTTAAACCTAGCTCTTCTTATATTTTATCTAAGCTGGCGGACGGATTCGAACCCCCGACCGGCTGATTACAAATCAGCTGCTCTACCAACTGAGCTACGCCAGCATACCTGCTAATTATAACATATCCAATCATCTCTGTCTAGCAGTCTGCACTAAGTCACCAAAAATTGCGATCGGATGGTGTGTTATACCTCAATAGCGCGATCGTACCTAATCACCGCCAATAAATGCTATGAACACACCCGACAGCAAATCTATTGAGTAGGTGGCTGGGGGTTATTTTGAGGTGTCCAGCGAGATTTCTGCTGCGAAAACCACAGAGAGCGTTTTCTGTTGGCGGCTAGTTGCTGTAAGTGTTGAAGATATTGCAGCTTTTTTGTCAACTGTTGGACATCGATCCGTTGTTTGCCATATCGCCAAGCTGTATATACTTGGGAAATTTCCCAGACGACTTTGGCAATTTGGGGATGCTCGGTGTGACTGACACTTTGAGCATATTCTAGCTGGGTTTGGGCTGGAAGTCTAGCTCGACCTTGTTTGCTCAAGCTCAGTAGCATCGATCGATAGATTCGTTCGATCGGGGGTAGATCGGCTAGTTGCTGCTGTTGTTGCCATCGATACCACAAATATCCAGCAATTCCACTCCCAATACCTATCGTCAAGACGATCGCTTTGAGCATGGCTGGATCGGGCTGCCATTTGGGTGACTCAGGTGGTGGTGATGATGACTCACTTGGGCTTGGAGTGAGTGGGGACGGACGATCGATCGAGGGTTGAGGTGTGATGGCTGCGGGTGTTTGGTTGGGAGCGTTGGGTGGAGTGCCAGCGAGTTGTAACTGCTGCTGGAGCCGCTCTGATTGCCGCTCGTCTAAGTTAAATAAAGGTCGATCTGGTGTAGAGTCTAGACTGAGCCAACCCCAGTTGGGAAAATATACCTCAGTTTGGCTCTGAGTCTGTGCTGTTGGGCGCGAATACAATTTTGTCTGAGGATCGATTTGGACTAGCTTATCATCCGTTTTGAGCCGAGCTGGGATGCCGATCGATCTCAACATGGAGGTGTAAACTACTGGGACATCTTGCTTATTTCCCACCAGTTTACAGGTTTGGGGTGCAGCCGCACATTTGGCGGTGAGTTGCTGGATTAATTTGGCATCGATTGGGGGGAGATTGGCGAGATCTGCTGGTGGTGCTTGATGATGTTGTTTGAGATAATCAGCTAGATAGGCGGCTCGATCGTAATCTGATTTGAGCGGTTGGGGGGAGGTGGCTAAAATCTGTTGGGTGGATTGTTGAAGTTGAGTGGCAAGTTCGGGCGGAAGTTGCAGATTGTCTTGCTTGATGGTATCGGGGTAATTATTATTGCCAGGTTGTGACAAGAATTTGGTAGCTATTTCGCGGATATTTGCAGGTGGAGTACTGGCTGGTTGTGGCGATGAGGTTATCTGAGGAGTGATTTTCGGCAGGGAGGATTTTTGGGCGAGGGGTTGCAGAAGATCCCCTTGAGTCGCTGGAAATGAAGGTGGAAAGTGGAAATTGGGTAAGAATACCGATAACATTAGTCCTAACCCGATCGAGATGGCTGCTAGTTGGCTCAGATATCGCCAAGGTAAATGCCGATAAGATAATTGTTTCGATGTGGGTGCAGCGATGCCAACTGGCTGTAGTGCTAATCTCGATCGATAGTCGAGCATCAAAGCGGGAATCGCGATCGCGATAAACCCACACAATAAAATCAGAAAGCTCAGATCGTGACTCAAACTAGCCGCCACAGCCATCAATACTCCACTTGTTACCAGACAATAACCCAGCAAGCGACGGTGATAAAGATTAAAGCTCAAACCCATCTGGAGGGCTACCAATATCATCCCCAGAGCTAATTCTAGCATTGTAGACATTTTGACTGATGGTGCGACCAGATCGGTTGCTATCTGCATCTGTGAGGCTAAAATGGGCACTAGACAACCACAGACGATCGCCAGACTACCGACAGATACCGCTATATTTAGCCAATGTCGAGGGTGATGACGACGGTACCAACTCCAGACTGCACCCATTGTAGTAACAGGAATTCCCACTCCACTGTAGTGAGTTCCCGCAGCTAGATCTACACTGATGACAGCGAGTGCGAACATTCCCAGTGTCAGGCTGCGAAATAGCAGCGATTCTTCTGTTTTTGAGGGGGTAATGGTAAATGACGATACTTCAGTAGAGCGATCTACTACTGGGGTGGGTGCAGCAATCGATGTGAAATCTAATTCGATTTGGGGTAATCGCTCGGAACTTTTTACTTCATCCACGGGTGTAACGAGCGGCTCCACAGGCATAGATGCGCGTGGATAACCGAGCGCAAATGGTTCTCGGCGAGAACTTATACGTGAAAGATCGCGAAAAAAATGAAACGAAAACAAGACGATCGCGATCGAGGCAATGAGAAAGACAATTACACCCATATTTTTAGCAAGACTAAATCTGATGACTCAACTCCAGCAAAGTCAGTCTATTTAGTCTGCCCAAATTCGAGCGTAATACAGTCATCCCCAGCCCCCACACCTAAATTACAATCCCCCAAACCATTCGTATCCCAAATCTTCCCAATAGCCACGTTTTGGTAACAATTGACTAGTGACTACCACTTCAGTTACCCACTTGCTCTGTTTATAGCCCAATTTAATTGGTGCAGCCAATCGCAATGGGGCACCATTTGCTGCTGGTAAATCTTTGCCGTTCATTTGATAGGCTAACAGAGTTTGGGGGTGAATTACTGATGCCAAATCCCAGCTTTCATAGTAGCCATCAGCGGATTTAAAATACACATATTTAGCACCCGATCGAGGCTGTGCAAGTGTCAATAAATCTCGCAATCTAATACCACCCCACTGCACGATCGCCGCCCATCCTTCTACACATACTTGCCGGATTACCATTGAGGTAAATGGTAACTGTTGGATATCTGCCATCTTTAAAGATAAGGGTCGATCGACTTCCCCAGAGATCGTTAGTTGAAAATTTGCTAGATCGATCGATGGTATTCCCCGAAAACTATTGACAATTAATCGTTCGGGTTCGATCGCAGTTATCGGAAATTCTGGTGTTGGCTGCGATGATAATAATAGTGCTTCAAATGCCTCATTTATCGGCATAGAGATGCGACCGATCGGATCGTAAAGCAGTGTTCCAGCCACATTTACCAATAATCCAGCCCCTGCCCATTGAAATAACTGACGGCGAGAAATTCGATTGGAATCTGCTAAACTTTCTTTATCGCTCATAGGTTTTAGGTTTTAGAATAATGTGCGATTCAATAGGGTGAGGGTTATTTAAATAATCGAGTAGACACTACCTACCAGCTAAATTAGATAGATCGTCGATCGCTACTTTTTAGGTTTAAAAATGCTGTAGCAATTTTCCCATCACCAATCCCTAATGCCAAAGTAGAATGAATGAGAGTATATAATAATACTAATGGAACAGTCATAAAATGAACCGTTCGTAATGATTGCCAATCGCCGAATAGATTAGCTAGCCAATAAAATTGAACTGGCTGATACATCGATAAACCTGTCGCGATCGCCAGTATTAAAATCGGGATAATACTAGTATAAACAATCCGATGCCAAGCGTATTGTCGCCGCTTGGGATTGCTACTTGCTTGTAAAGCTTTGATATCTTTATCGCTGACAAATCGATCGCGCCATCGTTTCGTCCAAAAAACATAAATGCCATAACCTAACAGGTTCAAACCATAAACCCACATCAGGGCAAAATGCCAATTTCGTCCTCCAGCTAACCAGCCACCCAGTGTAATTAACCAGGGAATATGTATTCCTTCGCGTCCACCAAATACGGGATTTGCGTTATATATCTGCAAGCCACTAGCGATCGTGCCAAATAGACTAATGATATTTACCCAGTGGAATAACCGCGCGATCGTCGGCTGTCCCCCAGTCAATTTTCCAGTTGTCGCTCCCATCTGTTCCTCTAATTTACTTCAATTATAGATGAGAAAAGATTGGTATCGTTGATGCCAATCTTTTCGTCTGAGCTGACTGAAGTATAGCTGTTTATGGCAGAAATTTACCTGTCCGATCGATGTAGCCAACTTTTTCACCGCTCCTAATCCATGCAGTACCATTAGTGAAACGATCGACCTCATCAAAAGCTGGCTCGATCGCGATCGAGCCGCTCTTATTAATAAATCCCCACTTTTCACCAACTCTGACTTGTGCTAAACCCTGACTAAAAGTCTCAGCTTCATCAAAACTGGGATGAATAACCATGACCCCTTTATGGTTAATAAAGCCCCACTTTTCATCAACTTGAACTGCTGCTAACCCACTATTAAAACTGGTAGCATCATCAAATTACAGGGCGACGATCTGACGACCAGATCCATCGATACAGCACTTCCGGCTATCAAGAGGTACACTTTTTAAAAATTTAGTCAGCTTACAGCAAGACTTTCAGCCGTTGGAGTTTACCTCATAACAGGTGAAAGTGCTGTAAAGTCCCACTTACCATTAATTTCGACAGCCGCTAATCCATCAAAAAACTCGTAAACATCATCAAAGCGCGGCTCGATTACCATCCGACCACTAGCATCCTTATAGCCATACTTTTCGCCTACTAGAGTGGCAACAAAATCATCTGTATTGCTAGTGGTAGTTGCCGTACTAATTGCTTCGGCAATATGCCAGGATTGTGGCAATTGTTCGGCAGCAGCAGGTTGATGAAAAGTGTTAAATCCGTTAATTATTACGGAGCAAATTAGAGAAATAAAGGATCTGGTCATGGCAGGTGACAATCTATAGCTTGTTGTAGCTCTATTGTCTAAACGCGATCGAGATTACGCTGTGATATGTATCATCCATTTGTGAGGTATGGGAGGTTAGGTATAGCAACTGCATAGATAAAAATGTATAAATATTTATCGGATTACATTTGTCCAAAACTTAGATGGTAGCTGGTTTTGAGTTTATCCTCAATCGTTTCCCGTTATCTCCCATCGCGGAGCTTGGATGTGCGTCATAATTACAAGAGAGTAGATCCGTTTTAAATTTAGTTCACTA